>Ga0123353_10001097_pt1 | contig 32933 bp, 21 predicted proteins | sample TergutLab28metaG_3_FD_92763 | JGI IMG/M metagenome (GOLD analysis project Ga0123353, IMG submission 92763) | Labiotermes labralis P3 segment gut microbial communities from Petit-Saut dam, French Guiana - Lab288 P3 | ecosystem: Host-associated > Arthropoda: Insects > Digestive system > Gut ... | reverse complement strand
GTGGGGCGGGTCCTCACATCAGTGATTATGTACTTGTCGGGAAAATTCATTTCCGCAGGTTCATGGGGTGTGTGGCGGAAGCCTGAGTGAGGCTCAGCCCCTCACCCAAGGCATTGTGCCGACGAAGCCCTCGATATCCGGGGAACTGTCCCAGGCTACCCATTTGACGCTATCGTCGCGCCGCAACCAGGTAAGCTGGCGTTTTGCGTAACGCCGCGACTCCATTTTTATCCTGTCAACAGCATCGCCAATGCTGATTTCGCCAAGTATCGCGCCGGTCATCTCCTTATATCCGATAGCCTGCATCGAGGTGGCGCCGGGAGAGACGCCCATATCAAGCAAACTGCGCACCTCGCCCTCAAGCCCTTTACGCATCATATCGTCGACCCGCTTGTCGATCCTTGTGTAAAGCTCCGCTCTGTCCGAAAACGTGAGCGCGATTTTTATCGCGTCATAACGAGGGGGCAGCGCTTTTGTTTCACGGTCATGCTGCGAAATAGTCTTACCGCTGGTCTCAAACACCTCGATAGCGCGGACGATCCGCTTCTTGTCGTTTGCGTGCAGCTTTTCGGCGCTCTCCGGATCAAAACCGGCGAGCCTGCGCAGCATCACATCTCCGCCGATGTCATCGTATTCGGATTCCAGTTCCCTGCGCAGCGTGTCGTCGCCCTTTGCGGAAAAAACACGGCCCGAGAGCAGGGAGTCGATGTACAAGCCAGTGCCGCCGACGAGGATCGGAAGCTTGCCGCGCCCGAGGATATCGTCGACGCATCGCGCCGCGTCAGTGATATAACGCGCGGCGGAATATGCTTCCCACGGAGGGACGATATCGAGCATGTGATGCGGGACGCCGCGTTTTTCATCGCTTGTAGGCTTCGCAGTGCCGATGTCCATGTACTTATAAATCTGCATAGAATCAGCGGAGACGACCTCGCCGCCAGCTGCCTTAGCAATCAGCACGCCAAGCAAAGTCTTCCCCGTAGCGGTAGGCCCGGTTATTACAACAATTCCAGATTTTTCCATATATGGAAATTCCTTTGTTTCGAATATGGCGCTATATCCTCTTAAAACTCTTGTCCAGCGTAGTCTTCGAAAGCTCAAACGCGACCGGCCTGCCGTGGGGGCATTGTGATATCTCGCCTGATATCACCCGCGCAGCCAAAGTCTCAAGCTCGCGTATCCCAGACGACCTACCTGCTTTGATAGCAGCTTTGCACGCGACGCTGCGCAGGATATTGTCGCGCCGCGCAGGCTCCGAAATCCCGCCTAACTTGAGCTCTGCGCTTATCTGCGACAGAACAGGTTCCACATCGCCGATATCTATTTCCGCGGGAATGCGCCGGACAGCCACAGCGTCCTCGCCAAAACTCTCAACGCTAAAGCCCAGCTTACCAAGCAACCCCTGGCTCTGCAAGAGCAAAGAAACCTCCTCATGCCCGTGCCGGCATATGACTGGGGTGATAAGGGCTTGAGACATAGGCTCGAAATCCAAATCCCTAAGGGCGTTGAAGTGTATCCGCTCATGTGCCGCGTGCTTGTCAATAAACCAGACGCTGTTCCGGTACTCAACCACGATGTAAGTGTTAAGCGCTTCACCAATGACACGGAAGGGCGCCGTTGAAGCGAGAGCGGAAAGCGAAGCGCCTTCTCCGAGAGCGGAGAGAGAAGGATCTTCTCCGAGAGCGGAAAGAGAAGATTGGAGAGCAGCGCCGGTGTAGAACTGAGCGTTGCCGGAATGGTCACGGTGTTTATTATCGCCAGAGGCGTACTTTTTATTATATTCATCCACTTGCATGGACTTAAATCCACCGCTTGCGGATATGCGTCCTGTTGTCGCGCTTGGTTTAGAATCTTGATATGTAAATCCGAACCCCGGACTGACAACAGACTTTGGAGCCTTATCAGCAGTATCAAGAACCACAGAACTACCGTCGCCGACAGATCCGCGCTCTATGCTCAGCGCACCCCCAACACCCCGCGCGCCATCAACACCCCACGCTCCACTCTCCCCGAGCGCCGCGCTCCGACCAAAGCCCTGCTCAAGAGCGCCAAGGGTCGCGTAGTAAACCCCGTCAAAAACCTGTTTATCCGATACGAACTTGACCTCCGTTTTCGCCGGATGCACATTCACATCGACATTGCCGGGCTTCGTAGTGATATACAACACGCAAGCAGGAAAGCGCCCGCCCGGAAGCTTATTGGCATAAGCCCGCTCGAGGGCGGCCTGGAGAGTTACGGAGCGGATAGGCCTGCCGTTTACGAAGAAGAATTGGTAGCTCCTGTTCCCGCGCGCAGCGGCGGGCGCTGATACAAACCCGACGACCGAAACAGCCTCATCGGAGGATTCCGCACTTATAAGCCCCGCTGCGAACTCACGCCCGAACAAGCTGTATATGCAGGAATCAACACGCGAGTCGCCCGGGGTGTGATACTCAGTCTTGCCGTCTCTGATAAAGCGGACGGACACCTCGGGATGCGACAGAGCGCAGCGAAGGACAGCGGACGCGACGCCGGAGCTTTCCGCGCGGTCGGACTTTACGAACTTCAAGCGCGCAGGCGTGTTAAAAAACAGGTCGCGAACTATTATCGTAGTTCCTTCAGGGCAACCGGCGGGCGATATATCGGCAACGGCGCCCGCTACAAGCGAGAGGCTTACGCCCTCCTTGGCGCCGGTTTCCCGCGTAAGCAGCGAGATACGCGACACCGCTGCGATCGCGGCAAGGGCTTCGCCGCGAAAACCGAGCGTTTCGATTGCTTCCAAACCCTCCGCAGCCCGCAGCTTGCTGGTAGCATGGCGCAAAAAAGCGGTGGTCACGTCCTCCGGCGCGATGCCGCAGCCGTTATCGGTGACGCGTATGTAAGTCAAGCCACCGGCGGTTATTTCGACGGTTATGATCCCCGCACCTGCGTCTATGGAGTTTTCCATCAGTTCCTTAACGACGGACGCCGGCCGTTCTACGACCTCGCCCGCCGCAATAAGATCCGCAACATGCGGATCAAGCTCAAATATCCTGGGCAAATGAAAGCTCTCCCCTCTGAACAGTTATACATAAATAACCGTAAATCGCGAAGTATGAAGCGCAAACAGTTATACATAAATAACCGTAAATCGCGAAGTATGAAGCGCAAACAGTTATACGTAAATAACCGTAAATCGCGAAGTATGAAGCGCAAATCGTGTATTACGTATCATCACCGATACATGATCGGCAATCCCTTGACATTTACCGGATCGACGTCGAGTATTGCGATATCGCCCACGGTGCAGTCGATGTTTGTGACGTCGATCATCGTATGCAGCAAGCCGACGCTGCCGAGCACCCGCGCTTTCTGCCCGTTTACCCTCACAAATGTCTTGCTCCGCCGCCATCTCGCTATATCGAACAGGCTCCGCTCGACTATATAACGGTCTACGCCGAACCCATGGAAATATCCGACGGACAGTATCGCTATTTTCGTAGGCGCTTTTGTCACAAACCCGTGCTCCGCGCCGATGGTGTGGCTTTTCGGATGCCAGCCCACTTCTTCGAGGCCCGCCTCGATATATCCGACGCGCGACAGCCCCTGGATGGCTTTGCCCGGTATTCTCCCAGACAACGCGGTGTCGACCCGCACAGCGTCCATCAACTCAAAATTATACTTAAACAGCGCCGCGGAATCGGAGGCGTGTGCGACGCCCGGTTCAAAACCCATTTCGATGAGTTTATCCAAAGCGTAATTGAACTTATCAAGCTGCATCAGCGTTTGCTTCCTGTTGCGCCAGGATGAGGCAAACGTCGTAAACGTACCGACAACGTTGAGCCTCGACATATATTTATATATCGCCGCGACCTTGTCGAGCTCCGACGGCTGGAACCCGTATCGGCCAAGCCCGGTGTCGATCTTGACCTGAATGGCGGCGGTCAGCCCGCGCGACTCGGCAATGCCGTTGATCGCGACGGCGGCGTCGTAAGACCCGGCTGTGCAAATAACTCCAAGAGTAAGGAGTTCGGAAATCTCATTAGGATCGGCTGTACTGCGCAGCATCATGATCCGTTCCTTGGTAAACCCGTTCATCCGCAAGATCTTCGCATCGCCCGGATCGGATACGATGAAGCTGCGGATACCTTCATCCCGCAGGAACTGCGCAATAGGCAGCAACCCCATTCCGCCCGCGTTAGCGCTAAGATCCGCATAGACCTGCACGCCTTCAGCGCGGTCTTTGACAGCACGAAGGTTATTTCTGACAACACGAAGGTCAATCACAAGGTTTTTCAAATCGCTTCACCCTCTATAACTTTAATTGTTTGATTAATCGTAACACGTTTTGACCGGATAATCAAGTTTTCGCAATATTTTGTGGAATGATTTTCACCATTGTGCATTATCAGGGAAAATGGTAGAATATATCCGCCTGCGTCGAAGCATGTTGCAGTGGAGCAACCTGTCACGCACGCGCTGACGACGGACGGAAAGTATTATTTTCGAAAATGACTCACTGGCGGCATATCACTAAAAGGCGGAGTGGCAATGGGCGGCGGAAATACATCTACTGAAGAAGTCGAAAAGCAAAATTCGTATATGCAACGTATCCGCGAAGCTTCGCAAATGCGAGCGTCGCAGCCGTTGGCATACGTAGATACATACGGCTGCCAGCAAAACGAGGCTGACAGCGAGAAGCTGCGCGGGATGCTTTGCGAGATGGGATATGGTATCACAGACGATGAGTTCAAAGCGGACGTCATCATGATAAACACCTGCGCCATACGCGAAAACGCCGAGAACCGAGTTTACGGCAACGTCGGCGCGCTGGTGCATACAAAAAAAGCGAAACCGTCGCAGGTCATCGCTTTTTGCGGTTGCCTCGCGGGCGTGCCGGAGACAGTTGAAAAAATACGCCAATCATACAGGCATGTCGACCTTGTATTCTCCCCGGATAAGCTGTGGCGTTTTCCGGAACTGCTCTATCGCGCCCTCTCAGTAAAAGGAAGAGTTTTCGACACGGAAGTCGGAGACGGATTTATTACCGAAGGAATCCCCTCCCACCGTGACGGCAAAATCAAAGCGTGGCTGCCGATCATGTACGGCTGCAACAATTTTTGCTCATACTGCATTGTCCCGTACGTCCGCGGAAGGGAGCGCAGCCGCGAACCGGAAGCAATACTGGACGAGGCACGCGCGCTTGCGGCGGAAGGCTACAAGGATATCATGCTGCTGGGACAAAACGTAAACTCATACGGCGGCGGGATGAACCTCGGCGGCGCGGCGCATGCAAGCACAGCGCAACCAAACACAGCGCGACCAAACACAGCGCGACCAAACACAGAGCGATTGGGCGCGTTGCGGACAAGTGGGAGCGCATACGGGCAAGATGCTGATGCTTGCGGCGGAGAGATGCGACCCGGCTTAATGCGGAAGGCTGAGATACCTTCTGAACAACCAGTATCAGCCATAATTGAACCAAACACTCAAAGCAGCGCAACAGAAAAAGTCAATTTCGCGACACTGATCCGCAGGATAAACGAAATCGACGGAGAATTTTTAATACGCTTCATGACCAGCCACCCCAAGGACGCGTCGATAGACTTGTTCCGGGCAATGGCCGAGTCGGAAAAAGCCGCGAAGCATATACATTTGCCGTTTCAAGCAGGAAGCGACCGAATCCTGCGCCTGATGAACAGAGGATACACCCGGTCGGGGTATCTCGAGAAGATTGAAGCCGCAAGGGAGTATATGCCGGACATCGTCATAACGAGCGACGTAATAGTAGGCTTTCCCGGCGAGACAGACGAAGAGTTCGAGGAAACTCTGAAGCTTGTTGAAAAGGCGCAGTTTGACGCGATGTTTACATTTATATACTCAAAACGCCCTGGCACCCCGGCTGCGAAGCTTGAAGATACGACTACAAGAGAAGAAAAACAAGTACGCTTCGATAAGCTGATCGACCTGCAGAACGCGATTTCCGAGGAAAAACACGCGCAGTATGTAGGCAAAACCGTGCGCGTGCTCGTAGACGCAGAGTCCCACGATGAAAGATACCCGCTAAAAGCAAGAACAAACGGAGGCAGACTGGTACACCTGCTCGGCGGCGCCGAGCTGTTGGGTAAGTATGTCGATGTCACAATAACGCACAGCAACTCATGGTCGCTTTTTGGGGAGGCGTGATGGGAAGAGTGGAAAGTGGAGCCACATTAGAGCCTGAAGAGTGATGAATGTAGAGCGAAGTGAGATTGGAGCGTAGGGTGAGAGAAGAACGCAGAGCGAAGTGAGAGTGGGGCGTAGGGTGAGAGAGGAACGCAGAGCGAAGTGAGAGTGGAGCGTAGGGTGAGAGAGGAACGCAGAGCGAAGTGAGAGCGGAGCGTAGGGTGAGAGAGGAACGCAGAGCCAGAGTTGGCACTGAGGGGAATGTTTGTTATGTCGCCTAGGATTAGGATTTATCGATCAGATGAGATTGTTTGCGAGACGGAGGGAGTGCTTGGCGATACTTTTCTCCGTTGCCTTATCGATGCCGGGTGCGTTGTTGACGCGCAGTGCGGTGGCATGGGCAAGTGCGGGAAATGCTTGGTACGGCTGAGCCCTTCTGGTGAGCGGATCCTCGCTTGTCGCACTTTGGTCGTTGGCGATGCTGATGTTTATTTGCCTGACGAACCTGAAGTGATAAGCCCTGCCGCGGAGGCTGTCATCGATCCCGACATTGCTGCCGATTGCACCGACAATCCTGCCGATTGCACCGACATTGCTGCCGATTGCACCGACAATCCTGCCGATTGCACCGACAATCCTGCCGATTGCACCGACAATCCTGCCGATTGCACCGACAATCCTGCCGATTGCACCGACAATCCTGCTGACTGCACCGCCAATCCTGCCGATTGCACCGCCAATACCGCCGATTGCACCGCCAATGCTGCCGATTCCGCTAAACCTCATCCCCTGCACCTGCAGCTTGGTGTGGCTATCGACATCGGGACAACTACCGTCGTTGCGCACATTATTGATATTACCACCGGCACGCGCCTTGCTACCGCATCCGGCTGCAACGCTCAGAGAGTGTATGGCGCTGACGTCATCAGCAGGATACGCTATTGCGCTGAAAACGGGCACGAGGCGTTGACACGGGTCATCCGGGAACAGCTTGCATCGCTGATTAGCGAGACCTGCACCGCCTCTGGAAGAGAGCCCAGGGACATTATATACGTCTCTATTGCCGGTAATACGATAATGCAGCATATTGCGGCAGGATACTCGCCTGTCGGTATGGGAACCGTGCCGTTTACGCCGGTCAGTTTATTTGGCTTTGAGTTTCCCGCATGGGAGGGGTTGCCCGCATCCGATGCCGCCCACGTGTACTTTACTCCTGCTGTTTCGTCTTATGTTGGAGGGGATATAACTGCAGGGATGCTGGCCGCTGGACTCGACAATGCAGAGGATCCCGCTGTCTACCTTGATATCGGTACCAACGGCGAGATCGTTTTGAAAGTCGGCAATATATTTTACTGCTGCGCCACAGCCGCGGGTCCTGCGTTCGAAGGCGCTGAGATAACAATGGGCATGGCTGCCGTGAGCGGGGCCATCGACCATGTAAAATGGGACGACGGCTTGAAGATTTCAATCATCGGTAATGCAGCGCCGCGCGGGATCTGCGGTTCCGGGCTGCTGGACGCCCTTGCAGTCTTGCTCGACACGGGCGCAGTCGATGAGACAGGGAGGCTGCTAGACGCCGAAAAAGTAAACAATGAGATTGCCACCCACATCAGCAAGGCAGACGGAAAAAACGTGTTCAGGCTCACAACCGGCACGAACAGTGTCTACTTGTCCGCGATGGACATCAGGAAACTGCAACTGGCGAAGGCCGCTATTTCCGCCGGGATACAGACGATGCTGAGCCATGCAGGTATCACAGAAAAGCAGGTGAAAACACTGATTCTTGCAGGCGGATTCGGAAGTTTCATGGATAAATTCAGCGCCGCGCGTATCGGTTTGTTTCCGATAAAGTTTCTGCCGGTAGCGAAGGTGTTAGGAAACACCGCCGGAGAGGGCGCAGCGCTGGCGCTGTGTTCCTCAACCGCGCGAACCGAACTCGAAGCCATACGTCAGCGATGCAAATACATAGAACTGTCAACAAACCAGGTCTTTACCGAGCAATTCATCGAGCAAATGGCCTTTTAGGCCCGGCGGAGATAGAATAGATATAGGAAGCGCCCCATAAGGTTATAATCTGACGGGGCGCTGGAAGTCTATCAAGGTTATACTTTTTATTTCGCGTCCTAGCTTATTGCATCGGCAAAATTAAAGAACAAATGGCTCAGTTCAATCCTCCCAATGTGTGTTGAAACATACTCGCACACATAAATGCAGTACTGCGGATCATCATTCTGTTTCAATACTAAATTTGTTGCCATTACCTCTTTCAACAGATAAGACTGAAGCTTATCAATCTGGCCAGCATTATCGGAAATGTCGAGGGCTCGTACCACATAACCAAACATAATATTCTGCTTGTAATAAGATGAATACTTTGTTGGATGGCATACAAATCTTGCCACTCCTTCGGTTATATACTTTTTGTTAAGATCGTTCGAGCCATCAATACGTTTGCATTCAATAACGAAATATGCTTGAGCAGAAACATTGAAGTAATCCCTCGAAATAACTTTTATGTCTGTCCTGCCAATATAATGATCCGTATCTTCATTGAAATTTTCCGGTGATTGAGGTTCATAACGAAAATTATCCGGCTCAGCATTCAGATATTTCGCTATAAGTCTGTCGGTTACTCTGTCCTCATGGTTTATTAGCGGATTATTATCAACAATACAATCCGCTTTCATCTTTTTACTGCATTTTATTAAATGGGCGATTATGATACTTATGACACCATTATCAAACGCAACATTTACAGCTTCACTTTTGAAACCACCCACTAATTCTCCCCTCCAATCTTTCTGGAGAGAATTTGGTCTGTCACTTCCATCAAATCAAGCTTCGCTATTGCAGGATGCCAATTCTTATAATTGCTTGGCTTAATGAGATAGAACGAGTTTTCCTCAAAATACAGTACATCCTTGAGAGAATAAAACAACTCATTCGTTTTATGAGCGGATAATTTTGTAAGCATATTCTTTTGATTATCGTCATTACCATTTATAACCGACAGCCATTGTGCAGGTTTTTCATCAATAACAAACACCTCAAAAACGCTGTAGTGCTTTGCAACAGCAGGATAGACGTTTATTTTGATATGTTTCCCCGCACATGCAAATATTTCAGACAAATAGTTATAAAAATACTCCCCATATATCTCAAAATCCTGCACATTTGCCTTCCGATTAACATCACTGTCATTTACTCCTGTTAATTGCGGAATCTGTATGCGTAAGGCATAATCAATAAATTCATTGTCAGATAATCCAAATGCCTCGAGAATTGCTTCATTGAGCGTGTCAATTTCATCAGAAGCATCTGCGCTGAAAACAAAGATGTCTTTTTGTTTTTTAATACCTTGTATTTTTTCTGCTTGTGCGGCAATATCTTCTTTGAAAACAAAGGGGAATAATAGCACCTCTCCTATCTGTCGTTTTTCTCTCTCAATGCCTATGAATGAACCAAGCATTAGGTTGAAATAAGCATATAGCTTAGAATTTAATAATCCAACGGTATTAAGCAGGAACGCCTTTTGGTATGATGAACCTTTAATAGCATAAATAACTTCATGAAAGACAAAATCAGTTTCAGAATACACCGCCTCCATCGTATAATCAGCCATATCAGGGCCTTGCATAACAAGGCAATATGGTGCGTGAAACAAAGCCTCATTACGAGGTCTGTGTATTCTCGCCTTTGTGAATGGTGATGTGTTCTTTTCAAATAAAACAAAATGATTTATGGCAGTTTCTGAGTTGAGGAGTGGTCGTCCCAAAAGATGGCCCGCATCTTTCATATCGCCATCATTATATTGCACTCCAGTACCTTTAATAATGATTGGAAATTGATTTTCAATACTTTCTTCCAATGTTAAATGGGTTGACTTCAATCTCATTATGGTATCAATATCGCCCGCCAATCCATAAACCAATGTTTTCCAGGCCCAATCGTTCTCAAACAGCAGTTTTTGCTGCACACTTTTAACGTCAGTCTTTTCAACAACAATAATATTGAATAAGCGGAAAAACTCATTTTTTTTCATGGAAATATGCTCAAAACGATTTTCTATCGTATTATCGTCAGAAAAATTGTATGACAAAACAATCGCGGGAGCGTCAGCGTTTTTAAATACAAGTTTTCTTACCGACGATAGTTCAATTACACGAGTAATCTTTGTATTGGTTAATAAAAACTTGCGAAATCTTTTAGAGGGGCTGCCTTGCATATAGAGCATTTTTGATTTCAGTACAAAACAGCATTTTGCATTCTTATTCTTTGTAGAAAAATCCTTTGAACGCAGAATAAAACAACGGCAAGTGTCATTATTTTGCATATACTGTTTATATCCGTGCTTAATACAGTAATCAACGTGTTTACCCGGTTTACTCCCCCATGGCGGATTCCCAATTATGAAATCAAAAGATATTTCCTGTAGTGAAGTCAATTTATCTTCATCAAAGAAGTTGCAAACTAGCAAGTTTCTACCCTTCAAAGGGGGCAAATGAAATTGTTCCAGCGTTTTTGGATTCTTATAATCCAACACTGCCAAATAAAGCGAAAATATCGCTACATCAATGGCGTCTGGATTAAGGTCAACGCCATAAATACTATCTGTTAATGTATCACATAAGAGCGCGTTATCTTCGGTGTATGATTCACCATTTAGTTTCTTCTCGATCATGCGGCGATAACTATCTACCAAAAATATTCCCGATCCGCATGAGGGGTCAAGGATTTTACAAACTTCATCTTGCTCAATATGTCTATCAATCGTCATATCAAGAATATAATCTACTAAGTATTTAGGGGTGTAAAAGGCGTTATCCTTATCCTGTGCCTCTTTCCCGAGCAATATTTCATAAATATTGCTAATCAGTTCAACTGGGATAATATCGAAATCATATAAGTCAAAAAAAGATAACTGTCCTAAATGAGCATTTGCGGACAGGAAATCTCTTATTTCACATAGCGCAAACTCCGTTAATTCTTCCGGATTCTCGTTGTCCGGTTCAAACAGATTTCCGTTGAACTTATCTTTCAAATGCATAAAAAGAGCATATAAGCCATACTTGTCATTCAACAATTCCAATAATGCTCCCCGCGAAGCTGCGACATTAGAAGAAAAACCGGGATAATCCAAATTTACACCGCGGTCAATCAAGTAACGTATAAATATAAGACGCAGCACAAGTTTTGTAGCAAACGATACACTATAATCATTTTTTAATTTGCCAGTTAAGAACTTCAGATTATCAAGTAGCGCGTCATTGAGTTTTTTGCCACTAAACTTTTGTGAGTAGGCCTTCCAAAAGTTTTGGCTTGTGATTTCCCAAAATGAAAATGGGGAATTTTCATCAATCTCGTCAATTGTGCTGAAATCTATCTTATCCGCTTCGGTAAGGAGATGAGTTTCTTTGTTGATTGTACATCCGCTAAATATTGTAACATTTGCTATGCCGCAAAATATAACAACCGGAATCTGTGCGTTCCAAACTCTTTTGTTTATGTCTTTTTGCTCATCTTGATTCGATGGTTCGTCAAAAAACAGCACAAAAGGTTCGTTATCTACCATATATGCCGCAAATGGAGACAAATTGTTGAGCACTTTAGCGGTATGAGCGGTCAGTGTTGAGGAATCATAGTTATCACTTTTGTATTTGAGACATGAGGAACCAGCGTACCCAAGTCGCTCTATAATCTCATTCAAATGTTTACTCATGAAACATATCCCCCTTTCGTAGAATAATGCTTGCTATTCCAATTAGCTCTTTAATTGAGCATGTTGCTTAACGGCTTTTGTGCGTCCGTCTGCCGGTTTCTGCGCTGACTCAGGTATCAACCACATTCGCCCTTTTTTCACTGCCCCTTCAATTTTCCCTTGTGTACAAAGCGATTGTACACGCCGTTCAGTAACACCCCAAATATCTCCTGCTTCTTGTGGAGTCATCCAATCCATTTTCACATTGTACACCTCACTCTGTTTGCCAATAACCGATGCTATTATACTACGTTCAACCGAAGTTTGCAATATGTAAATGAAAATAACATATATGAACTACCTGAACTACCTGAACTACCTGAACTACAAGACGTAGCTCTCTGCCAAAAGAAAGACTGCCTAGCGTCTTCAGTCAGTCGGCTGTTAGCGGGTGGAGGGCGCGGGTTAGGGAACGCAGGTGGAGCAGCGTCGCGGGCTGCTCTATTTATGGGTCAAAGCTAATCCAATCGCGATTTATATAATGACCGCCGCTTGGTTGCGACGGTCATTACTTTTCGAAAGCTAACACCATGTTTGAATGCCTGATACCAAAGACAGGTGCTATACAGAAAACCAAGCCATACTGTTCCGCATGGCGGAACGAAACGACTAAACGCAAAACCCCCGGCCAAACGCACTAACTCCCAACCCTACGAGGCACCAAAGCGGAACCATCAATACTTTCCAAAGTCCCCCGCGCCTACGGGTAGCGCCGCTGCCGGCTTGCGTTGCCTGGCGGCTGATGAAGGGATCCCCTTGCGCGCTGCGATATCGTTTCTCAGCTTGAAGCGGGAGATCAACTCTTCCAGCATTATGGACTGGCTGCTCATCTGCTCAGACGCCGCGGCGCTCTGCTGCGCGGTCGCACTGTTGTTCTGCACTACCTGCGCCACTTGGTCGATGCCGGTGTTTATCTGCGAAATCCCCAGCGACTGTTCTTCCGACGCTCTTGCGATCTCAGAGATAAGCTGGCTCGACTCGTTAATACCGGAAACGATATCTTTGAGGCTGGTCGCCGTGTCCGCAGCTATTTGCGAACCGAGCGCGGCCTTTTCCATGGAGTTTTGGATCATATCTCCGGTATCTCTTGCCGCCTCCGCGCTCTGGGACGCGAGATTCCGGACTTCCTCGGCCACCACCGCAAACCCCTTGCCGTGCTGCCCCGCCCGCGCGGCTTCGACTGCGGCGTTGAGCGCGAGGATGTTCGTCTTAAATGCTATATCATCAATAGTCTTGATTATTTTCTGTATGGACTGGCTGGCGTCGTTGATTTCCTTTACGGCGGTAATCATATCATCCATCTGGTGGCTGCCTTTTTCGGCATTATCTTTAATGAAACCAGAGAGCTTTGAGGTCTTTTCCGCTGTTGCGGCGTTTTCCTTCGTTTTGTCCGCTATTTCCGCAATGGAACTCGACAACTGCTGGATGGACGCGGCCTGTTCGGTTGCGCCCTGCGCGAGGGACTGCGCGCCGTCGGCAACTTGTTTGGCGCCCGTCGTCACTTGAACTGTCGAAGTATTGATATTGCTAAACATATCGTTGAGATTCTCGAGCATTTGATGCAGGGATTTCCCCATTGTATCGACCTCAGAGAGCATTGAAACGTTGACGCTGAGGTCGCCGCTTGCGATAAGTCTCAGACTTTCCGATATCTGAGTGATGCGCTTAATGAACTCGGCTGCATTATTAATGGTCTGCCCGACTTCATCTCTGGCTGCCGCGAATTTTTCAATTGTCTGTACATCCTGCGGGGACAGGGCCAGATCGCCTGTCGTCGCGGCTCTCTTCATAAATGTGGAAAGCGAAGTGAGAGGCTTGCTTATAAGCCCCGAAATGTATACTGCGAAGAATAAAGCCACTATGATAGCGACCGCCAGCACTCCGACCAGAATTATAGTAAGTGTCATATACAATGAAGCCCCTTCCGAATGCGCATCCGAGGCCCATATCTTGTTTAGTTCCGAGCTCTCGGCGAAACCTTCAGAGATAGGCCCGATGATCGGGGCGCCCATTGTCGTATAGGTCGTATACGCTTCATCAAACTCTCCGGCGTTTATTAATGCAAAACAGTCTTTCTTTAGATTTGCGTAGTCACCCAAAAAGTATCGTTTTGCGGTATAATATGCGCTTTCCAGGGATTCATCGACTATCGTGGTCTCGTATGCGGCAAAGTTTTCCCTTGCGATGTTCTCATAGTCCGTAAAGGAGGCCATTACGCTTTTCACTCTATCCGGGTCGTTTTGGCTCAGGATTATCGTGCGCATGGCGTTGCGTTCATTTGCAAATAATTCGCAGAGATTTCCCATTGCCTCAACGGCGACCAGATTGCTGCTATAGAGCCTGGCTTGAGACGAGTTCAGGGAGCCCATTCCGATGATGCCGACTGCCCCTACTATGACTGCGAGAACAATTACAATAACAAAGCTAAAGATCAGTTTATTGGATGTTTTCAGATTCTTCATAATAAAATCCTCCGGTAATTAGTGGTGAATTATTCTGTTTCACTTTCAGTATGATGATTATACACACAACTTTCTACAAATACAAGCAATAAATGACGAATATATCGCATTAATTGTGTAAATTTCTACATAAGCGAAAAACAGCTACGCATAGCGGCGATACGCGTGAGGCGGCTGCAAGCGTTCCCACAAACCGGAGCTGTGGTGCATGGATGCGCGCAAATATGATAAAACCCGCCGGGGCGGATAATCGCGTCCCGGCGGGTTGCCGATCTATTTAGCTGCCAATTAACAAAACGCAGGTCGCAAAATGCAGGTCGCAAAACGCAGGTCGCAAAACGCTTTATATTGCCAGTATTTGTATCTCGCCATCGGAGGCGGTCAGACCTATGCGTTTTATGGGATGGGAATAACTCGATATCATCTCCGACGCGATCCTGTCCTCTATCTCCTTTTGGATGAGCCTGCGGAGGTTACGCGCGCCGTACACCTGCGAGAAGGATTTCTCGGTCAGGTAATCCACAAGGCTGTCGTCATAACTCAGCTCGATCGGCTTTTCAGCCATTGAATCCCTCAGCTCGTCGAGCATGAGCCGCGCTATCGCCTTGAAGTTCTCTTCCGACAGATAGTTGAAGAAAACAATCTCGTCGACGCGGTTTATGAACTCGGGGCGCAGGAAATCTTTCAGCGCTTTTTCCGCTTTCTCTTTTCCCTGCTCGTTTGCGGTGCGGTTGAACCCGAGCGCGCCGTCTTTCTTATCGCTGCCGGCGTTTGTAGTCATGATTATGACCGTATTTTCGAAATTTATCAGCCGCCCGTGCGCGTCCGTGATATGCCCGTCGTCGAGTATCTGCAAGAGAATATTCATGACGTCGGGATGCGCTTTTTCGATTTCGTCGAAAAGCACCACGCTGTAAGGCCTGCGGCGTATCTTCTCGGTTAGCTGGCCCGCCTCGTCGTAGCCCACGTAGCCGGGCGGCGAACCTATGATGCGCGACACGGCGTGTTTTTCCATGAACTCGGACATATCGAGCCTTATCAAAGATTCCGGGGAATCGAACAAATCGTCGGCGAGCCGCTTCACCAGTTCCGTCTTTCCCACGCCGGTAGAGCCGATGAATATAAACGAAACGGGTTTGCGCTTAGCCGATATGCCGACGCGGTTGCGTTTGATCGCTGCGCAAACGTTGCCGACAGCGGCGTCCTGGCCGATGATATGTTTCTTCAGCCGCATGTCGAGTTCCGACAGGCGTTTATATTCGTCTTCGCGGATACTAGAAGCCGGGATCTTCGTCCACAGCTCGATGACGCGCGCCAGGTTGTCGAGAGTGAGCGCCGGTACGCCTTGCAGTTCAAGGTCTTCAAGCTCGTTAGACAGCCGCAGGTCGAGGCTGCGTATCTCGGCGAGCCGCGCATAATCGCTGCCGTTGGGCGCCGCGAGGATCATCTCTCGTTCTTTTTGGAGATCGGCCTTCTCTTTTCTGATCGTATCCTTCCGGGTGATGACCTCGCTTTTGAGGTTCATATCGGAGCAAGCTTCGTCGATCAGGTCGATAGCCTTGTCGGGAAGGAAGCGGTCGGTAATATATCGCTCCGATAAAATGACGGATTGCCTTGCCATATCGTCCGATATACTCACGCCGTGGAATTCTTCGTAATAATGCTTGATCCCCATGATGATCTCGATCGATTCGCCGACGGACGGCTCGGAAATCACGACAGGCTGGAACCTGCGTTCCAGAGCGGCGTCCTTTTCGATGTGTTTGCGGTATTCCGTAAACGTCGTCGCGCCTATGACCTGGATCTCCCCGCGTGAGAGCGCGGGTTTGAGGATGTTCGCGGCGTTCATCGAACCCTCGGCGTCGCCCGCGCCTACAAGGCTGTGCACTTCGTCGATGACGAGGATAACGTTGCCGTGGTTCCTGATTTCTTCAACGAGACCCTTCATGCGGCTTTCAAACTGGCCGCGAAACTGCGTTCCGGCGACTAGCGCCGTCAGGTCGAGCAGGAAAACTTCCTTATCGCGCAGCTTATAAGGCACATTTTTGTCGAAAATACGCTGCGCCAGGCCTTCGGCTATCGCCGTTTTGCCGACGCCGGGTTCGCCGATCAAACAGGGATTGTTCTTTTGCCTGCGGTTGAGTATCTGCACGACGCGCTCGGTCTCGATCTCGCGGCCTACTATCCTGTCGAGCTTGCCGTCTGCGGCTTTGCGCGAGAGCGATATGCAGTAGTTTTCGAGATATTTGCGTTTTTTAGCCCCGGAGGCGTTGTGATCTTTTTCTTTTTGTTCGCGGTTTTGCCTTTGGAAATCCCGCTGCGGGGTGTCGTCCGGCCCGCCGAACAGCCTGCTGAGGAAAGGAAAAGTGGCGGTCTTGCCGTCGTCCGTGTTTTCCTCCTGTTCGGCGAGGGATTCGATACCGCCCATCGCTTCCATCATTTCGTCGGTCAGGCTTTCGAGGTCCTCGTCGGTCAAGCCCATTCTCCTGATGATGTCCTCAACTGGTTTGATTTTCATTTCACGCGCGCACCTCAAGCAAATGCCCTCGTTTGAGGATTGCCCGTTTTCGATTCTCGTTATGAAAATCACTGCCGCGTTTTTCTTGCACCTGGCACAAATCGTCGGTCGCATAATAGTTTACCTTTCTTCTCAAGGCGCTACAGAGCACTTGTCAAGTCCTTTTGGGACACTTTTCCTCGTCTTCTGATCTTCTGTTTACAGTCTGTTTACTCCTTGCCTCCTGTTTCACGCGCACCAACATTCCTGCTTTTCATTACTGTTATATATGTCACCGCGTAGCTGGTAAATGCGACGAACATCAGGGCTATAGCTGCTGAAATCATTGCTATCGCTGCGTCACGCGGGATATTTCTGAAGAACATGAGAGCCACGCACACGAGAAAGAACACCACGGTGGATGTTTTGCCGATAAGGTTCGACGCCGGTATCTCGACCTGGGCGACTTTATGGACGACAAACCCGCCGATAGCCATGAGTATCTCTTTAAGGCCCGCAATGAGCACCGCCCAAATCGGGATGATGCCGTCGATCGTGATACACACCATGACCGCAATGGTCATCAGTTTGTCGCCGAGGGGGTCGAGGAGTTTTCCGAGATTCGTCGAAGCCTTGAACCTCCGCGCCAGATAGCCGTCGAGGAAATCGCTGAAAGTCGCGAGCACGTAGATGGAAATGGCATAGATCCTTATATCGCTGTCTTCAGTAAAGTATACGATTATAAATACCGGCACGAGGCAGATACGAAAAATAGAGATTATATTAGGAACCACCTTCACCCGCGTCACCTCCCCCGGTTGAGGAACAGCTTACTGGACCCCCGAGATGTTTGCTATGAGACAATGGTATATGACTATTCCCTGGCGGTCTTTGATCCGTTTACATCGGAGCAGCCCCAAGTTTAGATCCCCAGGATGTTCGCAATCAGATTATGGTCTATGAAATATTTCAGGACAGCCGTCTTTTCGATCACCGCCGGCGCCAGCACGCCAAAGTACCTTAGGACTGCCGTCATTACCAGCACGATGAGAAATCCCTTTATAAGTCCGAAAAGCACCCCCGCTATAGTGTCAATGAGCTTGAGGCCGGGCAGGGAGAACACGAAACTTATGAGGTTGCCTATTACCGCGAATATAATCGCAATGAGCAGAAAGGCGACCCCGAACACAGCGGCGAAAGACAGGGATGAAGATAATCTGTCGGATAACATATCCGCGAGGAACACCTCCGAATCATCGCCCACCACGCCCTCCGATATGTTGATCGCGGCGGATTTGGGAAGGCCGATCTTACGCAGGGCCGTATAAGAAATCTGGAACTCTTCGGAATCGTCTTCGTGGTCGACGGTTTCCAGCTCGACTTTTTTATCGAAAACATCATTGAGCGTAGAGTCGACGATGCCGCCGACAAACGGTCCCATCACACCCTTGACATTATCCGCATATGCCACAGCCGCGATATTTGCGAAAACCAGCGCCGCGATGAGGGTAACGACGCCGAAAACGCCGCGGATAAGCCCGTTCCTGTACCCGCGCCAGCCGCAAAACGCGATTATCGCTATTATTGTCAAATCGATCAGTAGAGTAGTCAATGCCCGGAAATCCCCCTTTTCTGGAGTAGGTATCGGTTATGGTCAGTCCGCGGCGACTGCCGCGCGGAGCACGACTGCCAGATGCTCGCCGGTCGCCAGCGCCGCCCCGTTTTCAAGCGCCAGGATCCTGCTTGCGCCGGAGTTTGAGACCCGGTTTGCGGACGACGAGGGTATCTCATCGAGGGCTGCGTCGAAGAAGCTGAAACCGTCGTTGCGCAGGACGGCCAAATACCCGCCGCCAGAGGACATAGATATCAGTTCGCGGTCGGTGGGAACCTCCCCGAGAAGAGTCCCTTCCGAGTCGAGCGTCACGAGTTGCCCGCCGTAACCGACGCCATAGTCAAGCAGGTGCAATGCGTAAAAATCTGCGCCAAACGTATAAGCGCCGAGCCGTCTGCCCGAGAAATTATATAACTCGCGGCCGACGCCGCTTTTATTGACGGAAATCAATGACTTCGTCGAAATCGCCACCAGGTCGCCTTCGGGCGGATACCAGATATCAAGGATCAACCAGCCCGTCAGGTCAAAGGCGCTGTCGGGAGTTTCGCTTTTCAAGTCGTTGTAGAACGTGATCCTGCTGGAATCGTCCGTCAGGTTCAGGACAGCCAAACTGCCGTTATCGGGAGAGAGCACTGCGGACAGGATGTGCCCGCTGGAAAGAGAGACGCTGTAAACGGCGTTCCCTTTATTGTTGTAAACGGTCGCGAAGCCTCTATAACCCCCGACTCCTTGCGTGCAAACGCAAAACCAGCCATTGCGGTTTATTGACGCCGAGACGACCGGAGCATCTGCCTCGATCGACGCGAGGATCCTCGTTTCGTCAAACACGCGTACCGCGAGCCCGCCGATGTCGTACGCGATCGCCCGCCCGCCCGCCGATCCTATCGCGGGACGCGACATACGGAACGGGTCGCTGAAAGCTTCGCCGCCCCCGATATCAAGGACTTGCACGCCAAGCGATCCGGCGGCCGCTATCGAACCGCCCAAGTCCGCGAAAACCCTATCCCGGCCAACTTCAAAATGGTACTCATCCGCCATTGTGACCTGTTCGCGGGTCGAAAACATGTTCGTAAGCCATGTGAGATCAAAATCGCGCCCCGTTATAAGAATAACAGCGATGTAGGTTAGCACCGCGAGCGAAATAAGCGAACCTATTATTCCTATCAGTCTGCGCTTTCTCTTCTTGGGTGTTTTTTCGTCGGCCATAGATCCCTCTCCCGGAGCCTGCGTATGAGCGGGTCAACAGGTACGCCCGGCTCAATCGCAATTAAATATTATAACATGGTTGTTCTTAAAAAGAAATGAAAATTACATGAATATTTCCCCGACTTCGCCGTTATACCAGATTCTTGTCATATATAGCCCGCAAGCGGGCGCTGTAGGGCCGGTCATGCGCCTGTCTTTTGTCTCCAAAAGGCCGGGCAGCGAGTCCGGAGTTATCTTTCCCTCCGAAACATAGAGCAAAGTCCCCGCCATCGCCCTGGCCATGTTATATAAGAAACCGTTCGCGCAGATGCGTAAGGATATCATATGCCCCATTTCCTCGACCTCAAACCAGTAAACAGTCCTGACCGTCGTTTTTGTTTCTGTGCCGACCGAGCGAACGGCGGCAAAGTCGTGAGTCCCGACGAAATGCCTCGCAGCTTCGCGCATCGCGCCGATATCGAGCTTATGAGGGTAGAAGTATGCCCTGTTTGAATAAAAGGGGTTGCTTATGCGCGAGTTATATATCCTGTAAGTATACTCCTTATTGATACACGATAAGTTGGCGTCAAAATCATCCGGTGCGTAAACCGCGGCCTGTATCGCGATGTCGGGCGGAAGAAAGGAGCTCGTGGCAAGCGGCAACCGGTCGGGCGGTATTGTTGAAGTGGTCCTGAAGTTGAAGCAGTAGCGCTCCGCGTGAACGCCCGCATCGGTCCGCCCGCAGCCGCTCACTTTGACGGAATGCCCGCAAAGCCGGGACAGCGCAGTTTCGAGCGTCCCGGCGACGGTGGTTTCGGTCTTTTGCACTTGCCACCCATGATACCGCGACCCATCAAACATGACCCGCACAGCAATGTTTCTCATAAAGCAATAAATCTCCCAACACTCAACGCTGACACTCAACCTTGAAGCTCAACCCAGACAGTCAACCCAGGCGCGCAACCCCAACGCGCAATCCCAACGCGCAACCCCTAACTGTTAACCGAAAAACCTTCCCAGCAACACGACCGCAGTCATGACGACCGCGCCGCACAACAGCGCCATGTAATCCCTGACGGCCGTTCTCAGAACCTTCATCCGCGTCCTGCCCTCGCCGCCGTGATAACAGCGGCTCTCCATCGCAGTCGCGAGATCGTCGGCGCGGCGGAACGCGCTGATGAAAAGCGGGATTATGAGCGGGAGGATAGCTTTTGCCCTTTTTATAAGCCCGCCGGACTCAAAATCCGCGCCCCGCGCTTTCTGCGCGCTCATGATCTTGTCCGTTTCCTCGATAAGTGCAGGAATAAAGCGCAGAGCGATGCTCATCATCATAGCAAGCTCATGTATCGGAAGCTTGATTTTTTTCAGGGGATCGAGCATCCTCTCCAGCCCGTCAGTCAGCGCGATAGGGGACGTGGTGTATGTCAGCAGGAACGAGCCGATGATAAGCATTATAAGGCGCGCCGCCATGAAAACGGACGTCAGCAGCCCCTCCTTAGTTATGACAATAAAGCGGTATTCAAAGAGCACAGTTTCGCCCCTGATGAAGAAGATATTCAGAACCAGCGTGAAAATGATTATTATAAACACGGGTTTAAGTCCGCGGAGTACAGCTTTCGCCTTGATCCTCGACAGGAAAATGATAGTCAGCAGCACAACGAGCATAAGGCCGTATGCGGGAAAACCTTTGGCCATAAACAGGGCGACGAAATATACAAGCGTGAGGATAAGCTTTATACGCGGGTCGATCCTGTGAACGATAGTGTTCCCGGGAAAGTATTGCCCCAGCGTTATATCCTTAAGTATGACAATCACCCCCTGCATCCCTAAGCTCGTGTAAGGCAAGAAGCAACTGCTCTATCGTGAAAACACTCCGCTCGATCGGCAGGCCCAGCGCCCGCAGCCGCGCCGCGACCAGCGCCACTTTCGGCGCGGCCAGCCCCAGCGACGCCAGGCGCTCGCTCTGCGCGAACACTTGCGCCGGAGCGCCGTCCATGGCTATACCTCCGTTATCAAACAGGACTATCCGGTCGACTGAGCGCGCTATCTCCTCCATATTGTGAGTCACCATGATCACCGTCGCGTCGTGCGCGCGCTTGTAGTTCATGATGTTCCCCACGATCTCGTCGCGCCCGCGCGGGTCGAGGCCAGCCGTCGGTTCGTCAAGCACCAGCACCTCCGGGCGCATCGCGATAACGCCTGCGATCGCGGCGCGGCGCTTCTCCCCTCCGGAGAGCTCGAACGGGGATTTCCCCAGCAGCGACACGTCGATCCCTACGAAACCTGCGGCTTCGAGGACGCGCTCGCGTACTTCCTCCTCCGGAAGCTTCATGTTCTTTGGCCCGAAGGCTATGTCTTCGAACACTGTCGTTTCAAAAAGCTGATACTCAGGGTACTGGAACACGAGCCCGACCTTGAAGCGGAGCAACCGTGTGAAGTCTTTCGATTCGTGTATATCGCGCCCGTCAAAATAGACATGCCCCGACGTCGGCTTTAATAGACCGTTTAAATGCTGGATGAACGTCGACTTCCCGGAACCGGTAGCACCGATGATCCCAAGATACTCGCCCTTCTCCGCTGTAAAATCGATATCACAGATAGCGGTATGCTCAAACGGCGTACCGGCGCTGTAGACGTGAGTCAATTTTTCAGTAGTAATCAGTTTCAATGTTCATTCTTCCTTAAAGTTGTGCTTCCAAGGGCGGTTGGCTGCACTCCGGTTGCCGCAGTCCGGAGCAGTTGCTTGTTGCCCGTATGCCGCAGCTCACAGCGGTTGCCTGGCGCCTGCCGTATGACATACAGATCCATAAATCGCGTCGGCGCATTCTTCTACGGTCAGTGCGTCCAGGGGGAGGTCAAAACCGTCTTCTTTTAGCTCGTGGAGCAGCGCCGCAGTCTCCGGGACGTCGAGTCCTACCCGCCGCAGCGTGTCAATATCGAGGAACACTTCGCGCGGCGCGCCGTCCATTATGACATCGCCGTCGGACATGACGATCACCCTGTCGGCGTGTATCGCCTCGTCCATGTGGTGCGTAATAAGCACGACCGTGACCCCGAGGTTATCGCGTAGGTCGCGGATCACTTCGATAATGCTCTCCCTGCCGCGAGGGTCGAGCATCGCAGTCGGCTCGTCGAACACTATGCACTCCGGTTCCATCGCCAGCACCCCGGCAATCGCCACGCGCTGTTTCTGGCCGCCCGACAAAAGGTGGGGGGCATGCTCGCGGAATTCATACATTCCGGCGATTTTCAAAGCCTTATCGACGCGCCGCCGGATGTCGTCGGGCGGATATCCCAGATTCTCGGGCGCGAACGCGACGTCCTCTTCGACGACGGTCGCGACGATCTGGTTATCGGGATTCTGAAATACCATACCGACGCGGCGGCGGATATCGATCGTCAGCTTTTCGTCCGCTGTATCGGCGCCGCCGACAAGGACGCGCCCGGCTTTCGGCAGCAAGATAGCGTTAAAATGTTTTGCAAGCGTCGACTTGCCGGAGCCGTTATGGCCGATTATCGCCACGAACGTGCCTCTTTCGAGCTCGAGGTCAAGGCCATGCAAAACAGGCCTCGGCGCAGCATCGTCCGTCGAAGCATAAGAAAACTCAAGTTTCTCGGTTATAATGATCCTGTCCAAATAACGACCTCGATTCAAGTTAAGAACTACCCTTCCCATCTGCAAGCCGCGCCGCGCCGCGCGCCGCAGGGAAGCAAAACGCAACAGGAGCAGTCGATTACCCTTCCCATCTGCAAGCCGCGCCGCATGGCAGCGCCAGGCCGAAGGATGTAACGGGCAACCCAAGCTCGCCGCACTTTGCGCTCCCGCCAAGCAGCGAGCGGGTGATATACATTAGCGTAGAGGGTGATAACCCCGTAGTATATGAGCTGATCAGTACGAACAAAGGATCGTCGCTCAAGGCGCCCGCGCAAAGCTTCACAAAGTCGTACAACCCGTCTTCAAGTTTCCAAACCTCGCCGGACGGCCCCCTGCCATAGGACGGCGGATCCATGATGAGGGCGTCGTATCTGCGCCCGCGGCGGATCTCTCGCTCGACGAACTTGGCGCAGTCGTCGACGATCCATCGCACAGGCTTATCCCCCAGCCCTGATGAGGCGGCGTTCTCCTTAGCCCGCCCGACCATGCCGCGCGCCGCGTCGACGTGACAGACGCTCGCGCCCGCTGCGGCGGCTGCCAGAGTCGCCCCGCCGGTATAGGCAAAAAGATTGAGGACGCTTATCTTGCGATCGGCAGAGCGGATCTTCCCGGTTATATATTCCCAGTTTACAGCCTGCTCCGGAAAAAGCCCGGTGTGCTTGAAATTCATCATGCCTACATTGAACGTAAGTCCGCCGTAGCCGACCTGCCAGCTTCCGGGCAAGCCGCCCTTGTACCACCTGCCGCCACCGGACTGCGACCGTTCATAGCGCGCGTCTGGCTTAGCCCAACCCGGATGATCCTTGGGCGTCCGCCATATCACTTGCGGGTCGGGCCTCACAAGGGTATACCGCCCCCACCGTTCCAACTTTTCGCCATCGGAACAGTCAAGCAATTCATAATCATCCCATTTGTCGGCAATCCACATAGAATTACTACCTCTGCAAGAAACGCATAAAATCAAGCAATTATAACAAGCCGCCGCATTAAAGTCAAATTCTAACCAATGATACATTATAAAAAATAACATTTTGAAACTCTTTGTAACATAGACGTAACAACTCAGGTATACAATAAATATGAATATTCGGCAATAAAGGAAGGATGAAATGATATAAAGGAAAGACAGAAACCAAACCGGAATGATTCACAAAAATCTACTAATTATTGAAAGTGAGGACAAGAAACAGTGAAACAAAAATTCAGGGCAATTTACGCATTTATGGCCATTATGATGTTAATGACGGTCATAACACCCATGATGACCGTGACGGCGGAACCCGGTTCAGGGGGGCTGCAGCCGGGCTTGGTGGGACTCACGAGAAAGGCTGCCGCAGAAGGCATAGTAATGCTGAAAAACGCAAATAACGCATTACCGCTGAAAAACACGGAAGTCGTGTCTTTGTTCGGGCGACACCAGATCAACTACTTCTTCGTCGGATATGGCTCGGGCGGCGACGTGAGATACCCATACAGCACAAACCTGCTTGCGGGTATGCGCAGGAACCCGGGGATCAATATCAACGAGTCCCTTGCGGAGATCTATGAGAGATGGTGCGCGCAGAACGTGCCTTCTAACGGAAGCTGGGGCAACTGGCCGTTAAACCACCCCGAAATGCCGCTGACGACAGGGCAAGTCGCATCCGCGAGAGCCGCTTCCGACACAGCCGTCGTAGTCATCGGACGGTCGGCGGGTGAAGATCGCGAGAGCACGGTAAGCAAGGGCAGCTTCCTTCTTACGGACCTGGAAACAGACATGCTGGATAAAGTCACGGCAGCCTTCGACAAAGTGGTCGTACTGCTCAACGTCGGCAATATTATTGATATGTCGTGGGTGAATAATTACGGCGACAAGATCGACGCCATACTATATGTCTGGCAGGGCGGAATGGAAGCGGGACCGGCTGTTGCAGACGTGTTGTCCGGCGACGAGACCCCTTCGGGCAAAATGGCCGCAACTATCGCGAAAACACGCGCAGACTACCCCAGCGCAGCCAACTTCGGAAATTCCAGCTTCATCAACTACGCCGAGGACATATTCGTAGGATACCGCTATTTCGAAACCTTCGCGCAGGATAAAGTCATGTACCCGTTCGGCTTTGGCCTGAGCTACACGGATTTTAATATCAAAACAAACGAAGCGAAGGTAGTAGACGGAGAGATCGTCCTTGATATAACCGTAACAAACACCGGCGCAGTCAAGGGCAAGGAAGTAGTCCAGGTCTATTACGGCGCGCCGCAGGGCCTGATGGGCAAAGCCGCCAAATCGCTGGTCGCATATGCCAAGACCAACCTGCTCCAGCCCGGCGCGTCCGAAGATATCCTGATCTCATTTAGCGCCGATTCGATGGCCTCCTACGACGACGCTGGCTACACCGGCAAGAAATCCGCCTGGGTACTCGAAGCCGGGGCATATCCGATCCATGTCGGTAACTCGGTACGCAGCACATCCGTCGCGTTCACCTACAACGAGCCCGCACTGCGCGTGGTCGAACAACTGACAGAGGCCGCCGCCGTCTGGACGGGGAACGCGTTTGCCCGGTATAAGGCGTATGAGGACAACGGCGAGATCAAGCTGACCACCGACATGACCCCCGTGAGGACCATCGATCTCGGCACAAGGATGCAGGATAACCTCCCCGCAGCATACCCGCGCAGCGGGACGGCGAGAGGCATCAGGCTCGTCGACGTATATAGAGGCACAAACACAATGGCGGAGTTCATAGACCAGATGTCGGTGCAGAATCTGGTCGACTTGACGCGCGGCGTCGGACCGATGGGACACAGCTCGGGGATCCCCGGCAACGCCTCGGTCTATGGCGGCGTCACTACGGCCTTGCGCAATACATACGGTATCCCCGCGGTGTCCACGACGGACGGACCTTCGGGTATCCGTATGTCAGCCCCGGCGACGCTCATCCCGATCGGCACTTTGCTTGCCTGCACATGGAACGACAGGCTCGTCGAAGAATTATACGCCGGAGTCGGCCAGGAAATGGTGCTCAACGGTTCAGACGCCCTGCTGGCGCCCGGCATGAACCTGCAGCGCGACCCGCTGTGCGGACGTAACTTCGAGTATTTCTCCGAAGACCCGCTCTTAACAGGCCAAATGGGTTCCAACGTAGTGCGCGGGGTGCAGTCCGCCGGAGTCTCGGCGACGCCAAAGCATTTCGCCGCAAATAACCAGGAAACAGCCCGAACATCGAGCGATTCGCGCGTGTCCGAGAGGGCGCTGCGCGAGATATATCTGAAAGGCTTTGAGATTTGCGTAAAAACCGCCAAACCGCAAAACCTTATGATGTCCTACAACATTGTAAACGGCGTATACGCCCATTATCAATACGAGCTTGCGACGACTATCCTGCGCGATCAGTGGGGATTCGAAGGCGTCACGATGACTGACTGGTGGATGAACAACAACACAGCCAACCAGAAAACATATCCGAGCATTCCCGGGAACCTCAGCGGAACAGCGACCGGCACAAGCGGCACCGGAAACGCCCGCCGTATCCGCGGGCAGATCGACGTGCTGATGCCCGGCGACCAGCAGACCACCGCCGACAGCGCGCAGTCAGGCAACTCGTTGTACGGCAACCCGGTCACCAACGTCACCAACGGCAACCTTACGCTGGCCGAAGTTCAGCGCAGCGCGATCAATGTATTGAACTTTGTGCTCAAATCGGCAAGGTTCAGGGTCGATAACAACCTGCCTCTTTACGATTATGTGCCCAACGACCCGATATTCAATGTGGATCAGGTTCACGCGACCGACCCGCTGCTTGACGGGATCATGGTTGACGGCGCCCCGCTTGCCGGGTTCAGCCCGCTGACAAAGGAATACGTATTTTACGCAAGGGATATGAGTGTTCCGCACGTCGTCGCGGCCACTGCGCCCGCCGGAGTTACGGTGGAGATCATACAGCCGACTGCAACGGCGTCATATGCGACGATCTATGCCCGGACCGCTGCGGGCGGCGAATCCATATACCGCGTGTTCTGGACAAATGAAGCAGGCCTGACGCCGACTGTGCCCGACCCGATTTACGCGTATCTAAAAGGCATCCAGATAAACGGCGAAGAGAGGCTTGATTTCTTCAGGCTGACATACAGATATGTCCACTGGTGCTGGGAAGGTGAAGAAGGCGACGTCATAGTCACAGCCACGACACCTGCAGGCGTCACCGCCACGATCACCAAGGTCGATAACACCTATGTGATCAGGGCGGAATCCGACCATCAGGCGCTGCTATACTACGTGGAAGTCAGAACAATGAGCCAGAGCGCGCCAAGGATCCCGCAAAGCGACGACTTTGCAGGCACGCAGCTCAAGAGCTTCTGGGATGTGAACCGCCCGTCGAATTATCTTTCAAAACCTGACGGCTCAGTGCAGATCGTAACGCAGGGCGGCGACTGGTACAGCGCCGGGACAGACATGAACAACGTGGTCTGGCAGTACGCCGAAGGGAACTGGACGTGCGTGACTGAAGTCACTTACGACAGGAAACCATACCAGAATTATCATCAGATCGGCATAATCATGTTTGACAATACCAGCAACTGGATAGCATGGAGAATGGAATGCAACAGCGGCGGTTCCCCCAATCCGCGCTTCACGGTGCAAAGGCATGTCAATAACGCGAACACGGACGTAGGCAGCGTTACAAACACGACCCTCCTGAACGCCCTGCCGACGAATAACGGAAGGTTCTTCCTGAGGATACAAAAGACCGGTAATGTTTACACCTTCAGCGTAAGCGCCGACGGCGTGACAAACTGGCAGACAGCCTCAGGCAGCGAAGCCAACCGCACTATAGCGCTCCAGGATCCCAAGTTCGGGCTCTATGCGATTTCCGGCAACACCGGCAACGACGGGAACACAAGGCTCCAGGTGAATTTCCAGGACGTCACATTTTCGAATATAAGCTACGCCACGCCTGTGCTTCCGGCGGTGAATGCGCCCGTGGTCAATATCACTCCGACCGGGACCACCCGCCTTGTGTGGGCCCGCGACAACTTCTACCGCACGTCCGGATGGGAGTACGAGAATAACTCCGGCGCCGCCGAGAACTGGACAGTCGGATATATCGGGGTCGGCGGCATGATGCTGGCCAATATCAATGTTCAGGAAGCGGGCTACTACAGCGTACCTTCACGCTACGCGGCAAACGCTGCGGCCACAAGCTCCGATCAGATCAGGTACAGCCTGCATGTCGACGACAGGCGCATAGCCACTTACGACGTGAGGGGAACAGGCGGCTGGCAGAACTGGGCGAACACGGGGCCTCAAATAGTCTGGCTTGACGCCGGCCTTCAGAAACTGATGTTCTATGCAGATACAGAAGGCTATAACATGCATTGGCACGAGTTCACAAAACTGCCGTCTGCGATCGTAACATTTGACAGCGACGGAGGCAGCGCGGTGAGCTCCGCCAACATACTGCTGGGCGAATCGGTCGCAAAGCCGGCCGATCCGGAGAAGTATGGGTACATCTTCGCAGGATGGTATCTGGACGATGAGCCGTATGACTTCAGCTCGCCGCTTGCGGGAGATATCACGCTTGTCGCGCAATGGCAGAGGAAGCTGACGACTATGGTCAGGATCGACGCGAACCCGACGATGAGCGTCAGGCGCGGAGAGGTGATAAACTTCAGCGCGATCCTGGACGAAGGCGTCCTGACCGACGGCGTCCAGTGGTCGGTAAGCAACCCGATCTACGCGACCGTAACGGCTGACGGAACAGTCACGATACTAAACAAGACCGGAACAGTGACCCTAACGGCGACAGACTCCTTCAGCAAGAAGAGCGTGAGCATTATCTTAAGGATAGTATAAAGGCCCGTCTCCCGCCCATCGGCAACTAAGGCATAATAAAAGGAGTTCAGGGTAGGAGCAGTCCTACCCTGAATTTCTTTATCATATTGCACAGTAACCGGCAAAGATTGAGACCTTGCCGGTTATCTCACTAAAGCGGAACCTTGTACTATTAGTTCACACAACTATATCCCGCAAAGGGTTCGCCGAAGTTCGCGCGCAGGAAATCGAGAACGCTCTCGCTCTCGCCTATATAGTTGACAATGAGTGTACCTTTCTTGAAAAAGTTAGGATAGGACACCCATGAGATATTCACTTCTTTTCCGGGAGTACTTATCGAGCATCCGCCAATGTCGATACACGCGGCGTCGGCCTCCATAAGGGCGTTTGACGGGTACTCATAAACGGTGAGCATGTGGTCCCCGATGTGAACAGGCCATCCCGGCACGGAAAGAAAAGCATCGGTCTCTTTCCCCGTTTCGGTAAACCGCAACCCACTGTCCGCCAATAATGCGATAAATGATTTATAAGCCGCCCCTGCTTCGGAAACAGTGAACTCGACCGTGACGTAAACGACCTCATAGCCGGGAGTGTACTCGCCGAAATAACCGTTGAATATATACGCATATTTCCCGGGAGGCAGCTTTCCGAAACGCCACTCCCAGTCAACATCAAACTGCTCGGTCTCGCTGCTTAGCAGCGAATAAAGAATGTCCGGCCAAGGTCCGCCGATCCTGCCCGTAAGATACTGCACAGGCGCCCATTGCCCGCCGGAGTAATATGCCAAATCCCATTGCGCGCCATAATGGAAGTCAATATCCGCGCGGTTTTCCAATGAAAACAATATGCCCGCAGCACTGATCGACGCCGTGTCAACATGGGCGATCCGGTCATCGGCCGACTGCATCGCGGAAATAACGGACGCCTTGCGCTCCTCGATCATCTCTTGCGTTAAAGCCGGCTTTATTAAGATCATAGCCGGATCGATCGAAGCGTCATATAGTAAAGCCATAAACACTGACTTTTGCTCATCGGTGTAAGGCTCCAGCCATACCGCGACCCTGTTTTGTATCGAGTCAAGTCCCCACATTGCCGCGCCCGCATTTACGGTTTTTTCTGATATATCATTAAGCGTGTTGTAGGCGGCGTTCAGTTCCTGATCCGTAAATACAGCTGTTTTGACCACGATCCCCAATTCCCGCATTTCGGCAATGGCTATCGCAGAAGCAGCGTCGTTAAAAGCTTCATCAACGACAAGAACTGTCAGTATCCCCTTTTCATCATAGTATATACCGCAGTAGTATTCCGGCGCGATAGCCATGCCGGAATCGCCGATCGGCAGCCCGTCGTTTATCTTGTCGGTGTATTGGTAAAAACGGTTCTGGTTATATATGCTCTCAAGGCTGATACCATTTTCTTCCATCTTATCAAGTTCATCTTCATAGCAACCCATAGCCAAAAGCAACTCACGATAGTTGATGTCACCCTCCGCCCCGGGACTACCAGACTTTGCCGGCAAGGGATCGACAGTGTCCCCATACCCGCACGCCGAGAGAATAAGCACGACTGCTAACGATAACAGTAAAATCATGTTTCTGTGTTTTATATATCTCATAATCAGCGCCTTCTTTCCTGTCATGGATCTATAGGCATTTAGACGAGAATAGAAGCTAATATGTTCCGTAGAGAAATCTTATTTTCGAAAATATGGACTGTGCCTTCTATACTGCAATAAGCCTATCCGCATCCATTGTGGCGAAAGCGTTTAGATCCATGCCCGCGCGGACGCCTTCGAGATATTCATAATACCCCTGGCAGCCTATCATCGCAGCATTGTCGCCGCAGAGTTTGAGCGGCGGGATGAACAGCGTCCGCCCAGCCTCAGCCGCCGCTTTTAAAAAGTCGGCGCGTATACGGGAGTTCGCGGCGACTCCTCCGGCGAGGGCTATTTTCTCGCGGCCATACTCTCTCGCCGCATCCATCACGCGCGGGACTAGAATATCGCTCACCGCCGACGCAAACGACGCCGCAAGCGAAGCCTTGTCCAGCGTTTCGCCTTTTTGCTCCGCATTATGAACCAGGTTGACCACCGCTGTCTTCAAGCCTGAAAACGACATATCGTACGGGAAACCTTCGATCGTCGGGCGCGGCAGGGCAAATAGCGACTCGTCGCCGCCCTGCGCCAGCTTGTCGAGCGCGGGCCCGCCGGGATAACCCAGCCCAAGGACGCGCGCGGCCTTGTCAAAACATTCGCCCGCAGCATCGTCGCGGGAGCGTCCGATTATATGGATATCCGTGTAACCGCGCACATCCGCGATGAGGCTGTTGCCGCCGGACACGATCATGCACAGGAACGGAGGCTCAAGTTCGGGATAAGCTATGTAATTGGCGGCAATGTGGCCTCTGATATGATGGACCGGTATGAGCGGCACATCCAGCGCCATCGCAAGCCCTTTTGCGAAGTTCACGCCGACTAGAAGCGCGCCGATGAGCCCCGGCGCGTATGTGACGGCAACAGCGTCGATATCGCCCTTTGCGATACCGGCGTCCCTGATGGCCAGCTCGGCAAGGCGCCCTATGGCGTCGGCATGGTTGCGAGACGCGATCTCCGGAACAACGCCGCCGTACAGCGCATGCATGTCCGCCTGCGAGAAGACTTCGCTGGTCAACACTTCGCGCCCGTCGACCGTGACGGCGACAGCCGTCTCATCGCATGATGTTTCTATAGAGAAGATCAGCATTGCTTGCTCCTTTGGAAGATTGGTTGCGGTATGTGACCCGCATTTGGTTTAATGCGGGAGATATACCTTCACCATCACTTCAGCGTCTTCGGCTGGTTCGGTGTAATAATTCTTGCGCACGCGTACAAGCTTGAATCCATGCTTTCTGTAAAGCGCGATCGCTGCGTCATTGCTTTTGCGCACTTCAAGAAACACGGAATTGAGAGTATTTTCCTCCGCGTATCCGTCCGCCGCGTCCATCAGGATATCTCCGATGCCAAGGCGGCGCGCGGATTTCTTGACTGCGATTTGCAGCAGTTCACCATCGTCGCCCATTCTTCTGAGGATCATAAAGCCGAGCAGCGGGAAGGTGCAATCTTCATCAGCCGAGCGTCGCTCCTGACAACTATCTCCGAGTTCTCCGTGCGTCTCACAAAGCTCGGAACTGTGAGTCGCGGCTCCTGAGCCGAGCAGTGGGAAGGTGCAATCATCGTCAGCCGAGCGTCGCTCCTGACAACTATCTCCGAGTTCTCCGTGCGCCTCACAAAGCTCGGAACTGCGGCTTACGGACTCAAAATTGCGTGTCGCGGCCTCTGAGCCATCTGTCGCGGCCAGCGCAAAGAAAGAATCTTCCCTGTATATCTCGCACAACAGCGTCCCGTGTGTCCAGGGGGGTGAAATGGATTCCCGCTCAATTTCCAATATATGGAAAATATCGCTCTCTGTTGCCAAGGCGATCCTGACAGTCCCGTTACTTAGTTTCATACCAACTCTTTCCGGCGCGTGTTTCTGCTACCAGCGGGACGGCAAGTTGCGCTGCGTTTTCCATTTCTTCTTGCAGCACAACGCATACGGCGTCCGCTTCAGCTTCGGGGCATTCTACTATCAGCTCGTCGTGAACCTGTAATATCAGTTTCGCCGACAAACCCTCGCCTTCGAGCCTGGAAGACACATTTATCATCGCGATCTTGATAATATCCGCTGCAGTGCCCTGTATCGGCATGTTGAGCGCGACGCGTTCCCCGAACGAGCGCGTGTTAAAGTTCGGGGATTTAAGCTCCGGAAGATACCTGCGGCGGCCGAACAATGTGGCGACATAACCGGAACGC
>Ga0123353_10001096_pt1 | contig 32936 bp, 26 predicted proteins | sample TergutLab28metaG_3_FD_92763 | JGI IMG/M metagenome (GOLD analysis project Ga0123353, IMG submission 92763) | Labiotermes labralis P3 segment gut microbial communities from Petit-Saut dam, French Guiana - Lab288 P3 | ecosystem: Host-associated > Arthropoda: Insects > Digestive system > Gut ... | reverse complement strand
TCAAACCAATAACCGCAACATCGGATAGAGTTTGAACAACTCATCCAGATGCGATTTGAGACAGCCCGGCTCGTTCGTTTTGTCGCCGCCAATGTCATCACTCATGAGCGTCACTTTGACATTGTGAATGAACATGTTGAGCATCTGAAGGGGATCACCGTCGGCATCTTTCATCTGCTTGGCAACTTTGCCATCAACGGCGGCGACGAGAACGACTTCGGCGGCAAGGATTGCTTTCAGAAAATCGGCAAGAGCAGTGTAAAAGTCATCGACACTCGTTTTCGCACGGGCTCGAAAGAAAGTGGTATCGACGGGCGGCTTTTTGCGTTTGAATTTCAGGGGGTCTTTGAGTATGTGCCAATTCCGTTTTGCCCATCTACGGATTTCTGCGACGGTAGGAAGTTGGGCGATGAGTCCGAGTAGGACGATGGCGAGCATTCCGTGATAGGGATGGGAAATACCTTGTTTTGAACGCGGATCGGGCAGTGTTTCGAGGGTTTTGGCGAGGGCGGACAGGGAATCCGCGGACATGATAAACCTCCGTGTAGGGAAAAAAGGTGAAATATCACCATCAAGTACGCCGGAAAAACCATTACGTTGGGAAAATTCCGTAAAAAAAAATTCAAAAAAAACTTGCAGATTCCCTGTGTTGCCGCACAGCCCTCTTGCTTTATTTGGTAATTTTTGTTAGATTGTAGGTGGTCACTTTTTTAGGAGGTTTCTTATGCGACAGTTTCTTTGTTCCATCTTAGTTGTCATGTTGTTGAGTGTTCCGGCGTTGGGGCAGCCGCAGTTGCGGGGTCCGATGCGGGATATGTTTCGGGGACAGCCCCCGCCGCCAGGTGCGGTCACCGTACTGGGGCGTTCCGTGATCGGGTCAATCCAAAACGGTTTCGGGAACTCGCTCATTATGTTGTTCGGTTCCGACAATCCAAATATTCGGCAAGAACTCGGCATCACCGATGCGGAAGCCAATTCCATGCAGTTGGTGAGAGCACAAATGTTGTTGAATGTGCCGAAATATGCCACACGATTCAACACCATGACCGAAGCGGATTATACAGCGGTGCAGACAGACCTTGAACGTGATATGGGGCGCATCACTGAGTTCATCAACAGTTCGCTGTCGGCGGAACGCAAGGAAAAGGTTCAGAAACTGGCGTTTCAATCGCTCGGCGGAATCGATTCACCGATGATCAATCTCAACTCGATGGAAGCACTGAATCTTTCGGAAGAGCAGAAGAAAAAGTTGCAGGGAACCTTCGACGAAATGCAAAAGGAGCGGGAAGCACAAATGGAGGCAGGACTCAAGCTGGTTGAAAAGGCGATTGCGCTCGGCGGTCCCAACATGTCGCCGGAAGATCGGGCGAAACTTGAACAGGAGGGTCGGGAATTGGAATCCCAAATTTTTGCAACGAGTAAAAAGTTGGCGGAACGTTTGCGTGGTCATTTGACGGCGGACCAGTTGGCACTGGAAAAGCAGTTGCTCGCCTCGCGTCCCGCATTCTTGCCGAGATTGCCGAGACAGATGCGGGAAAACGCAGAAAGTGGCGGTTATACGCCCGGAGCCGATTCGTGGCGACCCGGGCAGGAACTGCCGTTCCAAGTCCCGCGTCCGGGACCTCGAAGATTTCCTAGTGCTGAACCGGAGTAGTCAGGCTCTCGCCGGGAAGTTTTATTCCCGGTATTGCAATGTCTCCCATTCCGGACGGAAGAATACGGTAGTCAGTAATCAGAAGAGTGCTACCGCACTATTTGTCGAGGATACAGCAGTACCGCTTGCGTCTCCTGACTGCTGACTCCTGACTACTGTCCACTGATCTGTCAATCCTTAACCCTTGGAGAAACGATGAAAAATATTTTTGCTGTTTGCTTTTTACTGTGTGCTGCTGGTGTCGTCGCCCAAAATGACTTGGTCTTTGTCGAAGCGGAGTCCTTTGCGAACAAAGGGGGCTGGGTCGTCGATCAACAGTTCACCGATGTGATGGGGTCGTCCATCCTGATGGCGCACGGAATGGGCAAACCGGTTGCCGATGCCGAGACCGAGGTGACCTTCCCGCGTCCCGGCGAGTACCGCGTCTTTGTTCGTACCCGAAACTGGGTTGCCCCTTGGACAACCGAACATGCTCCCGGACAATTTCAGTTGAGCGCGGACGGAAAAAAACTCGACACCATTTTCGGAACCGAAGGCAATCCCTGGCACTGGCAAAGCGGCGGAACGGTGGTGGTTGGTCAACCAACTCTCTCCCAGGGAGCGGGAATCAAGGTGAAACTTGCACTACACGACTTAACCGGCTTCAACGGTCGGCTTGATGCGATTCTTTTCACGACAGATCGAAATTACACGCCACCAGAAGACAAAGCAGACATTGACAAGATTCGCCGCAAAGCCTTGGGATTGACCGAAAAAGCAACGGATGCTCCACTTGCCAAAGAGGGGCCGTTCGACTTCGTGGTCGTTGGCGGTGGTATTGCCGGGATGTGTTCCGCAGTCAGTGCCGCTCGTCTCGGCTGCAAAGTGGTGCTGATTCAAGACCGACCGGTACTCGGCGGCAACAACAGTTCCGAAGTCCGTGTGCATCTTCAAGGGCGAATGGGCTATCCGCCGTATCCGAACCTCGGCAATCTTGTTCACGAACTTGATCCGCTCATGGAAGGCAACGCCCAAACCGGCGACAAATACAAAGACGAGAAAAAACTTGGCGTGGTGACTGCCGAAAAAAATCTTACGCTGTATCTCAGTACCCGAATGATCGCTGTTGAAACGGACAAGAATGCCGATGGTTCGATCACAATCAAGTCGGTGGTTGGCAAAAATATTGAGACAGGTAAGGAGACGAAGTTCGTTGGAAAGATGTTTGCCGACTGCACGGGCGATGCCAATCTCGGCTATCTTGCCGGTGCGGAATGGCGGATGGGGAGGGAGTCACGAGCCGAAACTGGCGAAAAGACTGCCCCGGAAGTGGGGGACAAAATGACGATGGGTGCTTCCGTTCAGTGGTATTCCACACCGTCAACCGGTAAAACGGAGTTCCCCGCATTGCCGTGGGCACACCAATTTACGGCGGAAAGTGCGCGACCCGCACTCGGTGGCGAATGGGATTGGGAAACCGGAATGAACTTCGACAAGATTTGGGAGTTTGAACGTATCCGTGACAATGGATTGCGGGCGGCGTTCGGACACTGGGCGTACATGAAAAATCAGAGCGCACCGCAATGGCGAGAACGAGCGGACAACCGTGAACTCGGCTGGATCGCTTACATTGCCGATAAGCGGGAGTCACGGCGGTTGATGGGGGATATTGTGCTGAAAGAACAGGACATCGTTCAGCAGGAGATTTTTCCCGATGCCAGTGTCGTCACGTCTTGGACAATCGACTTGCACGTTCCCGAAGCAAACAACGCACGATTTTTCCCCGGCGAAGAGTTCCGAGCAGTGGCGATCCACCAGCGGATTATCCCTTACCCGATTCCGTATCGTTGCTTCTACTCCAGGAACGTGACGAACATGTTCATGGCAGGGCGCAACATCAGCGTCACGCGCGTCGCTTTGGGAACCATTCGCGTCATGCGAACGACCGGGATGATGGGAGAGGTCGTTGGGATGGCGGCATCCATTTGCAAGGAGCACAACACGACGCCGCGAGGAGTTTTTCAAAAATATCTGAACGAGCTGAAAGCTCTGATGGAAAAGGGTGTTGCGCCCGAGCCAGACCAGTTATGGCACAGTGCGCAGCCACGTTATCCTTCTCCTGCTGTCGTTCCTGCCGTTGCCCCGACTTGGTTGCCGAGGGCGGGCAAAAACGTGGCTCTGGATGCCAACGTTGCCGTTTCCAGTACACGCGATGGTTATCACGCAAGGTTTGTCAATGACGGCAAGTTCAATCTTGGCGACAACGCCGATCGCTGGGTGAGTGCCACGACACCGGGAGGCGAAGAGGTCGCCCATTGGGTCGAATTGACTTTTAATGCGCCGGTATCGGTCAATGCCGTTCGTATCCTGTCCGGGCAGTCTGGCGGGAACACGCCAATCACGTCGTTCGTGTTGCAGCGGAAGGTGGGGACGGGATGGGTGGACATTCCCGAAACGAAAACGGAAAAGAATGCGACTGCCGACATTGGTAAACGTTTCAAGGAGGTATCGAGCAATGCTTTCCGGCTTTACATTACCGAAACGCCAGAGCGTCTCGCCCGGATTTGGGAGTTGGAACTGTATCGTGTGGCGGACTAAGAGGCTGCGCGGTAACATAGGCAGTTTAGGCAGGCGTTTTTTGGACAATTTTTATGGATTTTTGTGCAAATGACGGTGATTTACCCTCATTGATCCCACAGTAATCGATTTGCTAAGGGATTGTGGAAAAACTGCCCATTTTCACGAATTTACACGACTATTTTTTGCCCAATCATCCCAAATTACCGCGCAGCCTCTTAGGCTTTCACTGAAAAGTAAAATACCCGTTGGGGAGGAAGGAGTAAGAATAAAGGAGTAAGGAGAAAGAATGGTGCTACCGCACCGTTTTGCCTACGAAAATGCAACACCGCTTGCGTCTACTGACTCCTGACTCCTGACTCCTGACTTCTGACTCCTGTCTGGCGTACGTTCCTTTTTCTTGTAATGTTTGCCTTGCTTTTGAAGGAACAATACAATATACTAGGGGGCATGTTGATCCCTAACCCACCCAATAAAGCCATGACCAGATTGATCTATTTTTCATTATTGTTGTTGTTGACCGCCCTTCCTCTGTTTGCCCAAGAGGACACTGCAACGAATCGTCCGCTCCCCTTCGATCATCCGATGCTTCCGGGCAATCAAGCAGTCCTTATGCAGATGCAGCAGAAACTCACCCGGGAATTGCAACAAGTCCAGCAGATGCTCAGCGTCATTCCCTCCACGGAAACACAATTCATCAACACGTTGCAAACACAGCAAGCAGAACTGACGAGGCAGATCAGGGATATTTCGCAACAACTGCAAGCCTCGGGAATGTCGCCGGAGTCCGCCGCTCTTCCTCTGGGAATGATGCCGCCTAGGTCGATGCCGGAACCGTTGCCCAACGTTCCCCGGTCGCCCGAGCCGACGTGGATGCCTGCGCCACCGACGGCGGGACCTGCACAGCCACCAGTACCTGCTCAACCGCAACCCTATACGATCATGCCCGCCGTTCCGCCACAGTCTCCCTACACGCCTGGAATGATAGCACCGGGCATGCCGACTTGGAACGATCCCAACCCAACATGGGGCAATCCGCCTTGGGGAACCAACACATCCGCGTCTACGAAAGAGTTAACCGAAATGAAACAATCGATCGAATCGCTGAGAAAGGAAGTCGCTGAACTCAAAGAAACGGTCAAGGCACTGGAAACACAAATCCAACTCCTCAATCGTAACATTTTGTTGAGCGAAAGAGCGAGAGAACAGTAAGGTTTTCACTGGAATGTTTTGTAGACCCGAAGCGGGTCATTTTTCGGCTTGCGCCCCCTCGCGCATCCGCCGTTCGGCGTGGCTCTCGAACCACCTCCGTCCCCCGGTTAAATGTTCGGTATATCAACTTTCAAACCGGCTTCGGTATATCTCCATTTCTAGGCGAAAGAATACAGGCGAAAAGAGAACGAAGATGCAAGCGGTGTTAGACCCGTTCCGGGTCGAAATGCCAACTGAATGCCAGCTTATGTGGGAGCTCTGGGCGAGACATCGCCCAGAGCCACCCGGGCTGCCTTTTGATACGCCCGAACCGTTGCAGTTTTTTTCGTCATGGACTATATTGATCACATTGTGGGGGTCTTTCCCAAAGAGTGGCATGTACCGGACGTTAATCGGCATCATTTTGGTTTTGGCGGTTTTTGCGGGTCTCGGCGGGCTCGCTTGGTTCGTTGTTCACGAACGAATCCGTTCCCGACCAGAATATTTTCTGATTGCCAATAAAATCATCGTATCCCCGTCGATTCCCGATTGGATTCCCGACCGATTCGCCGAAGACGTGTTGCAAAGTTCGGGACTAAGCAGAACGGGTTCCCTCTTGGACAAAACATTGCCACAGCAATTAGCAGATGCCTTTAGGGCTTGCCCGTGGGTCGAAAAGGTCGAGCAGGTGGTTCTGCATTATCCTTCCGGTGCGCAGATCAAACTTGTTTATCGTGTCCCGGTGGCACTTGTCGAAGTCCCTCGGCTGGGTGTGTTTCCGGTGGATCGTGGCGGCGTGTTGCTGCCCGCGGAATATTTGTCGAACGCGAGGGAAGATCGGCGAGACACGCATCTGGTGATCCAAGGGATTCAATCGACCCCGCTGGGTTCACCGGGAACCCCTTGGGGGGACCCATTGGTTCATACCGCAGCACAACTCGCCGCAGTCCTCACGGACATTGCCGAACCGTTGAAGTTGGTGCGAATTTTTCCGGTCATGGAAACGATCCCGAGCGGGGCGAGAATTGTTTGCCGATTGCGAACCGCCGCAGGCACGGAAATTCTCTGGGGGACTGCCGTTCCCGACGATCCAAAAATCGACGCAAAGAAAAAACGGCTTTGGGATTTGAACGAACGCTTCCGGTCGTTGGACAATATCCCTGCTCAATTCCAACCCATTGATTTGAGCAGAGAATAGGAAATGTGTTGTACGGCACTATCTTTAAGGTTTTCGCCAGAAATTAATTCGCCGTTTTTTCCTTTTCCCATCCCGGAAAAGAGGAGTGAGGAGATAGAAGTAGGGGGCAAGTATCACCGACACCGTCTGTTCAACTTTTCCTCCACAATGTTCCAGAGGAGAGTGGCAACGTCGTCGGGGGAAGGGGTTGCATCTAGGACAATGTACCGGTTCGGTTCTTCGGCGGCATATTTCAAAAAACCTTCCCGAACGTGTCGGTGATATTCCTCTCCTTTGCGTTCCATCCGATCAGGTGCCGCTCGATTTCCGATTCGCTGCACCGCAATTTCGTAAGGAATATCCAACACGATTCCTAAATCCGGCATTGTTTTCCCCACGGCAGCCGCATTGATCGCTCGCAACATCTCTGCCGGAACGCCGCCGGCATAGCATTGATAGACAAGTGTCGAAATCAAAAAGCGGTCGGAAAGAACGATGTTGCCGGTTACCAATGCGGGGCGAATCACTTCACGCACCAATTGGGCACGCGCTGCCGAGAAGAGGAACACTTCGGTCATCTCGGCGATGTGCAGTTCCTGCCGATGGAGCAAAATGTTGCGCACCGCATCTCCGAGGGGGGTACTGCCGGGATCGCGGCAACAAATGACGCAGTCTCCTTGCGATTGCAGTTTTTCGGCAAGCCGCTGGATTTGAGTGCTTTTCCCACAACCATCGCCGCCGTCGAGTGTGATGAACATGATGTACCGATACGGATAATATAAACTGGGAACAAATTGTATTTTTGTATTTTCGGTTTCCATTGCGCTCTTTGCGGTTAAAATTCACCGCAAAGACGCAACGGGCGCAAGGGACTCGCAACGATTGAAAAAGGCAGTTTGCACCTGATGTACGATAGGATAATTATACTATAAACAGGATCAAATTGACGTTTTATCGTAAGTCACCTTCACCAGATAGAGTCCGTGCGGTGGTGCGGTGGGACCTGCCAACGACCGGTTGCGTGAGGCGACGATCTCCTGCATCCGGCGCGGGTCGGCACCGCCTCGTCGTCCGTTGACACCGAACAACACGAGCGTGCCGACAATCGCTCGCATCATGTTGTAGAGAAAACCGTTTGCTTCGACTTCGATTTGAATCATCGGCGGCAACAAATGCGAGGCGGGAAGTCGCTGAACCGTAACCTCGGAAATCGTGCGCACGGTTGTTTCTCGGGGAGAACCTTGTGATTGAAAACAGGCAAAATCATGTTCGCCGCGCAAATATTCCGCCGCCGCCTGCATCGCCGGGACATCGAGCGGCTCCCGATAAATCCAACAGTAATGGCGGGTCATCGGACAGAAGGGACGCTGATCGTCGATCAAATACCGATACCGCTTGGAGACGGCGTCGCGGATCGGATGGAACGACATCGACACTTCTTCGACACTCAAAATGCGAATATCGTCGGGCAGAAAACCGTTAAGAGCACGGTAAAAAACTTCCGGCGAGAGGGGGCTTGCTGTCGAAAAGGCGGCGACTTGTTTCAGAGCGTGAACGCCCGTATCAGTTCGTCCGCTTCCGGTCACGGCAGAAAATTCGCCGGTAATTTTCAGGAGAACTTTTTCGAGTGTTTCCTGAATACTGGGAGCATCCGGCTGCCGCTGCCAACCGCTGTACCGCGTGCCATCGTAGGCAATTTCGAGTTTCATCCGACGCATGAGGGACTATTTTAGGGAATTGCATTGTTATGCCGTACCCTACCACAAATTGGTCGTTTTTTGACACCGCAATGGAGACGGCAATTTGCAGCAGACGCAAGCGGTGAAGCATTGCCAACGGAATCTGCTGCCGTCTGCCGTCTGCAATCTGCCGTCTATGCTCCGGTGGAAACAGAGCAAAAACGACCAAATTGTGGCGGGGGAAAGTATAATTCCACCCTGTAGTTCGGGTTGACACGCGACATGCAAATTTTTTTATTCTTTCTCCTTACCCTTCCTGGATGTGAGACGGGAAAAACCAGCGTATTCATTTCTGGCGAAAGCCTTGTTACGGCACCAAGTCCGGTAAGTCGTATTCCAACAGCGCGCCGTGGACGAGGTTCGTGATCGGATAAAAAGAATCGCCCACATTCACCACGTCGTACCAACTTCTCGCTGGTTGCTCCAGTTTGACCGTGCCGAACAAGGTCGGCTCCACCGCAGCAGCGTGCAACGCGGCGACAGCCACCGTCTCGCCGTCGGCGAATAGTTCCATCGTTTGCGTCGCCTTCTTGCGATGCAGGAACCGGGCAATCGCCAGAATGTCTTCTGCTCGCATGCCGACGTACGATTTCCCCAGAAGATACGCCCGGTAATAATCGGTGCCATCGGGGCCGAATTGATCGTGTCTAAAGTATTGCGGACCGACCGCCTGCGTTTCGCCAAGCCCTCGCAAGTCCACCGACAAAACCGTTTTCCCTTCACGCAACAGGGTCGCAATTTTTTCGAGGTTCGCTGTTTTCCCTTTGCTATTGAGATACAACACGATACCGCCTGTTTTTGCCTTCGGCTCAAACGAATAGGCGGGGAGTTGAATCTTTCCCGCCTCCGCCGCAAAGATATGTCGCTCCATTTTCGCCGCACAATCTTTGAACGGCTCGACAACGGGTTGCTCTTTACTCTGTGATCGATACTCCGGTATTTCTGCAAGCGGACGAATGCCAGCGATCTTGCGCACCACGGCAGCGAGTGCTGTTTTCGTGCGTGTAGCGTTCTTGGCATTGCGGGCAATGTTGAGTTCCTCGTTGTAATCCCGGTTCAAGTCGAACGCGGAACGAGCGTTTGCGATCTTCATCACTTCGCCTGCATCCGTTGCCATGAATTCGTTGGGAGGAAAAATCGGCATCTCGTCGGCGTCCGCAATCGCCTCATCGCGTCCGGCAAGCCAGCGGAGCATCCAGCGAATGGATGCGACACGAAGATGTTGATGCCAGCCATGTTTGCCTTCTGTTTCGATGAGTGCCATTCTGTCGGCAAAACCAAAGCGGTCGTAAATCCGCTTGGCGTTACGATAGGCTTCCCAAGCGTCCACCGCAGGAAAATAGTCTTCGGTTGCCGTTTGAATCAACGTCGGCTTGGGCGCACGGAGGATCACATAATCCGCATGGTCGATGCCGAACCCCAGTTGTCCGAACAGATTCTGCTCGGCATCCTGCGGTCCGAGTCCGCCGACCAAGTTGAAAAGATTGCAGAGGTAACAACTCGGCGCAGCAACGGTGATACGTTCGTCCAATGCCATGATGTATGACGTCTGGGTTCCGCCGCCGCTCGTGCCCGTAACGCCGATTTTGTCCTTGATGACATCGGGGCGGCTTTGCAGATAATCGACGGCACGTATCATATCCCAGTATTCAAACGTTGCGGCGTTGCGTCCGAGCAGGATGCTGCTTGCTCCGATGATGTTGTGTGCCGTCGTGCCTTGTGCTTTCGGTTTTCCGTCAGGGGTGAGACGCTGCGACCGTTCCCCTTGGTCAATCGGGTCAATCGACATGGCAAGCAGTCCGTGCGTTGCCGCGAGTGCCGGAACCTTTTGATAAAGTTCGTAGGCTTTGCCAGTATTGCTGTGTCCGCAAACGATCAGCACTGCCGGATAAGGTGGCTTAAACCGGGTTTCGTCGGGGATAAACACAGCGGCGGAAACGTAAAAGTTCGGCACGCTTTCAAAGAGGAGCATTTCGACGCGGTATGCGTCTTTGCCCGAAATGCCTTGGTGCAACGTTTTCGTCACTTTCGGATTCAACGGAGTGCTGCGGTCGAACATGTTGCCGAGTACCTGCGTCATGTACTCGCGTCGTTCCTTTTGATAAGAGGCAATGTCGCTGGCGGTTTTCAATGTTTCGTAGCGGCTCTTCCATTCGGCATGCTTTTCCGCAGTTTGGTCAAGCAGAAAGCGGCGCATCATTTCGTCGGGCTTGCCGCTGAAGCCGTTTTCGGCAGTGAGCAACGGCGGCAGAACAGGCGGCTCTGCGGCGAACACAGAGACGGTCAAAATGAAGAAACAGAGAGACAAGCAGTTTTTTAGCATAATTCCTCCAATGGATAATGATCTCGGATTCGTCCAGGGCTAGACCCACAGCGGGTCACTTTTCGGCTCCGTGTCACACACATCCGCCACGCCCGCTGCGGGTTTCCACCCCCCGGACTCAAATGGCGGCATCAGGAATTTCAAAGCGATCTCGGTCTATTCTATCACAAGACAAAATTGATGGCAACCATGCAGAGAACATTACAAGAGTAGAGCAACGGTCGGGAACATTTCCGTCGTTTTTGTAGGGTGTGAGAACTTGTTGTTCCATTGTTTTCGATTCCTCACCGCATCGGAAGGTATGGGACAAGCGATTGCGAGGCGGGCGTCACCGGTACCACCGGCGCGCCATCCGGTGCAAAAATCGACATCAGTTCATAATGGGTCACGATTCGCCGGTTGAGAGGAAAACTGACGGTCATCGTGGGGGGCGATCCGAAAGTGTCCGCATCTTTGTACATCAGGAAATTTTGCCATTTTTCATCTGGTTTAAAATCAATTCCCTGGGGCTGCAAGTGGAAAAGAATCGCACTCCCCGTAAAGGGAATCATCCTCGTCTGAGAATCCAGTATGTCGCCCGGTTGGATCGTCAAATCGAAATAGTCAATACAACGATGAAGCAATGCTCTCTCGATGGCTCCATTTTGTACATAGAGGCTCCCTTCCGCATCAAAACCGTCCGCGCCAAAGATCGCCTGTTTGAACCGCAGATCAGTAATCGTTCCCACGACGGTAAAACCACCCGTATAGGAACCGACAAGCGGGGCAAGCGGAACATTTTTGAACATCACGTTGCGAAGCCGAATCGTTTGCGAACGGTCTTGGGTCGATAGCGCAAAGTCGCCGAGGAAGGATCCGCCGGAAAAGTGTTGGAAGGGCGTATAAAAAACCGCCGCCAAGTCGCAGGGAATCGGCTGCGCACCCGTCCGAAAAACAATTTCCATCGCGTTGTTCGGCGAAAGGGCAAACGACAAATGTTGAACCTCGGTCTCGGAAACATTTTTGATCTGAAACGACCAGTCCGAACGAATCGCCGATGCGGTGCGGTAAATGTTGCCTTGCACAAAACGGAAAACATCGATCCTGTCCTCGGTTTTCTCTACTTCCCTTTGGAGGCTTTGTTCGCTAATGACATAGATTTGCTCTACCATGAATTGCACCGGCACCTCAGAAAGCATCTCGAACCGGGCAGCGATTTTGCGAAGCATGTTCTGAACAAGCAAAGCAGACGTTGCGCCGGGATACTCGCCAAAATCGAGAACGGAAGCCTGCTGGAGGGTGATTTGCCAAAACTGCTCGTCGGAACGGAGCCAAGGAAACACATCCGCAAGCCACCTCGTCAATCCCGTCGGAGAACCAGCAGTGGTCAACACACCGGGAAAGATTTTTTCCCGTTTCGTCTCCGTGACAAGCCGGATGTCAATTTGCGGAGTTTGGAACACAGAATGCTGGATCGTCTCGTCATCAATCTTGACATTCAGCAACCTGACCAACCCCGGTGAACGGTATTCGACCGATCCGATTGTCCAACGCAAGCCCGTTTGCTGATTGAGAGATCGTTCCCAGTACTCCGCATTGGAGGGGAGTTTGCGCCACACGACTCCACCGACGATGCCGAGTGTCAAGATCGGACCGAACAGGTAAAAAATCAGGAGCAGTATAAACCGCTGTGTTTGCTCATGTAATTTCATCAAAATCGTGTGCTTTCGCCGGTAAGGCTTTCGCCGGAAAGTGTTATACCCAGTTTGGCTTTATCTCTCTTTCCGGGCGGTAGAATATAGGAGTTAGGAGTTAGAATGGTGTTGCCGCATCGGCTTGCCTACGATGTTACCGCACTGCATGCGACTTCGAACTCCGAACTCCTCACTCCTAACTTCTAACTCCTGCTAACGAATCACCGTTTGAATGCTCGCTTCGGGAACGGAAACACCGGTCACACTTGGCACGGGCATCGACATCGGCATGATCGTTCCGCGAGGCTGCAAAAACTCGGGACTGCATAAATCGATCGCCCGATAACCTTCAAACGTCGGCATCGCAAACATCGTGGGTACTGTCGGAACCGATGAGTTAAATGCCGGCGAACCCAAATCAATCGTCATTTTTCCGTCCAACCCCTGGCACTGTACCAAAATCTTTTTCATGTAGGAAACACCAGTACCTTTGTCAAATCGCGGATCGCTTGCCTCCGCTGACGCAATCAACTGACTCTGCGGTGTGTACAACTCCTGTCTGATGACCAAACCATTTTTGGAATCCACCACCGTCCGTTTCATGAATTGCCCTGAAGGGGTATTGCAATGCGAAATGATCTCCCAATTTTTGTCCTCCAACTGGGTCGGACCAAAATGTTGATCCGTCGGTTTGAACTCAACAATCCCCAGAGCTTCGATGAGCCAATCGGGGTCAATCGGAATAAGCGAACGAACCGGTGAAATGGAGTATTGGTCGTGCCGACAGTACCACATTTCGTTCGGTGAACTTCTTCGTGACCAGAGCCAAAAGAGATCGTCATTGCTGCCGAAGTCGAATTCTCGATTGCCCAAACTGGAAAGGGAACCTTGAATCCGCAATCGTTTGGGTCGTTCAAACGTGAGTTTGGAATGCAGCGGCACCGGAACGCCTGGCATGTAGATCGAGGCACTTTCGGTGGTCAAGTTCCGAATGCTTTGACTGTTCCGATTGACCGTTGACGTAATTTGTTCGAGTGTCGGCTGTGCCGTCAGTTGCGTTGGCGGAGCCTCTGGACGTTTGAACGGATTCTGCCAATTCCGCAAGGCGGCACAGCCTGTCAAGCAGAGACACACGAGCAAAGCCGATACGAGGTGGGATGCTGTTTTCATGATGATCGGGACGGAACCCGTCCGCCAACGCTAAGGTGGAAGGATAAAGAAAAAAAGAAAATGGAGCAAGAGGGATTTTAGACCCGGAGCGGGTCCCTGCCCGCTCTTGATGGATCCACTAATCCAGTGTACAACGTTTGCATCATGATGCCCCGATTGAACCTTTCTCTCATTCTGTTCACGCTTCTTGTCTATGTTCTCACGGCAGGGATGTCGCTCCAGGACCGCTTGTTGATTTCCACGTTGCACCGTATGGAACGCAACGCCTATTTTGACCCCACAGCGCAGGAACTGTTTGAAGGAGCAATGACGGGAATGGCGGATGTTCTTTCCGAGGAACATGGTGATGGCTACTCCGTGTATATTCCGCCAAGCCGCCAGACGCGGTATCAGGATAATCTCGCTGACCGATATGAAGGTCTCGGAGTTTCGCTACGAACCCACGAAGCCAGAGAGGAGAAACAACTGTTCATCGACTATCCGCACTACGAATCCCCCGCGTATCGTGGCGGACTCCGTTCCGGCGATCAAATCTTGGAAATCAATGGCACATCGGTGGCGGATAAAACCAGCAGTGAAATCGTCCGTTTTTTGAGACAGCAAGGAGACGCAGAGATTCATCTGTCGGTGTTGCCGTTCGGTCAGACAGAACCCAAAGATTTTTTTGTTCATCGTGAAACAAATTATCACCCCTGTGTCCTCGGGGATTATTTCGATTCCGGTGGCAGAGTCTTTTGTCTGGAAGCACACCCGAAAATCGGATACGTATGGATTGCTTCGTTTAATCCCACCACCGCAAAAAAATTCGGCGAAGCTCTCGACAGCATGGCGCAACACGGAGTGGAGTCGTTTATTCTGGACTTGCGGGACAATCCGGGCGGCGATGTGTGGAGTTGCGTTTTGGTGGCACGAATGTTGATGGCACCTGATCCCGTGTTGGGAAAGGTCATTGCTTTGGTACGAGATCGGAACGGACGAGAACGGTTTCGGCATCGTGATTTTGTTCTTACGGAAGGATCGCAACGGTGTACACTGCCGATGGTCGTGCTGATCAACGGCGAGACGGCGAGTTCGTCCGAGATTTTGGCGGCAGCGTTGCAAGATCATCGTCGGGCAACCATTGTCGGCACTCGTTCCTTCGGAAAAGGGGTCATTCAGGGAATTATCACATTGCCGTTTCAATCAGGGATGTTGCAATTGACCGATTCGGAATATGCCCGTCCCAGTGGAGCGGGCATTCACCGAAGGAAGGACGCGACGGAGACCGACGCTTGGGGAGTCATCCCGGACAACATCATTGAACTCTCTGAGGCGGAACAGTCGGCAGTGAACCAATATCGTACACTGCGTTCCAGTGTGATTTCATCGGAGCGTTCGGCGGTCTTGGATCAATTCCGAGAGCAGATCATCGAAGAACAGAATGAAGGAACGGCAGATTCGCCGCCATTTAAGTTTACCGGTGCGTCTCCCTATTATGACTTGCAACTGGACGAAGCGATCAAAGTGTTGCTCGCAAAGGCTTTCGCTGGAAATTAACTATCCCCTTTTTTGTCGAAGTCCCCATTCCGTAGGAAAGGAGCGAGAAGTTAGCCCAAGTTCGACAACCGAGGCACTTTTTTGGAATTTTGAAAAATTTTTTCGTCAAGAATTTGCCGAGATCGGCGATGTTTGCTCTCAAAAGGATCGAAAAACTGCCGAAAAGCACTTTTTTTGCTCTGCGAGATTTTTCCCAGAGCCACCCTGTCTGCGCCCTCACGCCACCACCGCCCCCCAACGTCGCTTCAGAAGATCGACACATTCCTGCACCAGATGTTCCGGCGCACTGGCACCTGCCGTTATCAAGACCGTTTCATGACCCGCGAACTCATCCAAAGAAATATCCCCCGAACTATCAATAAGGAATGAACGAACACCGAGTTCTTCCGCTTGCTCCGCGAGCCGCCGACTGTTGGAACTGGATCTGCTGCCGACCACAAGTACCACGTCTGCCTGCGGACAAAGCTCTCGAACGGCATCCTGACGACTCTGCGTTGCATAACAAATATTCGATTGCGGCGGTCCGACAATCTGCGGAAAACGTTCTTTCAGCAATTCGATTTTCCGAAACGTTTCGGCGATGGAAAGCGTTGTTTGTGTCAGATAAGCCAGTTTGTCCTCTTTTTCGAAAGGGAGAGCATCAATTTCCACCTCATCATCGACGACCCATAGAGAACCGGGTGCTTCACCAACGACACCGATCACTTCGTCGTGCTCGCGATGTCCGATGAGAATGATGTTGTACCCTTGTCTCGCATAGTCAACGGCACTTTGGTGAACTTTTTCCACCAGCGGACATGTGGCATCAATCGTTTCCAGAGATCGTTTGGCGGCAATGTCCCGGATGGCTGGCGAAACGCCGTGCGCAGAAAACATCAATCGGGAACCGTGGGGTACTTCGTCCACCGTGTCCACGAAGATCACCCCCTTGCGGCGAAAATCTTCGACGATCCAAGTGTTGTGGACGATTTCATGATAAACGTAGATCGGCGTACCGGACTGCACGACGACTTGTTCAAGAGACTGCACCGCTCTTGTCACGCCCGCACAAAAACCGCGAGGCTCTGCCAATAGAATTTGCATCAATGTACTTGTAGTTTTAGACAAGATTCACCAAGCATCAATTGCTGGTACCGTCTATCACAGCGACCGCCCATCGAAAAGTCTGCCTTCGAGGAAATTTGGCGGTGCTCCTGTTTCTGGTATTGGCTTACCTGCATCGGATTTGGCTGCACCAGCAACCATCTGTTGAACGAAAGCAATCTCGCTGATATTCTCATTGATGCTTCGGACATTTCCATCGCAAAAAGAGGCAACAACACTCCCGGGATGAAACGAAGAAGGTCTCGCACTATGATACCAAGAGGCGGGAAAATTCTTGCGTTTGAACATGTTCAGGAAACAAGGAACTTTTAGCTCATCTATGGTAACAACACTGGCGAAGTCTCCGTCTATTTTATTGGCAGTGGTAACATCGCCAGCGAATCCTACTTTGGGATTGCCGGGTGTACCTGTGGGATAGCATACGGTAGGGGTAGTGGTAGGGGGAGAGGGGATGGCACTCCCAAAATAGTTTCGGGGCCAACAAAATGCTACTGAACCCTCGATTGAACCGTATGTTTCTGCAGTCACAGCTGCCGCCATGTTAAGACCTTCCAAAGATACAGCCCACCGCCTAGAAGTGGGAGGATACTCTACCCAATCTGCTGATACGATTGACACGCGATTTCCTCCGTAGTTGGGTCTGTGGTAAAAATGAACAATCTCTTCGGAAATCCAGAACCCGCGCTGGCAATTTTCCGAAGTCAATAAGGTGTATGCCGTCCCATCCATTTTTGAAATGCTCTCGAGACGAGCAACCGCATGCCGATGCGTGGGGTCAAAACCGTAGGCGGAGGTGTACCGTAAATTAGTGGCATCATACGCAACGATACTGGCTCTGTCTAAAAAGGGACCGTTCGCCACACTACCATCGGTTGTAACACCTGGATCCCGAGACGAAAAATCATCCGTTGCCCCACCATTGACGACATAGTTCGTTCCACGACCTTGGGGAGCATCGGGAAGGCTGGGACAATGCAAGATAGCAATGTGAGGGATTGGTGATGGTGTTGCTACCTCAACCTGTCCTGCTTTCAAACGTTCAAAGAGGTCAGTCTGCTCAATGTGCGGCAAAATGGAAAAAACCCAACTTGCGTGTGCCATGATCTCGTCGCCTGGTTGAGTACCAAAACCAGCAGGCGCAGCCAACGCATCCACCACCACCGGCGGGGTAACTGTGATAAAATCCCGCCAGCCCGGCAGATAACCTATGGCACTTTCATAATTCAGAAGACCGATGGCAATGTTCTTCTGCCTAGTGATACATTGCGCTTTACGTCCTGCCTCCCTCGCAGCATTGATGGCGGGGAGGAGGATACCCACAATCAGTGTGATGATAGCAATAACAACTAACAACTCAATAAGAGTAAACGCTTTCCGCATAATGACACCTACGATAAAAAAAGTTCAACTTGCACTCGCCCCCCATTCTACACTACTATTTGGGAAAATACAAGGAAAAAGAGGAGGCAATTGGAAAAATTCCTTGTGTCCTTTGAGGTATTGACCGTACTTGGCTAACTTGTTACTCTTCGGGTTTCCCCCCCAAGTTCTTGTTTTCTAGCGGATGTTCCCCCAGCATTTCCAGAAAAAATTGCGTTAAACATTTACTTATCAACGTTTTGTGTCGAAATTTTCTCGGAAATTCGTGCCCACTAAAATCGACATTTACTTTGGGTTTGACTCGTTTTGTCCTTAACTTTTGCGGTACAAAAACCAATTTTCGGAAAAATTTCTCTTCTCGAAATCCTTCGAGAACGTCGGGGACTAAAATCAAGACCATCACTGTTCGTCATCGCTTTCGACCTTTTGGATCATTTTGAGAAATTGTTCCATATTGGGGCAACGTCTTGAAACGTCTGGTTCGATGCAACTATGAATTGCCTTTGCAATCAGTTTGTTGATGTGTGGTCGATAATCGGTAATGGTTTTTGGCGGTTCGCTGTGCGTCATCGCGGCAATACCGGAGTCGCCCCGGGGCCAAGGCAGTTCTCGCGTGAACAATTCGTACATGGTGACACCAAACGAAAATACGTCCAATCGAATGTCTGTCGGTCGGCGACGTACTAGCTCGGGTGCCATGTAATTGGGCGTGCCTGTCCTGTTGCCGGGATCGGTAAAGGGTGGTTTGTTCGGAAGCGTCAAACCAAAATCGGTTAACTTCAATGCCGACGCATCGCCGACAAAAAGCAAATTGCGAGGACATATATCCCGGTGAATGAACCCTTTTTTGTGGACTTCCCACAGGGCTTCGGCAATCTGACGCATGTAAAAGGTTCTGTACCCTGCCATCAAATCTTCGGGAACGAGCAGGATGTTGTTCAAGCCGGTGCCTTCCAGGTATTCCATTACCAGATACTGCTCACCATCGGTCGTGATTCCATGATCCAGAGTTTTGACAATGTAAGGATGATCGAACATGACCGATATTTCTCCTTCGGTCGGCTTGTTTACTTTCAGCGTTTTCCAGCGGGCATCGACACTGTGTAATTTTTGCATATCGAGGATTTTGACCGCAACGAGTTCGCCGGTTGCTCGATCTTTCGCTTTGAAGACCTGCGACATGGTGCCGGAAATGGCTTCGTGGAGTAGTTCGTACTTTCGCCGATAATTCAGCTTCGGCTTGCCAAACAGAGATTTCAGAAAGGACATGAGGTACAATATACCGGAAACATGGAAAAAAATCTCTCTCCCCCTCACGAGTGTGGTTCAGACCGGGTCTATAAAATCTTTCGTTCCTTCTCCGGCAGTTTAAGCAGTTCACGGCGGCAAAGTTCACAGAGACGCTGCATCGTTTTGAGCGGTAGTGTCTCTGCACGAGTGGTAGCATCGAACTGCATTTCGTCCATCATACCGTCAATTCGCTCCTTCGGGATCGTGTATTTGAAGGCACTACAGAGTTCCGCCCGCAAGAATTTTCGTCGATGAAAAAAAATAGCCCGACAAAATTCATTGTAAAATTTCAGATCAGGAATCTTGTTGCGACGTTTTTCGTCGAGTGTCAGCCGGATGATTGCCGAGTCCACTTTTGGTCGGGGCCAAAAGACATTTGGCGGCATGATCCGCACGATTTCTGCTCGGCATTGCGATTGAATCCAAAGCGATAACGCACCCCAGTCTTTGCTCTGTGGCTTGGCAACGATGCGGTCGGCGAGTTCCTTTTGGATCGTCACGCACATCAATGATGGCGGTACATCGGTCAGCAGCAAGTTGGAAAGCAGCGGCGTGGCAACACTGTACGGCAAATTGGCAACGAGTTTGAACTGCCTGCCCCCTCCATTGGTACTGTCGCCGCTCAGTCCCGGCTTTGCCAGTTCTTCGCGGATGGCATCCAGCACTTCTTCTCGCAGTTTGTTTTTGTTTTTGAGAATATCGAGTTTGAAAAACCGGATATTGTCCTTGCCAAATAATTCCTGCTTGGCGAGGTTTTGCATCACCGGATCGAGTTCCACGGTAATCACCACGGCAGCTTTGTTCGCTATCGGGGCAGTGAGCGAACCGGTGCCAGTGCCGACTTCGAGAATCACATCGTTCTCCGTGATGTTTCCCGACTCGTGGAGCAACCGGAGCAGGTTGAGATCAATCAAAAAATTCTGCCCGAGGCGCGACTGGGGGCGAATTCCCATCGCTTCGAACTTTTTCATCAGGTAAGAACGTGTTTGGGCTTGGACTTGATCCATTTGGTGTTTTGTAGGGGGAACATTGGCAGATCAGAACCGGGATGGCAGAGTCGACTGTTCGTCACCCGCCCCGACCCAAGTCTATTATACACCCTTCCTTGAAAGAGCGGGAGCGAGAGTACAACAAATTGCAGTGAAATCAGGGAAGAGGCGTCTCAATGTGTTCACTCCTCGTGCAAACCGGCGTAAATCGCAAAGGCTAACTGCTTGAGTCCGCCTCCCGTTGCCGAAGAGATCAGCCAAACATCCTGCGAAAGCCGCTCGGAAAATTGCTTTTGCACTTCCGTCGCTTCTGGAAGATCCGCCTTGGTGATGACGACGAATTCCTTCCGCTCTCCGAGTGTCGGATCAAACGCCGCCAACTCGTGGCGGATCGCTTGATAGTTTTCCCACGGCTCTGTCCCATCCATCGGTCCTGGTTCGACAAGATGGATCAAGATTCCTGCTCGTTGAATGTGCCGCAAAAAATCATGCCCCAAACCAATTCCCCGGCTCGCCCCCTCGATCAAGCCCGGGATGTCCGCCATCAAGAACGAACGATCCGTGTCCACATGCACCAAGCCGAGATGCGGATGTTTCGTTGTAAAAGGATAATCCGCAATTTCCGGTCGCGCTGCCGAAAGACAACTCAAGAGCGTGCTTTTGCCCGCATTCGGTTTTCCGACGAGTCCGACATCGGCAATCATTTTCAGTTCGAGTCGAAGTTTGCGGTGTTCGCCTGCTTCGCCCGGTTCGGCATGCTTGGGGGCGCGGTTCATGGACGATTTGAACCTCGCATTGCCCTTGCCCCCTTTTCCGCCGCGACACACGATCACTTCGTCTTTGTTGGTGGCAAGGTCCTTGAGAAGGAAATCATATTTTCGGTCGAAAATCATTGTCCCGACCGGCACCTCAACCGTCAGATCATCGGCACTGGCACCATGTTTTCTCGCACCGTGTCCGGGATTGCCGTTTTCGGCTTTCCAAAGATGTTGTTGTGAGAGATGGATGAGGCTGTTCACATTGGTACTCGCGCGAAAGACAACATCGCCGCCATTGCCGCCATCGCCGCCATCGGGTCCGCCACGAGGGACGTACTTTTCACGCCGGAAACTCACGCAACCGTTTCCTCCTTTGCCCGCTTCCACTTCGATTTCTATTTCGTCGACAAACACAGGTGATTAGTCTTTTGTGAATGGAGAAGAAAGCACTTCCCCTTTTCCATAACATTTTGAGCATTCTCCACCACTACCGCGACACACGGGACACCGGGTTGGTGTGGTTAGTGGATAATTTCTTTTTCGATGCTCCCATCTTTGAGCCAGATAATCCGCTTGGCGCGGGCACCGACATCACTTTCGTGGGTAACCAGAATGATCGTCCTGCCTTCCCGATTAAGACGGTCAAGCAGTTGCAGAATCTCTTCTGTCGTTTTTGAATCAAGATTACCCGTCGGCTCATCAGCAAGGATAAAATAGGGATCGTTGACGAGACTTCGGGCAATGGCAACACGTTGCTGTTGTCCGCCGGAAAGTTGCGTCGGGCGGTGCCCGAGTCGTTCGTCGAGACCTACCAGTTTGGCAAGTTCGACGCAACGTTGCCGGGTCTTTCGGGAAACACTTCCCTGATAAAACAGAGGAACTTCAATGTTCTCCAGGACGGTCAACTGTTGAATCAAATTGTACGACTGAAAGACAAAACCAATTCGGGATGCCCTGATGCAGGAAAGACCATAGTCATTGAGTTTGGTGATGTCGTCGTCTCCCAGCCACACGTTTCCGGTTGTCGGTCGATCAAGACAGCCGAGCAAATTGAGCATGGTACTTTTACCGGAACCAGACGCTCCCATAATAGCGACGAAATCTCCTTCAGGGACTTCGAGACTAACCCCCTGTAGGGCACGGACGGTCTCTCCTTTGAGAACGTATTCCTTCCTGACATCGACCATCTTGGCAGCGAGCTTCATCCCGGTATTATAACATAGTTTCAGGCAGTCAGAGTCGGGGAAGCAGGGACACGTTAAAAATGTCAAATCATGACGTGGTGTCGTTTAACATGACCGCACGTACCGCACGGCATTACGGAAGAGTGCCAAGCCCTCTCCTTCGGGGAGAGGAGTGCCAAAACGCGTCCAATGCGGATGTTGTACCGGATCAATGTACCGCTCAGGATGAGGCATCAGCCCGAACACTCTGCCGGTTTCGTCATAAACCCCCGCAACATTGGAACAGCCCTGATTTTCCGCTGCAAAGTAATACAGCGGTAACTGCTTTTTTTTCTGCAACACCGATAAATCTTCCTGTGTGTGCGTCACGAATCGTCCTTCGGCATGAGCAATCGGCAAATACATCGACTCAATCCCCTGCAAGAAAACACAAGGAGAAGGATATATTTGCAAACGTACCCAATAATTGGTGGGGTGCGACAGTGTGTTCCAGGTCAATGTCATTTTGTTTGGATCGCCGAGCAAACCCGATTTGAGCAACACCTGAAAACCGTTGCCGATTCCGAGAATCAACTTGCCCGCATCACGGAACGTTTGCATCAGTTCGTAAAGGGAGAGCTGATTTTTTGCGGCAAAGATTTTTCCTGCTCCCAGGTCATCGCCGAAACTGAACCCTCCCGGAATACATAAAATATCCGACCGTTGGAGCATTTCCGGTTTTTCAAAAATCCGGTCGAGGTGGATGATTTCCGTGGACTTTGCTCCCGCTATTCTCGATGAGTCCGGCAACGAGCAGATTATTGCGACGACCGACTCGCACCCGTTCTGGGTCGTCACAGACGTCACCCGAAAAGGTGTCAGTCACCCGAAAAGGTGTCAGGAGTCGTTTTTTCGGGTGCAGTGACGTGTTTCGCCATCCATCCGCAAGTTTCGACGAGTACGTCTAGGCTTTCGCCAGAAATGAACATGCCATTTTCAGCCTTATCGCATTCCGTGGAGCAGAATACAGGAGTCAGGAGTCAGAAATGGTACTACCGCACCATTTGACTCTGGCAGTTCCTTACCGCATGCGACTTCTGACTCCTGACTACTTCCTTGCTCCAGAATGGGAAAGGGAAAATTTGACCAATTATTTTCTGGCGAAAGCCTGAAGCCGGTTGAAAATTCCGTCAGCCAAATGTTTGAGCCTGACACGAGAGACCCGACGCAGGCTAGGACGCGAGGACGTAGTAGCAGAAAAATGACCCGGCTCCGGGTCTACCAACTGGTCACAATACCGCAGTTGCCGGAGAATAGGGACTGCCGTTCGTTAGCATACAAGTTGCCATCGATAAAGAACCGTGTGCTGTTTCGATCCAAATGCAAGCCGACCCCCACATTGAACCAATCCTGCTTCGGATCATTGCCGTGAACCCTGAACGTTGCACCGGAAAGTCCGTCGTCAAAATTCATACCGCCATAGTTGACAAACCGGGCAACGAATTTTCGATCATGTTCTCCAGCAAAGTCGTGATACCATGCCATATTTCCACTGACGGCAAGTTGCCCCCACGGCAATGGCACTGGCTGAGAACTTGCCCGTGCTCCCAATCCCAACTTGAAGCTGTTCGTCCTGGCTTTGACACCTTCCAAACCGGCACAGCCGTAATTACCATACTGATTCCACATCGTTTCGTTGAACTTTTCCATATTCACCGACACCACTTGAAAACTGGCAAACGGCTGAAGCGTGGAGTAGTAAACTGGCAAGTCAAGTCCGCGTTCCAGGTACACTGTTCCGATGTTCCCAAATGAGTGGCTTTGCGCCGTGTGATCGAGCATTGTCAACGTTCGCTTCGTCTTATAATTATCCCGACCGAAACCAGCAGACGCAAGACCGTAGCCATAGAACATTTCCTGACGCAGATACATCCCGATCATCCCATCCACCGATCGGGTGCGTTCATCCAGTTCTTTCAAGGTCACATCGCCGCCCGCCACCGAGAGGTAGGCACCGATCCGTGTCCCCGTCCAGAATGCCCGGTCAATTCCTGCCATAATCCCGCCATACGTAAGATCATAGCCACTGGCATTGCCATCATATTTGGACGAACCGCCGATTCCGAACAGAGTTCCCCAACGGTTGTACCGGAGCGGAGCAATCGCCTGTCCGCGAATAGCATTGTTCGGGTTGCCAATGTACGAAAATTTGAATACATCGCTCCGGAGCGTATTGGCAAGGGTCGAGTTGACAACACCGGTCTTGTGAACAGCGGTCGTTCCGAGAGTGGCGTAAATCGCCCCACTCAACTCATCCAACGCCCGCAATGCTGCCGGATTGATCGGTCCCTGATGATCGGCATACTTCGGGTCCCAATACAGTCCGTTCAAATGATTTTTGTTATCACTGATCCCGTCCAATTGTTTGAACAGATTCCACAATCCGGTTCTGTTGTCCCCACTGGTGGCATACGCCGAAGAGTCACGCCGAACAGAAGCACCGATCATATCAATGTAATTTCCGACAGCAACTTGATTGCGTGTGCTGGCGTGGTTCCCGTAAGTATAGGCACGCTGGACTTCGAGCCAGTAATACTGGTTTGCATGCCAAACTTCACCGGCGACATACTTTGTCCCGTTCCATGTTCCAAAACGCGGAGCAAAATCGAGAACAGTCCCCGGTCCTCCGCTTCCTTCGGCTTTCAGTTCTTTCAGGACGAGAAGATCGCCCGGTCTGTCCGTAATAAGGAAGAGATACTGTCCGCCGACCACCGCATCGGGATAGAGTGCATCGACCGTTCCACCGGCAATTGTCGTCAGTCCGCCAGTCACACGAATCAGATCAGACTTATCGGTAAGACGAATATCACCTGCATTCCAGAATCCTCCATGAACAGCAAGACTGCCAGCAATGGTTCCGGTGGACTCATTCCTAAGCTGGCCACCCTGTTTGGCAATGAAAACCATTCCATTCCCCGAAATAGTGCCCCAGTTGACAATATTGTTGTAAGCACTGAGCGTTCCGTAGTTGGTAACCGTTCCTTCGTTCAAAATGCCCAAAGCCGAATTGATAACACCATTGTTCGTGATGGTTCCATCGTTTGTCACATTATTCCCCGAAGCGACGGCACCGTGATCAACGGTCAAATTTCCCATTGTCGTGACAGTCAATGCTCCTGTTCTTGCGGAAAGGGTTTGGAAACCGCCGCGGATGGAACCATTCACCATGACATCGTTGTAAGCGGTGATCGTGCCGACTCTGTCAAAGGAACTTCCAGTCTCGAGATAGAGGTCTCCGCTGACTGTCACTCCCTCTACATTGATGAGGCTCCCTGCATTCATCATATCGGCTCTATCAGCGGCATTGAGGTTTGATCCGACAGTCACTGAAGTCACATTGGAAATGATGCCATCGTTATAGAGGCCCCCCAGCGACGTTACATGGTCAAAATTCGTGATCGTTCCCGTGTTAATAATTCCAACTCCCGGCGTTGTCACATACGGATTCGCCGCAGTCGCTTTTCCGACACGGAGGTCGGCACGAGTGGTTTCCTGCACCACTGGCGGAGCAATGGGCATGTCGTTTGTTCCAGCAAACATGCCACTCGTCGGCATGCCATTGGTTCCATAAGTCCACTCGACGTGGGACGTGCTGAGACCATCCAACTCTCCCCCCTGTAAGTTGATCAGAGCGTAGGAAACGTTGATCGCAACATCAATATCGCTGATCGTGCCTTCATTGATGAGGTTGGTGGCATTGATGACTCCAATATCGGTAATCGTACTCGGTGTCCCTGCCGGACCTTCAAAGTGCGTTGGTATGGCAATGGCAGTGCCGCTCGTACCGTTGGACGTGGGAAGCGTTGCATCCGGTGTCAAGGTCGCAAAGGCATTCCAGAGCACTCCGTCTTCGTTTGAACCAACATTGATAATATCGATCTCTCGGATGTGCCCCTCATTGTAGAGTCCCCAGATCTGTGTTTGTCCGGGACTGGTATCGTGGACAATCCCTCTCACGGTGAGGACGCTGGGGGCATCGTGATAGGCGTTACTATCTAGTAACACCCCATTACGAATACTTGCTCTGCGTCCGTAAATGGTTTCCGAAGACCCCGCCCCATTCCCACCACCAGTCAGACTGTAAGGACCTGTACCGTTGTGCGTGTAAGTACCCGTAATCATGCTGTTGTTATCGTTGTACAAACTGCCGTGAACATAGAAGTCATCAAAACTGGCGATCAAGCCGCCATAATGCACACCTTCAAGTTCCTCCATAGTGGTGTTATAGACATTTCCCCAAACAGCAATGCGCCCTGTCTGGTACACCATGGGTTGTTCGTATTTGTCAGTGAGGTTGGAGTGCCGAAACCAATGTCCACCAACCAGCGTTGCTCCTTGGTTGTACAGACTTTTATGAACGCTGATATCAGAGTAGTTAAAAATGCTAGCACGATTTTCATTATACAAATCGCCGCCGACATGCATGCTGTACAACACATCATGGCTTATGTCACCAGGAAGCCAACGGTATGTATAGTCGGATTCAACCATGCCATTGATGACCGCATTTGCTCCTGTGTTCACCAAATTGCCGGTGGTTTCAATTTGGGCATCGTAAATAATTCCCCAAGCCTCACCGCTCCAAGCAGACATAGGATAGTTATCTCCGGGAGTTTCTGACTTTTGGTGCCAAAGCCGCCCATCATTAAAGATGCTGCCAGTACGGATGAACCACCTGTCATAAATGGAGCGCATCTGAGTGCCACCGAGATCGTAAGTGATACGTATTTCGCCAGCGTTATAGAGTTCTCCCCCCACATCAATCGAACCACCACGAGCGCGGATACTTCCGTCAAAGTATTGGATCAAATTACCACCGACTCTAATACCGGTGCCGGAAGACATGCTGGAAGAGGAAGAAGCTGCCGGTGAATATCGATTACCATAGTACCACGGCGAGAGGATTTCCGCATCCCTACGCTGTCTTCGTGCGTCACCATAAAGGCTCGTATTGCTGCCGTTTATGAAGTCATTGGCGACATCAATGTACGCCATCGTGATACTTCCTGTTCCATATACCTGTCGAATCACGCCGTGGTTCATGAGAGACCCCGCCCGAATTTCATGCACGTTCGTCATTTCCGCTCTGCCTGCTGTGTTGGTGGGACCCCTGTTAAACAACATTTGCGCCACACTCATGAAGTCAACATACTCGGAACCGGTGCCGCCGATTCTCGCTCCTGCGTTGTTTGTTGCGTCACCCATAACGTGGATACCAACATAACCAGTAATACTGTTACCGTATGTACTACTAAACATACTGTCAAGAGAGCCAATGCTGTGGATCGCACCGCTGTTCGTTAAGCTTCCTTGAACGGTCAGTTGGGACAACTGGCGAATATTGGCACCACCTTGTACGCTCAAAGCAGTAAAATCACGAGTATTAACATTTCCCACCCACCAATGGGTGTATCGGTTGCCCACCGTTGCTTGGGAGTTGTGGGCTGGTCCCCCTCGAACACTGCCATACAATGTTACGGAGGAGTCAGTCCACCGATCAGCCCCCGTCCAGTTATCGTAACGCGTGTAAAGGTGCTGATATGGAGCACCTTGAGCCCACGCTGGACCACCCGCCGGCGGTGCTGGGACTCCATTATCTCTTGCATCTACCGCCCAGTTCTCGAGCATGTTCGGTCCCCATCCAGCCGGAACCCCGGGGGTATTGAGGTGGTAAACGTTAGCCGGGTCTAGCCACGGTGGCTGTGCGAGTGAAACGGCAGAAATGGCGAAAGAGAGCAGGCAAACGAGGAAAAAGCGCAGTATCTTTGAGGGATGGAGTCGGCAGTCCCGCTGAGCGATTCCGTGCTCGGAATTGACTTTGGCGGCAAAACATGTGTAGTCCTTTACTGACTTGGACATCGTTTTCGACTCCTTTCGACCTCTAAAAGCGGCAATCCTACCTGTGGAAATAGCCTACGTCGTTCGGTGTATCGGACTTTTCGAGGGTTCAGTATTAGTGATTTTGACGGCGACCGGGCATTTAGGGGGGTATTTGGACACAAGATCGCTACAAAACGTACAATCGATACAATCGTTACGGATTAACATTTTTCGACCGAAAGTAGGGATTTTTCATCCGTTCATGGTCCTACCGCCCCCTTCGAGAAGCTATAATGGGCAAGCTGCGCAATTTGCGGGGTGGGGGGCAAGTCGAAAAATGACCCGCTCCGGGTCTACAGAGTCATCACGTCCTTACATCCTTTGCCTTCCACTTCCCGGACGTACAGCGGCACGGCATAGCCCGGTAATCGTTCTCGGAGAGCCGCCAGTATCCGCACCCCCTCTTCCGAAGAAACCTCGAAGTGTGCCGCGCCGGCGACTCGATCCAATTGATGAAGATAGTAAGGTAAAATCCGCGCGTCGATGAGGCGACGGAACAATTGATCGAGTGTTTCAACATCGTCATTGATCCGCCGCAGTAACACCGTTTGCGCCATCACGACCGGTTTAGTGAGTAAGTTTCGCCGCTGTAAAAAATCGTTGCTCAATTCGTGCGGATGGTTCACGTGCAACACCAGATAGGCAGGAATCGGAAGCGTGAGAATCTCCGCAAGTGCCGGTGTCAGTCGGCTCGGCAGTACCACCGGCAATCGACTGTGAATGCGTATCCGCCGGACATGGTTGATGCGGAGGATCGATTGGAGCAAGTTGTCCAGAGCGTCGTCACCGAGCATCAACGGATCGCCGCCACTCAAAATGACCTCTTCGAGGGCGTTATCATGCTGTATCGGTGCTAACAATGTTTCGATGACGGGGGGACCGGGGGCGGCGAAAAATTTCGGAAAATGGCGGCGGAAACAAAATCGGCAATGGATGCCACATTCGGGGGAAGCGAGCAAAAGCGTTCGTCCCGCATATTTATGGAGTACACAGCACTGCGCAGCGATTTCACGGAAGGGGTCTTTGGAAAATCCGGCGGCGATTCGGCTCTCTTCGGCGCGTGGCAACACCTGCAAGAGAAGCGGGTCATTCGGATTGCCATGTTCCATCAAATCGACAAACGGTCGAGGGACACGTAGCGGATAATCGGTCGGCACAGCACGCGACGGAATCGCCACCATCCGGCAAAGTTCGTCCATGTCCGTGAGTGATTGTCGTAATTCGGACTGCCAATAAATGTCGCTCATATCGGTATGAGGCTTTCGCCGGAAAGTTTTATACCCATTGGGGAAAAGGAGTTAGAAGTTAGAATACGCAAGCGGTGTTGCAACATCTCCGAAATCACGGTACGGTGGCACCATTCTAACTCCTAACTTCTATCCCCTATATTCTACCCCCCGGAATGAGAGATACAGTAAAGCTGGGTATAACACTTCCCAACGAGAGCCTAGGTCTCTTTCAACAGAAAAAACTGATTCACGGCAATGGGAACGAAGATCATCATCGGGAGCCACGCACCCAAGACGGGCATCCCACTGCTCACGCCGACAAATTGACTGGCATAGCAAACAAAAAGGAAAGCGATCAAAATAAGGCTGCTCACCCCCATCGCCTTGAAAACATTCCGGTCTCTGCTGGCTAACAACACGGGCAAGCCGAGAAAGAGGAGCGTCATATCCAATATCGGCTGGGTGATCCGGGAATGAATCAAGGCATGCATCGACGTGCCCACATCCAAACTCTTGTTACGTGCCGCCGAAACCAACGACCACAGTGTGGCATACTGCCACGCATTTGCCGAAGCGAGACTCTCGAACGGCACATTGCTGACGACGAAACACTGATCCGGTTCGAGATAGTCGGCATCTTGCGGCGTCACGAGGATCGGTTTATCGTTCCACATCAACGAAGGACCGTGAAGAATATTTTTTTCACGTACGCCCGTCAACAAGTAACCCGCAGGACGTGATTTCGTAGCCCGTTTGTGAAACGCTTCGTCAGCGGTCAATCGCAATGCTTGTTTGGTGATGGTCTTGGGAAACTCAAATTCCGGTTGGCTGATTCGTCGCTGCGACCGAAAGACCCTGTCGCCGAGGAGCTGTACGTTCGTTTCGCCGTCAATGGTCACATTGAACAGTGTGCCTTTGTATTCGGCGATCTCGGCGGCTTCTCTGTCAATTTTGTCTTGGATATTCGGTAGGAGACATTCCCGTGCCAGACAAAACATGGCGGTCATACAAAGCACGGCAAGGATCAACGGTCGGATGATTCGCAAACTCGAAACCCCTGCGGCTTGCATCGGAACGAATTCATTGTTCCGCATCAGCATGGCAACTGTCACCATCGCGGCGACAAGGCTCAGGACGGAACTGAGCATCATGATGATGGGGATCGACTTGAACAGATAATAGAGGAAAATGACCTTGGGGATGTTGTGCGCTGCTTTCCCTGCTTGAATCAGCGTATCGAGGTTCGCGAAGAGATCAAAGATCACGAAAATTCCGACGAAGCAACAGTTCCAACCAATAAAGTTGAATAAAAAACTCCGCAACATGTACCGGTCTAAAATCGTCATGCGGAATTATGCAGAAAATGGCGATTTGAATCAAGGGGAAAACGAAGTTGTCGTAGCCGGTTGGAAATCCCCGATGCCGCCATTTTTGCCTGGGGACGGAGACCCGATGCGGGCGTGGAAACGACCACGCAGCAACACGGGCATCGCCGAAAAATGACTCGCTCCAGGTCTGTTTGCTTTTGCGTCTCTTTCGGCTACAATTTCGAGAATGTTCACCACCATCGCAGCATTACGTTCATTTGTTCAGGATCAACGCCGGTTGGGAAAACGGATCGGGCTTGTGCCGACAATGGGAGCATTGCACGAGGGGCATGTGAGCCTCGTCAAAATGTCCCTTGAACAGTGCGACCTCACGATTGTGTCGATCTTCGTCAATCCGACACAATTTGCACCCAACGAAGATTTTACTCGGTATCCCCGAACGTTGGAAAACGATGTGCGGCTCTTGGAAACGGTCGGTTCACCGGTGGTGTTTGTTCCCAACGCCACGGAAATGTATCCGGCAGATTTCGAGGCAACGGTACACATCGGCGGCGTGTCTGAGCCGTTTGAAGGAACGATCCGCCCGGGACATTTCGACGGAGTGGCAACGGTCGTGCTGAAATTATTTCTCGCCTCGCAAGCCGATGTGGCATTTTTCGGTCAAAAGGATTACCAGCAACTTTGTGTCATCAAAAAGATGGTTGCCGATTTGAATGTTCCCATCGACATCGTGATGGGTGCCACCGTTCGCGAGTGGGACGGTTTGGCAATGAGCAGCCGCAACCGCTATCTTTCGGAGTCGGATCGCCAGCGAGCGGTGATCCTCTCGCAGAGTCTTGCCGAGGCTGAAAAAATGATCGTTACCGAAAATATTCGTTCGGTGGACACGATCCGGCAAGTGATCCAGAGCAAGATTTTGTCGGTCGGGGAGATGACCATCGATTATATCACCGTTGCCGATCCACTGACATTGAAAGAACTTACGTTGATCGAAACGAGAGCGGTCATTCTGCTTGCCGTCCGACTCGGTCAGACTCGACTCATCGACAATGTTTTGGTGAAGGTTTGCGGCTCGGGTCGCTAATCAAGTTTGAACATTTTGAGCAACTTGTAGGTTACGAGACTGATGGCGACCAAGCCGACAAAGAAAAGCGAATACGCAATCAGTTGCGTGTGAAGGGTAAAGCTGTCTCCGCTTCCAGTGAACCCTTTGATAAACTCCGAAAACTCTGACATGCCGAAGACCCCGGCAATCACGTTGAGTGGCATAAAAATCACCGTCAAAATCGTGAGCCGCTTCATCAGCAGGTTCAGGTTATTGTTGATGACACCCGTTCGGGCATCCATCAAACCGCCCAAAATGACCGAGTAAATCTCCGCCTGTTTGTAGCATTGAGTGTTGTCAAGGCTCAAGTCCTCCAGCAACTCATTGTGTTCCACAGTGAAACCGAGTTTCGCCGAATATCCTCGCAATCGGTCGATCAATGTCCCGTTGCTGGAAATGGCACTCTGATAATACGTCATGCTCTGATTCAACTTGAACATGTGAAGCAGGTGCTTGTTGTCAATGGTTGTTTTCATTTTTTCTTCCAGTTCGGCGACCAACATGCTGATGATTCGGATATGGCTCAAAAACTGTGAAACAGATCGGGCAAGGAGCCGAATAAGGAGTTCTGGCAATCCCCCGGTGAGGTTGGACATGTCCTTGCCGCGGTCGAAAATCGACATATCGTCATCCAACACCGCGATCAAGCGATCCTGAAAAAGGTAAAGTCCAATGGACGAGACGCGGAACAGGAAATTGTCTTCCGATGAATAATGTTTGGGTTGCTTGAAAATGACAGCCACGTGGTCCGGCTCAAACTCGACCCGCGCCAGTTCGTCGGGATCGAGCGCACTTGCCAGGGTGTGCTCGTCGAGGTCCAATTCACCGAGAAGGTACATGCGTTCCGTCTCGGTGGGATTGATGAACACTTGAATTTTAGAATTAGCATTTTCGGTCGGAACAAGCCGACCTTCGACAATATCGTAATTTGCTCGCATCGCGGGAAAAGGGTTGATTTTTTCGGAACATTCTTCCCCCATTTGTTTTTTGACAGCACTCACGGGGTTCCCTCCATTTTCTTTTATTCTGGCAATGTTGTCAAGCCTCAAGTCACTCCTCTTGGGCTTTCGCTGGAAAGTTTTATACCCAGTTTTGCTGTGTTTCTCTTTCTGGACGGTAGAATATTGAATATAGGAGGTAGAATGGTGCTACCGCACCGTCTTGCCTACGATATTGCCACACCGCATGCGACTTCTATCTCCTATCTCCTACCTCCTATCTCCTTTCGCCCGGAAAGGGTGATGCTGATAAATTGGGTAGGAGACTTTCCAGCGAAGGTCTTGGCACTGCCGCCAATTTTTGATAGACTGACAGCCATGCCGATTACTGTTCGGAATCTGACGTATCGCGTGGACAAGAAGACACTCCTGGACGATCTTTCGTTCGAGGTGCAGACGGGCGAATATTTGACCATCATTGGTCCGAATGGAGCCGGAAAATCGACACTTTTGAAATGTCTCGACAATATTCTGACCGGTTGGTCGGGAACCATTCTTCTTGAGGGGGTGCCGTTGCTCCAGATTCCCCCCATTCAGTTGGCTCGTCGAATCGCTTTTGTCCAGCAGTCGGTCTCGAAACTTTTTGCGTTCACCGTGCGGCAACTCGTTGAAATGGGAAGGTATCCGCACTTG
>Ga0123353_10001095_pt1 | contig 32941 bp, 34 predicted proteins | sample TergutLab28metaG_3_FD_92763 | JGI IMG/M metagenome (GOLD analysis project Ga0123353, IMG submission 92763) | Labiotermes labralis P3 segment gut microbial communities from Petit-Saut dam, French Guiana - Lab288 P3 | ecosystem: Host-associated > Arthropoda: Insects > Digestive system > Gut ... | reverse complement strand
GATGGCACAAGTGTATTTAGACTTAACACCTATTCTGTAGCGACTCCGACGGGCGCCGGTTTTACATATACCTTTAACAATGCGCTAAGCGACTCGCTTGTAGACGGTAAAGTAGAATTTGGGAATAGTTATACCTTCCGTGTAGATTTGAATGATTCGCATAGCAATTCGGATTTATATATTAAGGTTTATGTTGGTGGGACACCAAGAACCACATACTACGCAGCAGGCACTTATACCATAAATGACATTCAAGGCGCGGTAGAAATTACTGTAAGTTCATCTAACGCGACAGTCCAGTCATTGGTAATCAACGAATATAAAATGACGGTCTTGGGCGATGTGTTTAAAGACCCATCTTCATATGACAGTCTTTATGTCGACCATGATGGCACGCTTACCCTTGTTATTGACTTGAAGGACGCATACAATGGCGTGGACTCATTATTGGGAACTGTGGCACCGGTTGCAAAAATCGGGGCTAACACTTATACAGGTGTGTCGACCGAGAACGGTGAAAAACCGTATGAATACAAATTCATCATACCAAACGTCGTAACCGCATTGACAATCACGATTGAAGCCACGAAAAATGTTTATGCTGTAACTCTTGAACAAGGTACAGACGCACAAAATCTAATCCAAATCCAGGGCGCAAGCAGTGCCGCCGACGGTGCCACGTACAACTTCACGGTCATCTTGCCCGCAAAATACACCCAATCGTTTGACAAAATTTATATAAACGATGCTTTATTGCAAGACGTCACCTTCCAATCATCGGGTGTGTATAACTTGTCGGCTACGATAGCCGGACCGACAACAATCGAAGTCAAAGAACAAGTCAACCAATATGATGTATCGATTAATGAAGGCACACCTACAACTCATGCACATGGAACCACTGTGAATAAAACAATCAATGCAGCCTCAGGTGAATACATCACGCGGTTCAGGATTAATGACGGCAACTGGCAATCCTTAACGGGATACAATAAAACATACACATACACCAACAGTTCAATACAAGGCGACATAGAAATCAAAGTTGAATTTGCCGTAACCCCGACACTTCGCATTGAGTTTGATTCAAACGAAGGCGAAACGGGCTTTGGGGTTCAAAACATTACAGGACCCGCAACGGAAGTTTTTGATGTCGAGAATGACGGCGAATTAGCCGCATTAAAAGTAATTTTCGGCAAACTTGAACAACGTGTCGGTTACGAATTTAAAGGTTGGAGCCTTTCACGCAGCGGAACCGCAATACCCGGGTCAAAGGATTGGACGGAATTCCAATTCGGGGTAAATGTGAATAACCTTAATACAATTTTGTACGCACAATGGGAGGCGACAGAGTACAGGTTCACAATTGATGACGTGTCGGCATTTGCTTATAACAAGGTCGCCGGAGAAAATGAATACCGGGCTTGGCGCGGTGTCAACAACATGCTGTCTAGTGAAGCTTTAGAAGAAGACGCAATATGGGAAGTATGGAATGATAATGCGAACGGAGGCACAGGTGGCTGGGAGTTTATGACATCGTCTGCATATCCAAACCTTAATACTATCCTGACTCCGGCGTTTGTAAGCAAGTATGCATATTCACCTGCAGGCGGAAATAGCGAATTTAAGTATTTCAAATTCAACGCTGTTAATAAAAACAATGGAACTCTATGGAGTATAACCGCGGAAATAGTAAATGGTCACGGCGGCACGGTATCAATTGTAAGCGACGGAAACGTTGATAGACTTGAAAACAATGTTGAAAAACGTGCACCTGCAGTTGGCAGCGTGATAAGAATTACAACCGTAGATTACTTTGAAATCGAACGTGTTGAAATAACAATCGGCAGTGCAGCCCCACAAATATGGGACGAAACCACTCCATGGGATACCGAAGTCGATGAATTGCTTGTCGGCACAGTTGATATCGTGACGATTTATGTAAAATTTGCAGCGGAAAAGTTTAATGTAACAGTTGCAACCGCACTTATTGAGGTAACCACAGACACAGTTTCGGCTTCCGCGATGAACGATTGGATAACAAACAACGCGATTTCTTCGGAACTTGGCGACGGGGAAAAAGTTTACTTGGGTCAAAACCTTACACAAGTGACGATTGAAAGCGGAAGCAATATTTTGGTGGTTCGGGAATTATCAAGAACGGACGAGTATACTTTTGCGGGATTCTACGTGCTTGACAGATCGGTTACTCCTTACAAAACTTTCATGTTATCTGACGACGATGGATTTATGCTAAGGAGAATTGACGATGAATTCATCATAAAATATGCGGTAGGCAATGATATACTTATCGTTGCAACGTATAAAGAAAGAATCAGATTAACGGTAAAATTTGATGACGGACACCAGGCATACGGCAGCTATTTCGTATACAGTGTCCATGGTAAGGAAGAAAGACAAGTGCGGAATGTAAAAGACGGTATATATGTTAATTTTGACACGATGATAAGGATTGTGTTTGAACCCAACGCTAACTTTGAAGTTGTTGGAATTGACACTTTGATAAGTAAAGTGGCAGGAAATTATCGCTATGACGAAGATAATAACATAATTGAAAATGAAATCGAATTCAGGCTGAACGATTATACGCCTGATAAATACGATATCAAAGTTTCCTTCAAAGCAATAGCATACGAAGTAGTTGTACGAATCATCGATGGTAATAACCGCCTCCTTGGAACAATAAGCGAAACTTATTCGCGTAATGACGAGTTTACCGTCAACAGAAGCGATGTGCTGATTGATTCCGAGCGCTTTACCTTTGTAGGTTGGGATTTGGAGGATTCCGACGGCGAAACAAGATTGGGCGATTCCGTGCTTAGCACATGGTACAGCGCAGGGGGTATTGCCAACATGCCTATCGAGGACTTGTTGGACTATTTGAACGAAGAAAACAATCGCATTGTTATTTACGCCGTAATTGACCAAAAAGCAATTCTTGAAATCGGTATCCACACAGGAACGGTAATGGAAGGCCTGCAATTCAAAGTGCATATCGGCGATGCCGTACACGGACCATTCGCAAATATTTCCGCCTCCCACACAATTAACCAAGGCCTAAGCGCGGCACACAAGGTCAAAATTGAACGCGTCGAAACTTCAAGCCATTACAAATTCCTTCACTTTGATATTGATGGCGTGGAATATGCCAATGCTGACGAGTTGTATATAGATAAATGGACCATAGTCACTATCAAATACGAACCCAAAAAATATACTGTTATACCAACCGAGAACTTGACAAAGGCAAAAGGAACCCTTTCGATAACCGTTATGAGTGACGGTGTCGAGAAACCGTTGACCGAAGGAACGCAAATAAAAGTCGGTGATACGCTTAACATATCGTTTGCCGTTCCGGATGCAAGTTACGAACTCCGAAAATTCACAATAAATGGTAAAACGTATTCAGGAAACATGGTATCGCTGCCTGTGAATGACACAGTACTTGCGTGGTTACTTGACGATGGTGCCGCCAAAATCAATATTGTCGCGGAAACTTCTACAAGCACCATGTTCATGGCAAGCCTCGGGGTAACCGCGGTTGCCGTGCCGGTAATATTGGTTGTCGCACTTATCTTGTTGCTGGGTATGAGGAAAAGAAAAGCCGAATACTTACTTGCATTGCAAAGACAAAAAGAAGCAGCGCAAAGAATGACTGCAACTCAAACTATAAGCGACCTCCTGAAAGAAACTCAAGCCTCCAAGGCGGTCAAACCAACTCCAACTAAAAAACCTGCGGGACCCAAGCCCCCAACAACTAAACCTCCCGCAAGCACTGATACCGGAAAAGGAGGAAGCAAATGAAAAACGTAAAAAAGATTTTAATTGTTGCAGCCTGTTTGATGATGGGCCTTGGATTCACATTATTAATTCCAAAAGTCGCACCGATAACGTCGCACGCGTCGGGTGCCGACCTAGAGGGCTTTCCCAACATTACTGCGGTTTCAATGTATGACGATGGTGAAAAGGTTGAAGAGGTCGTAAAGGGGACTCTTAGCATATACGGTGTTGGAGTAGACCTTACCGGCATAAACAAGTTTGTTCCTGAAACTGCTTTAGACAATCTTCGTTTCAAAATCGACCCGTTCCCGCATTATAAGCTTACCGATGTCACGGTTCAAAGGACACTGCGTGACGACGCCCCAGCACCCACTGCGATCCCTACGACACTGGATAATCTCGGGAACAATGTGTGGCTTTTCCCGCTGGACGCGCCAGTCCCCGTTGAGGTAGAGCACGAAGTTTTTGAAGATGTATACTTATATGATTATCGTTTCGAATTGCACTTTGCGCGCATCGAATACCAAGTGCAAATAGAAGCCGATTATTTAGACAAATTCAATGTCACAAGCGGAATCGCTGGCAAAATCCGAGTAGGCGAAACAGTAACCTTTGCAAACCAACATATCAATAACACAAAAATCGGAAATGATTATGTGAGGTTTGCATATGCCGAACTTGCGACCACAAACGGCGGCACACGCAATCTTGAAGAGGCAACAGGACAAGAGTATACTGGCACTTATGCCATAACATTTGTCGCAAGCATGCCTACCACGCTTGAGGGCGGAAAAAACTATATTGTACTTGGCGACCATGTCATTGACGGCGCAACACCTAATCCAAAAATCAAAGTTCATGCGATTTATATTAAAACTTATAAAGTTTCAGTGACGGCAAATATCGACGATGCACGCGTTGAAATATTTATGCAAAGCGATGTTTATTTCCAACCCAACAATGGTTTTGCAAAGTATACCGAAATGTTTGAAGACCGGTTCTTTGATGAAGGGTCGAAACTTGAAATCATTGCTTATGATGGTGATAACTATGACTTTGCCGGATTTGAAGGAATTAGTGGGGAAAGCAAAGAGCTTATCATTAACTCTCTTGACGAAGACCAAGACATAATTATCAATTACGAGGCAAAACCCTTCAAAATTGAATACCGAGGCTATGACAACATTGGCAACTACGTAACCTTGGGTGTGTCGGACGATTCGATAAAATTCCGTCAAACTTTGAATTTTGCGGCTATTAATGCCATATTCCAATCAATGAACATTGCGGGCTATGAATACCAAGGTCTTGAAATACGGAACACACCATTTGTCGCAGATGAAATCATTACCGATACTTTCGTACAACAAAAACTTACCGGCGATGACATTGTAATAAGAGTTTGCTTCATGAAGTTAGACACATTGACTGTGGTCATGCCCGATTCCGACAAAGGAAGTTATAAAATCTGGCGAGCCACCGCACAATGGCACAAAGACGGACAATTACCCCTTAACGCAAACGGGATTTATGAATTCAGAACAGGCACACGTGTCCTTCTTGAAATCGAAAGCAAAATCGCGGACGTATTTGCAATAGGTTCCGTCGACGGTATAGCAAGTATACACGTCAAAGACACCCTTGTAGAGGTGGAACTCAAAGGCGACAGGCGAATTAATGTTACGTTCATATCAAACCCGTTGAACGTGGTGTCAACCAAACCAAACAATAATATCTCGTATGGTGATCAAACTACGTACAGAGTTAATCAAACTATCTCGGTTGCCTATGAAGTGCCGAAAAATCATGAAATCAAAGGCTGGAAGCTTAACGGCAAGGCACTTGACACCTTTGGTTCTGCAGTGGTTTTGAATGGCAATACGCTTACAATAACGTTAACACCCGAATTTCTTGCTAATCCCAACAACAAGGACATGATTAAGCTGGTAGGCGACACAGTAAACCTCACTCTTGACCACGATGTCAAAACCTCGTTAAAAAGCGAAATATTGCTTTCCGTAATGATTCCGGGGATTTTGATTCCGCTGGCACTTGTAATCCTTACAACGGTATTCGTCCTTAATATGAGACGCAAGAAAATGATAAAGGAACTTCTTACCGAAAAACGCGACGCACAAATCAAAGGTGACGTAAGCGGTTACATGCAAAGCCTCCGTGAAGGCACCTTCACCGGCACGATTACCAAAGAAGATATCAAAAAGGAAATCAAGCAACAAAAAGACGACAAGAAGAAATAAAAGATGCTGGAAATCGAAAGAAAGTTTCTGGTCAAAAAACTTCCTACATTAGACGAGTCGAGTAAAGTAATTTACGAGAGGTATTTTGTCAGCGACGACCCCAACAATCAAATCAGAATCCAGCGAAAAAACTCAATCTATGAAATAGAAGCGAAGAAAAGAGTAGGGAATAACTATGAAAAAGCCAAGACCCCGATTTCAAAAGAGGACTTTGCTAAACTAACGAAAGATTGTAAGCAGAGTATTAAAAGAATAAGTTACAAAATACCCGGATTTAAAAATGCGACTCTTAAAGTCTATGATGGGCAATTTACAGGCTTAATCAGGGCAGAATTTGAATTCAGTAATGACAAAGACGCAAAAGGCTTCACGCCTCCCGATTGGGTCGGCAAAGAAATAACCAATTCTGTCCTGGGTCTAGACGCAAAACTGATTAAGCTGACAAAAGCCGAGTTTTTGAAAGAGTTACAAGGTTTTTAGTGGTGCCGCTTGACTTTTCTTTAACCGAATCCAATTTACGATTCCATAAGCATTATTAATAAGTTGAAGTATTGAAAACATAAGACAGAAAGCGTTGATATACCCACCGAATGAACAATATATGCCCAAAGAACGACTTGTACAATTGCGTTCACCACCCAAGCAAACCATGACAAATCGCTTCGCCTTATCTTAACAAAAAATAATACCCAACACCCATCACAAGTTGCGAGGCTAATAACAGCAAACACTCTTTAGATTTAACCTTGTTGACTATAACTACTTTTCCCTGTTTTTCATCTTGCCGACGATTTTTTATCCATTGAACAAATCCCCACACATTCATCGGCGTTGTTATTGCGATTGAAATGATTAATTCCCCGTAATATGCGTACTCAAATGAAATCCACGCGTATAGTGCCGTTGCAATAAAGCAACAACATATCCTTCGACCTTGCCCTTCGCAAGAAGCATTATCCAAATAATCGTGGTTACGCCGGTCGCACATTCCGCCCACCAACCTTTCACAAGGACAGCAATAATGATAGACGATATGACTGAAAAACCCAGAAATATTATTTCAAATAAGTTCCAGCCCTTGAAATAGTTTCTGGCGGCTTTTAGCATAGTTTATATTATTGGATTTAACTCACCCCGTCAACTAACATCTTATCCGCCACAAGGGCAATGAACTCCCCGTTCGTCGGTCTGTCATGTTGTCCATAGACTTTCACGCCGAAAATATTGTTGATGTTCTCAATCTTCCCGCGGGACCAGCCGACCTCGATAGCATGCCGAATCGCCCTTTCAACCTTGCTTGGGCTTGTGTTGAACCGTTTCGCCACGCAAGGATATAATTGCCTTGTTATGCAATTAATAATCCCTGGTTGCCCAACGGTCAATATTATCGCCTCTCGCAAAAACTGGTATCCCTTGATGTGCGCCGGAATTCCCACCGTTATGAAAATATCGCTTATGCGCTTGGCAAGGTTATTGGTCTGCCCTGTATTGAATTCGGTCATGACGCGCGCGGCCTGAGTTTGGAGCAATACTTGTGTTCCCTCATCCACCACGCAAATTTCGAATTCGGGGTGGTCGGCGATTAAATCGCTTATTTTCTGGTGTGTTCCGTCACAGCCCCCCGCAACGAAAAGTTTGACTTTGTTTGACATTTTTTGCCTCCCTGCAATGTTTTAACATTTTTAGTTGCTGCAATGTTGGTATTTTTTGCCGCAACAAGTCCAAGTCTGTCGAATTTTTTTACAAAATTCAAGCGATTAGGGGGTGACAATTTGCGACATTTTCAGACATTTCGGCGGGGGGGATGTGAAAACTGTTGAGTTTATCCCGAAAATACGATAAGATTATACTGTAGGGGGGACCTGGATGGCGACAATACATCTGATGCACGGTTTTGGCGGCTTCGGCAAAACGACTATCGCAAAAAAGTTGGCTAAGGACTTGCCTGCCGTTCGATTGACTAACGACGAATTCATAGCGAACGTGCGGTAAACCGCCGTTCGATATATCGGGCTTGCGTGCTTTGCACGCTGACGCCCGCTATAGTGAAGTTGTTTGGACGTTATCCGCCGGACGAGTTATTTGATGACTACTTCAATCGCATAGAGGATATTATATGGAACTTGACTGCGCAAATAATAAAAACGGGAGTTGACGTAATTATTGATAACGGCTTTTGGTCTAAGGAACAGCGCGCACAAGCCATGTTTCGGGCTAAAGAAATAACAAACGACGTAATCTTCCATAGCGTGGAATGTGATATGGAAACAGCAAAAGCGCGCGTTCTTGCTCGAACGGACATGAACGAAAATGAGCTTGGAATCGACGAAAATGCGTTCGAGTTGTTCCGCCCCAGATTCCAACCAATATGCGAATCGGAAGGGTATAAAATTATTGTTCACAAAACGGGTTAAAATCTTGCATATTTCTAAATCTTGTGGTAGTATCATGTCATGAAATGCATATATTGCGGTTTCGTTGACAGCAAAGTCGTTGACAGCCGAATCAACGAAGCCAACAACTCAATCCGCCGCCGCCGCGAATGTTTGGATTGCGGCAAACGTTACACAAGCTATGAAACTGTCGAGGTTGTACCCTTGTTGGTCATAAAAAGAGACGGCAGCCGCCAAGCCTTTGACGCGCAAAAAATCAAAACAGGCATAGTCAAGGCATGCGAAAAGCGCCCCGTTACTATGAAACAAATCCAATCCATCGTGGAAACCATTGAAAAATCTCTTATGAACAGCCTTGACCAAGAAGTCCCAAGCAAAACTATCGGCGACATGATAATGGCGGAACTCAAAAATATCGACGAAATATCGTACGTGCGTTTCGCTGCGGTATACCGCCAATTCCAAGACATTATGTCGTTCCTTGAGTTCGTCAAATCCATGGAAAAAGACAAAAAAACAAGTTAGAATTTCTAAGGAGACACAGATGAATTATATCGAGATAAACAAACAAGCCTGCGACAAGGCAGCGAGTGCTTACGCGGAAAGAGGGATTTGTCACTGAAAAAAGAAGCATAAAAACCGCTTGACAGCAATAATACTGTGGCTATAATAGTGAACATGAAAAACGTGTATTTCAAATGCCCGCGGTGCGAGTTAAACTTTATCCTTAAAAAGGACAAACTGTGCGCGGTTTGCAAGCAGGAGGTCCAAACCCTGCACGCCGGTGCGGAAGACGCAACCAACATGGGTCTTTGTCCCATTTGCAAAATCAATTACATCACCGAGGACGAAAATGTCTGTGGCACCTGCGTCAGCGAAAGCGACTTGTCCGAAGAAGAATTGGATAAACTGTACGGCGGTGTGGTTGCCGGTGAAAAGGACGACGATGAAGATGATGATGCCGGCGACGATGACGAAGATGATTTAGAAGTACTTGGCATGGAAATCGACGGCGAAGACGATGTCGAGGAAGAAATTGACGAAGAGGAAGAAACCATCGATCCCCTGGACGATTTTGATGACAGCCTGGACGACGAGGACGAAGAAGACGAGGACGATTTCAAGTTCTAGTTTTCGGCATCTTGAAAATTGTGTACTCACCACAGCCCAGATTTTTTCCGGTTATGGCGCGAATTAGTATTCGGTGTGCGACCACTATCACGCATTTATATTTGTCATATTTGTTTAGCGCCGCTGAAGCCCTTTCCTTCACCGAGGCAATTGTTTCCCATTTTTGCGTGGTGCCTGGCGGCCAAATACCCTTGTTTGCATCGAATTCTTTGGCAATTCCAAGGTATTCACCGCTGCCATATTGATAGGTTTGGTCGGGTTCCCATTCGCGTAAGTCGATATCAACAATCATATCAAGTGCCAATTCCTTGTTAATAATCGTGGCGGTTTGCATGGTGCGTGTATAGGGCGAAACGACAATAATTTCCGCCGTTTTCAAGATTTCATTTTGTGTAAGGGCTTCAATTTCTTTGACCCCGCCGTCGGTCAATGCCGCCAAGTCGTGACCGTGGCCTTTTAGCCCAAGGCGCACGCTGTTGCTGTAATCTGCTGTTCCGTGGCGTATAAATATAAATTCCGTCATGTGTTCTCCTTTCTTTTTCTGAACCATACCAACAACACGTTGATATCCGCCGGGGTCACGCCGGAAATGCGCATTGCTTGGGCAAGGTTTTGCGGCTGGATTTTGTTTAATTTCTCCCGTGATTCGCTTCGCAGGGCGGGGATTTGGTTGTAATCAAAATTGCGGGGTAAAACCATTTGTTCGTGGCGGCGGGTTTCGGCAATGCGGGCTTGTTCTCGGGCAAGGTATCCGGCATACTTTTTTTCAATGTCAATTATTTCAAGGATTTGCGGTGGGTGACCCCCCACACCCCCAATAGGAGTGATTTGTTTACGTGCTTGGTCCAGCAAGCGTAATTTCTCTTGAAAAGCATGCCATCGTTCATCATCTACGACCCCAATTTCACGTCCAAGCGGGGTAAGGCGTTGGTCTGCGTTGTCTTGGCGCAAAAACAATCGGTGTTCGGCGCGGCTTGTGAACATTCGGTACGGTTCGGTTGTGCCCACCGTTACAAGATCGTCGATAAGGACGCCGATATAAGAATTTGTGCGGGAAAAGATACGGCGCGTGCCCCCCCGCACCCCCCCTGTGCGTGCCCCCGCGCCCCCCCTGACGGCACAAGTTTCCGCATTCTTTCGTGTTCCTGTTCCCCCTGCGGCATTGATTCCCGCGACAAGACCTTGGGCGGCGGCTTCTTCGTACCCGCTTGTGCCGTTGATTTGCCCCGCGAAAAACAAGCCGCGGCAATCCTTGTACTCAAGCGTGGGAAACAGTTGTAAACTATTAATGCAATCATATTCGATGGCATAAGCTTCTTGCACTATTGCCGCGCGTTCAAGTCCGTCAATGCTTTGCACGAATTGCTTTTGTACCTTAAGCGGCATAGCGGTGAAAAGACCTTGCAAATACACTTCATTTGTGGAAAGGCTTTCGGGCTCCAAAAAGATTTGATGCCGCGGGTTGTGGGCAAAACGCGTGACTTTGTCCTCGATTGACGGGCAATAGCGAGGTCCACCGGCATCCACAAGCCCGTTGTACATCGCGGATTTTTTAATGTTGCTGCGAATGATTTCGTGCGTTTTTTCGTTGGTGTATGTCAGGTGGCATTGGATAACGTTTCGCGCGGGCATAGTTGTCATGAAGCTGAAATGTGCGTCTGAATCGCCCGGCTGCGGGGTGGTTTTTGCATAATCGATGGTAGCGGCATCGACTCGGGGCGGGGTTGTGGTGCTGAAGCGGCGAATTTCAAGCCCAAGATTAACAAGCGATTTTGTAAGGTGTGTGGCGTTGTCAAAACCCGCGGGACCGGAGTTTTTGACGGTGTCACCGACCATGGTCTTGCTGTTCAGATACACGCCAGTGGCGACGATGATGGCGCGGCAGTTGATGATTTCCCCAGTGGAAAGTTGCACTCCGCGAATCTTAACCACCCCATCACTCGCTACGCTTGTGCCACCCTTCCATAGAGGATGGGAACTTTTTTCGTGAGAGCAAGGTTCCCCTCCTTTATGGAGGGGTGCCTCCGAAGGAGACGGGGTGGTAAGAATCTCCGCTACTTCACATTCCTTTATGGTAAGGTTGGGTGTGGCTTCCAAAATCTTCCGCATTGTTGCATGGTATTCGTACTTGTCGATTTGGGCGCGCAACGCTTGAACGGCGGGACCTTTTCCCCGGTTTAATGTTCGCATTTGGATACATGCGGCATCGGCGACACGTCCCATAAGACCGCCAAGGGCATCAATTTCGTACACAAGGTGACTTTTGCCCACTCCGCCGATAGATGGGTTGCACGCGACGTACGCGATGGATTTAAGGTCTATAGCGGTCAATAAAACACGCGCACCCATGCGCGCCGCGGCATGGGCGGCCTCGCACCCCGCATGACCCGCGCCGACTACGATGACATCGAAATCTGTTTCCACCCGAAGTAGTATATCACGCGTATTTTTGTTTTGAACATTTTACTGACATTTTTTGGCGATATTTTTTGACTAATTCTTCAAAGTCTTTTACACTTAGTAATGTGCATTATAGATTTCCACGTTCATGGAAAAATCACAAACAAAGCGGCTTTTTGTGAAAAGAGTTTCCTTTCAAAAATCGAGGAAGCAAAAGTTGAAGGATTAAATGCTTTTGTGTTGATAGAACACTCCCATGCTGTTAACTTTTACGAGGCATTTGATTTTCTGGATAATAATTATGAATATAAAAATTGCTATTTTGATATAAATGGCTTCAAAGTAGTGTAGAGAAGATAAAAGGCAACCAAAAATATCTGGACTTTAATAGACTAATGAAAATGTGTGACGATAAAAACACGATTATAATTTTAGCGCACCCATATAGGCGGCATGATGTATTTCCCGACATTGACAAAGCCTTTTTAAAAAATTTGACGCAATAGAACTCAATGCAACTTGTTGGCAGGAACTTGGTAAACAAGAGAACAAAGAACGCATAAACAAATTGGCTAAATCATTAAGCCTGAAGATTGTGGGTGGCAGCGATTGCCATCACTGGTTGCAAGTCGGGTCAATAAAGAATACTTTCAGCACCGATTGCATGACAATAAAAGAAATGAAGCAACAAATAGCAAGCGGGAATTATTTAACCGAAACAACACCAACACTTGAGGTCAGAATCAAAGCCGGGAAAATAATTAAAAAACTTCTGTGCGGATAGATTGGTCATTTCCCCAAGCAAAACCGTGAAAAGATTTCGTCTAAAACCGCCTCCGAAGCGTTGGTTCCGGTGACATTGCCGATGTGGTACAGGGCGGTTTGAATATCGGACGCGATTAAGTCGGGCAGGTTAGACTTCATCGCAGATTCAAGGGCATCTTGCGTCAATCGTAACTCGCTTAATTGCCGCGAGTTTGCTATGGTCCGTGTTTGAAGGGCGGGCAAGCAGCCAACAGTCTTTTCAATGATTTGTTGTTTTAATTTTTCGACATTGTAATCTTGTGTAACCAAGATATGGGGTTTGCTTTTTACAAGGTCAATGATTTTATTGTCAGCGGGTGTGGGAGTGGCGGTGTCCAGTATGATTATCGCGATGTCGCATTCTCCGGCGACGCGGATGCTTCGTTCAATGCCAAGTTTTTCGATTGTGCTGTCGGTTTCACGGATTCCCGCTGTATCAAGAAACCGGACTTTGTATCCGTCGATTTGTACCATTTCGCTTACTGTATCGGTAGTGGTGCCGGGAATGTCGGTGACGATGCTGCGCGATGTGCCAAGGATAGCATTGAAAAGCGAACTTTTGCCCACGTTGGGGCGGCCAAGGATTGCAACACGGATTCCGTCATAGGTGTATTTTGATGCAGTGGCCTTATCGGTGAACTGCTTGATTTTCATCAACAATTTTTCATTGCTAATTATTAATTTCTCATTATCGAAAGCCGTAAGGGTTTCGGCGGGGTGATCGATTGCGGCTTCGATTTGCGCGGAAATTTGCACAAGAGTTTTTTCGATTTCGCGCATTGTTTTTGCAAATTCGCCCGATAAAAAATCCGATGCAGCGGTCAGTTCCGCTTCGGACTCGGCATGTATGACGTTTGCAAGGGCCTCGGCGGTGTCCAATGACATCTTGCCGTTCAATAATGCCCGACGGGAAAATTCGCCGGGTTGGGCAAGCCGTGCGCCGTTGCTTATGGCTGCGGCAAGGACTTTTTCAAGCAAAAGCATACCCCCGTGACATTGTAATTCGACAACATCTTCGCCGGTGAAAGAATCGGGTGCGCGGAAATATATTGCGATTGCAGTGTCGCGGATTTTTCCAAGGTTCAAGGCGACAAGGGTTGCATGACGGGTGGCAAGCGTGGTGGGGTGGTTTGTAATTGTGCACGCGATTTCGAGGGCACGGGGTCCGCTTAGGCGCACAATGCCCACGCCCGCATTACCCGGTGGAGTAGCGATGGCGGCGATTGTGGAGGAAATCATCATAGTAATACGCAAAGGTCCTTTACATAATTTCCAAGTTTATGGTAATTACCATGCGTGGTGATTTTGTTTGACATCGAAAGAGAGTTAATAGAATAGGCTTTATTACGATCGGTGGTTGTCAAAAACCAAGTTTGTTGTTGGAATTTGTTTTCTGTGTTGTCCAACGGTATGAAAATCGCGTAAACATTTTTTACATCATTGCTTGTGGAATTGATTGGGTTGCCAAGTTTGAATTGTGTACTTGTTACGTTTTGAACGCTGTATTGCGGGGCTTTGAACCAAATGATTATCGCATTTTTGGAATAAGTGTTGCGGAATGTCGAAACATAAACGGTATCGCTGTTGTTGTTTTCTATCGTAGTGGAGGGGTTTCCGCGGAACAAGTTTGTAAGCGCATTGGTTTTGCCGCCCTTGCTTAAAAGATTAAGCATTTCTTTCATCGGTTCATCGTGGTTTTTTTCGCGTTTGTCGAACAGTTCTTTGGGTTTGGAATGGTTTTCGTTAAGGTATTCGATAGAATACACATTGGCGTAATTTATATATTGGCTGTAACTTTTTGGAATCGCCACCAGAACAACCGATGCAGTGCCGAACCCCAACACCAAAAACGCCGTAAAAGTAACCGCCCATATTATTACCATGCGCCTTGTGATGTTTTTGGTCCAATTTGGCATCTTCAGTTTCATTCTTTCGTCTCCGTTTTCTTGACAGGCTTCTTGGCTGCCTTCGGCTTTAGTTTTTCGTCCGCCGATTGCGGGGAATCCGCTTTGATTAGATTAGCATATTCGTCCAAATTGTCAATAGTGGGAAGATGAGTCAATTTGCCGCCTTTACGAATAACATCGCGGGCAAGTTCCATATTGGTGCGCAGTTGTTCCAACTTTTCCGGTGCACAAAGCTTTGCGTCCACGAAATCTTGGGAATGTTTCCAAATGTGATCCAAATCGCGGTCAAGGCTTGCAAGACTTGATTCGATTTTGTCTTTTTGTTCCTGTTCGCGTGCTTGAATATCGCGCTTTTCCATTTCGGCAATGACGGCTTTTGCGGTTTTGCCTTGCATGATAAGGGTGATGTCTGCGGCGTAAATTGTTTCGCGTTCAAGCAATACTTGCGCCATGGTATCGACTTTAGCTTTTTGCGCTTTTAGTATGTCGTTGGTAGCTTTTTCCGCGTCCAATATAAAAGCTTTTACTTCGTTGTCGATAAGGGCTTGCAAAGATTCGCTGTGCGGGTTTTGTGCATTATAAAGACGCAAAGCCATTTCTTCTTCTTTACCGTAAAACAGCGGACCCAGTTTATCCGACATGCCGAACATCGTAACCATGCGTTCGGCAAGACCGGTTGCTACTTTAAGGTCATTTGACGAACCGGTGCAAATATCACCGATAAAAATTTGTTCCGCAACACGCCCCGCCATATACACGGCAAGTTGGGTTTTCAAAAACTTGCGCGATTTGTGGTGGCTTTCAATGTCTTTTTCATTGGTAAGGGTATAACCCGCCGCCATGCCGCGCGGAATGATAGAAACTTCTTGCACAACTTGGTCGGGCTGCAATATATGCGATACCACCGCATGGCCCGCTTCGTGATAGGCGGTGATTTTTTTATCGTCATCGGTGATTATTCGGCTTCGTTTTTGCGGTCCCAATAAAACCTTGTTAATGCCTTCTGTGATATCGGGCATGTTGATTTTCTTTTTGTCTTTTTTCGCGGCGATGATAGCGGCCTCGTTCAACAGGTTTTCAATATCTGCACCCGAAAAGCCCGAAATGATTTGGGCAACACGTTTAAGGTCAACATCGGATGCCAACGGTTTGCCTTTTGCATGGACCTTCAAGATTTGTTCACGGCCTTTGACATCGGGCATTTGGACTATGATTTGACGGTCGAACCGCCCGGGGCGCAATAACGCTTGGTCCAAAACATCGGGGCGGTTGGTTGCGGCAAGAACGATAACGCCTTCCGATTTTGTAAATCCGTCCATTTGCACAAGTAATTGGTTAAGTGTTTGTTCGTTCTCGTCGGACACGCCGCTTACTCCTACGCCGCGCATACGGGCGATAGAATCAATCTCGTCGATGAATATGATTGCCGGCGCGTTTAACTTTGCCGTTTCAAACAAATCGCGCATACGGCTTGGACCCACGCCGACCAACATCTCGGAAAAGTCCGACCCGCTTATTGAAAAGAAATGCACGCCCGCCTCGCCTGCGATTGCTTTTGCTAATAAAGTCTTACCCGTACCTGGTTGCCCCACCAAAAGCACGCCTTTTGGAATACGCGCACCCAATTCAAGGAACTTTCGCGGGGTTTTAAGGAATTGTACGACTTCTTGTAATTCTTCTTTTTCTTCATCGATGCCCGCGACATCTGTGAAGCGAACCGCTCCGCCCATTGTGTGAGTTGCACGGTTGCGCCCCATATTGCCTAAACCCCCACGGCTTGTGAAGGAACGCGCCACAAAGAATATAAGTACCGCAAGCAGCAGAATCGAAAGTATCGTCATGATGTTGCCGAAACTGAACCACGAAGATGGTTCAGGCGAAGAATCAATTTCAATGTTGCCAGTTATATTGGTTACGGTTGATCTTATCAGCTTCTCGTTTTCGCCGTTGCCTATTTGCGTCAAAAGGTTTTCACCGACAGGCTTTGACCAATTATTGTATGCCTCTCTGATTCCGATTATATCGTACCCGTGAAAGTATCGAAAGTAATATGTAGCATGTTTTGATGGGTTATTTTTGAAAGTTTCAAGATAATCGGTTTTTGGTTTATCATCCGGTTTGGGTCTGTATAATACATAAAAGTTATTACCCTGTTGGACTATGGCTTCGATTTTGTTGTAAGGAACTCTTATGACATCGATGGTGCCGGGGTATGTGATGACTTTGTCATCTTTTATCTGGGCACCCTTATCGTCCTTTATTCTTTCCGTGTCGCTTAACATAAGGTCTCGGAATGCAAACTTGTACTCGTCAGTTGCTGAAACAGGGGTTGAAATAAGGCCGATATCCTTTTCAAATTGCGTGGTGCTGCCGCGCGGTGCGCCGCTTGAACACCCTGTCACCGAATTCACAAGGATAACAAGCAAAATAAGCATAATCCCGAGGTAAATAAAAGTAGAAGTGTAACTGCGCTTTTTTGGCGGTTGGGGTTGATTTTGTGGAGTCATACTTGATAGTATGTCATAGACATTATGGAATTACAACATCTATTTGAAAAACTCTCCCTCGTACCCGAAAAGCCGGGGGTGTATGTTATGCGTGATTCAAACGGTCACGTTATATATATCGGAAAAGCCAAGAGTCTGCGTGCGCGGTTGGGGTCTTATTTTAAAAGTGGTTCTCATGACGCAAAAACCACCGCGATGCTGCAAAGAGTCGCTGATTTCGAATACTTTGTATGCGCAAATGAGAATGACGCGTTGGGGTTAGAGGCAAATCTTATCAAAAAACACAAACCGCATTATAATATTTTATTAAAAGACAACAAGAGTTTTCCGTATATAAAGATTGCGAGAGGGGAATTTCCATATCTCGAGATTACGCGAAAGCCATTTAGGGGAAATTCCCCTTTCAATGAAAGGGGTAGCGCGCCGCAGGCGCAACGGGGTGTGTTATTCGGCCCGTACTTCAACGGCATTTGGGCAAAGGAATTATTATCCGTGGTTCAAGACGTTTTCACCGTGCGGTGCTGCACGAACATGGCGAAACTGCCGTGCCTGAATCATCAGATGGAAAAATGCCCCGCGCCTTGTGCCGGTAAAATAAACAAAACTGATTACGCCAAAATCATAGATGATGTGAAAAGTTTCCTGCGCGGCGAACGCGATGGCGGGGCGCGGGAGATTCTTACACGCAAGATGGAAAAAGCGGCGGAGTTGCAACAATTTGAACTTGCTATTCGATACCGTAACGGCTTGAACTTTTTGGACAAACTAAAGGAGCGCACGATTACCCAAGTTGGCCGCGACGTGAACTGCGACGTGTTTGGGTTTGCCGCGCGTGCCGACGTTTTTGTGGTGGCGGTGCTGACGGTGCGGGCGGGGAAGTTAATCGGGGTGCAAAACTTTGCCAACCAAAACAATTCGCCAAAAGCGGATGACGAAAAGTTGCAAGAATTCATCGCGCAATATTACCTTGAAAATATTGAACCCGACGAGGTTGTGACGACTGCGGTGAAAGGCTACAAGAAAAAGCTTCTTGACATGGCTTATGAAAATGCGCACGAATACATTGAAACAAGCATCGAAAAAATCAAATACAAAAACGAGTTCACAATCGGTGCGTGCAAAGAACTGGGCGAAATTTTGGGCTTGGCTCATACTCCCAAAAAGATTGAATGTTTCGACATAAGTCACATGGGGGGAACTGGCACGGTTGCGTCCATGGTGGTCTTCATCGATGGCGTGGCGGAGAAGAAGTTATATCGCAAGTTCCGTATACGCCACGGCGAGGGGAATAACGACGTAGCAAGCATGCACGAAGTTTTAACGCGGCGGCTTAAGCGTCTTGGTGGTGGTGGCGACGACAGTTTCGGCACGGCGCCGGACCTCATCATTTTGGATGGCGGTAAAGCCCAGTTGTCCGTGGTTGAAGAAGTACGAAGTACGAATTACGAAATACCGGTCATTGCCTTCAGTGAGAACAATGAAATTTTCCTGCCCGAACGGAAAGATCCGATTGCGCTTGACAAGCGCAGTTACGCGTTGCGGCTATTACAAAGAATCCGTGACGAAGCACATCGGTTTGCGTTGGGGTATCAGACTAAGGTGAGATAGGTATAAAATCATTTTGCGCTCAGAATCTTGTATGATACCATGCAATATGGCTAAAAGAATTTGTATACTTGCAAGCGGGGGGGATGCTCCCGGCATGAACGCGTGTTTCGAGGCAATCTACCACCGCGCATCGGAGTTCGGTTTGGAAGTGTTTGCTGCGATGCACGGCTTTGACGGGTTAATAGACGACGATATAGTCCGCGTTACTCGTGAAAACGGCACCGGAATTTCAGGCGTAAGCGGTTGTGTGTTCAAGTGCGCACGCAGTCCGCGTTTTAAGACGCGTGACGGCTTTGCAAGCGCAATCGCCACCATAAAAAAGCACCAATTCGATGCCTTGATTGCCCTTGGCGGTGACGGATCGTTTATCGGGCTTGGGCGGTTGAAAAACGCAGGCGTGCCGCTTGTCGGGATTCCGGCTACCATTGATAATGATGTGCCCTTTACAAAAGAAAGTCTTGGGTTTTCGTCGGCGTGCGAAAACGCAGTTGAACTTATCGATATGTTAAAAGTCACCATGGAAACCAACGGCCGCGACCACGTGGTACAAATCATGGGCAGGCATTGTAACGACTTGGCGCAAACAATAGGCGAGGCGACTTTTGCCGATATCATCGACATGGAAGGCCATCGCCACACACCAAAAATGGTTGCGGACATCTTTGCACAAAAGCGCAGACAAGGCAAAACAAGCTGCTTTATGATTATGCTGGAACGCAAAAACACCGACGTCGTGCAAGAAGCGATTGCAAACGCGAACTATCTTCAAGAGTTAACCCAGGTAAGCGGTAATTCTTCTATAAGAATGAACACTTTGGGACATTTGCAAAGGGGCGCCCGGCCAAGTTGCCACGACCGGTTTTTGGCGGTTACCTATGGACGTGCCGCCTTGGATTGCGTTATGCGTAAAAAATTCGGCGTAAGCGTGGCAATGATTAACGGGCAAATAAAGTTGGTAAATATTGACCTGACTCCGATTCCGTGATTTAATTGACTTGCGATGAAAACCGAATACGAAGCAAAGGTTTTGGAAATTGATGTTGATGATGTGAAAAAGTTGCTGGAAAGCCACGGCGCAAAATTCGTCGGGCGGTTTGAACAAAAGCGATATGTGTATAATACAGTTCCCGTACACCCCGGCAAGTGGGTGAGATTGCGAAGTAACGGTAACAAAACTACATTGTGTTTCAAATCTATTGAAAGTAATGCTATTGGCGGCACCAAAGAAATCGAATTTACGGTGCCGGATTTTGAACAGGCGCACCAGTTTTTGGAAGCCATAGGAATTTGTAACAAAAGTTACCAAGAAAACATTCGCACCTCGTATGTTTTGGACGGGGTAGAAATCGACATAGACGAATGGCCAATGATTCCGGCTTACCTTGAAATCGAAGGTGCAAGCGAACAAGCGGTACATGATATGGTTGAAAAACTTGGGCTTGGTCATCATCAGGTAACCGGGGCAAGTGTTACCGATATTTATAAAATGTACGGATTTGATTTGAATGATTTGGATAAAATGAAGGTTGTGAAGTTTTAAATTGACTTTTCGACGGTTTTGTGCTATCATCCAAAACATGGAAAACAGAATTGTTAGCCCTGCGTATCTTCCTCCGTTGCAGTGGAGGTCACGCATGTTATTGGTTAATGCTGGATTTCGTTCTATTGAGTCGTTTAGGGAACACAACAAAAGATTCTCACCGAAAAAATGGCGATTGTGTTTGGAAAGCATAAAGGAAGAAACACACTACGGAAATAATATAATCAAATTTCCTTCGAAATTATCGGTATCAGACAATTTTCGATTGTTATGTGACACTCCCAAACAAATAGAAGAGGCCGAGAAAAAACTTGTTGTGTTTGATTGGTCCGATGCCAAGAAAGAGAAAACAAGGAGAGAGTTTGAGGCAGTTCTCAAAGAAGACTATTTGTCCGATGCCGCGAAAGCGGATATAAAAGAAAGGCTTGCTATTCTAAACCATGCTATATCGGGAACAGAATTATGGCATTCAAGATGGGATACACAAAATCAAGTTTTTGGTAGAATAGTTATTGATACTAAGGAAATTGACTTTAAAGATCCTGGTTTTTATTACGATAAAGTACCATATATTCTGGATTTGCAAAAAGACGGCAAAAGCAGAACGTTGAATCAACCCGATGTAGTGCGGGTAAGAAAAGAGTTTTTTGAAAGTGGCTATAAAAATTCAGTAGCAAGCAGCCAGGATATTTTCTCGGAAGAAGTTTTGCAAAAATGGCCGACTGCAAAAAAAGATGTCGAGAAAATACGAAGGGAAATACATTGCAACTTTAAAAAGATTATCAATTTTGTTTCGTTGCTGAAAATTGTAGGTGTAGAATGTGCGAATATGGACTTTCTCTATGATTTTGAAACTAATTCAATTAACATTTTTGATGTAGACTTTAACAAGCCGGGACAGGAAGAAACTATTATAACTAAAATAGAAAAAATACAAGCCGAAACCAAAAAGGCGCAACAAGAAAGATTTATGTGAATAATTCCCTAACTCCTTGCACATCATAACCCCACGGAGGAATTATATGAACAAAAAGATTTTGAAATGGGTGAATATGACGGCGTTTGTGATTTTGCTTTTGGGAGGTCTCAATTTTTTAATGATGGGCTTGTTCAACTTTGATATGTACGCGGCGATGTTCGGAGGCACGGGTTCGGCGGCAAGCCGGGTGTTTTACAGTTTATTCGGAATCGCGGCTGTGGCGTTGCTTGCAATAATTCTGTGGAAAGCATTCACGACCAGCCAAAAAAAGCCCGCGACAAAAACGACCACCACCACCACGACAACAAAAACAGCCTGACGGGCTGTTTTTTTCAAAACAAAATAATTGACTTGACATATACTGATAATGCCATTACTATCAATTATCTAAGGCAAGGAGGCTCACTATGGAACAAACGACAAATGCTATCTATGTAACCGCACAAGGCAAAAAGATGTTGGAAACGCGTCTTGCGGACTTGATTTCTCATCGTGAAGAAGCGGCGACCAGGATTCGCGAAGCACGGGAATTTGGTGACCTGCGTGAAAACGCCGAGTATGCCGCCGCGCGCGAAGCCCAGTCCAATTTGGAAGACGAAATTCATGCAATTCAACACAAATTGCCGCTTTTGAAACTTTTCAGTTATGCAAAGGCTGATACTTCAAGCGTTCATGTTGGCACGCGTGTTAAAATCGAACAAGTGGGTTCCAAAAAGACTCAAGAATGGATAATCACGGGCGTTGTTGAAAACGACCCCGCGAACTTTTATATTTCCAACGAGGCGCCGCTTGGTAAAGCCTTGCTTGGTAAAAAAGTCGGCGATGTTGTGGAAATCCATACTCCCGCCGGCAAGACCAAATACAAAATTATCAAAATCAGCGCAGGAGCATAAACAATGTACAAATTACAATGTACAATGTACACTGAAAAGTGTTTTTAGCGGATAGTCATTGTCACATACTTGACCCGAGGCTTGTAGAGAGGGCGGAGGAGATTGTTGCGCGTCTTGACGAAGACGGGCTTGAATTCATCGTCGAAATAAGCGCAAGCCCGCAAGAATCCTATGACGCGCTTGAATTTGCGGGTAAGCACGAAAAAGTGTATTGCACTTTGGGCGTTCACCCGCATGTGGCGGACCAATACAGCGACGAATTCGAAAGATGGGTGCTGTCGCTATGCGAAAAACTCCCGTCGCCTACGGCGACACCCCCTTTGCAAAAGGGGGACCTTTGGAAGAAGAAAGTTGTGGCGGTGGGGGAGTGCGGTTTGGATTATTATTACATGACCCAACCAAAAGAATTGCAAAAACAAATCTTCGCGCGGCAAATCATGCTTGCCGACAGAATGAAGTTGCCGCTTGTAGTGCATATGCGTGACGCGTTCGACGACATGATGGATATACTGATTGACCACAAGGCATATTTGAAAAACGGATTGCTTTTTCATTGTTATTCCGAAGGTGCAAGTGAAATCACCCGAATCCGCGAACATTTTGATGCGTACTTTGCGTTTGGAGGGGCAATCACTTATAAGGGTGCTGCGAAATCGCAAGACGCGATTCGTGCCGTACCGCTTGACCGTATTATGGTGGAAACCGATGCGCCGTATTTGACACCCACGCCCCTGCGCGGCAAAGTAAATGAACCCAAAAACGTACGATATGTTGCGGAACATGTCGCCGGGGTTTTGGGATTGCCGTTTGAAGAAGTGTCGCGGGCGACGCTGGAGAATACAAGGAGGTTTTTTAAAGTATGACAACCAACCAACCAACCAATCCCTTTATTCTTACCTTTGGTTCTTGCGGCTGGGACAGAAAGTTTTTCAAGTATAAAGACGGTCGCACGGAGTTGATTTTAGAAGAGGAAGGCAGGAAAAACAGCCACCAAGCAATTGCGGCACTTCGCGCCGGTGCGGGAAGGAGCATGCTTATAAGCTATGTCGGCGATGATGAGATAGGCAGGAAATGCCTTGAAAGTTTAAACCAAAGCGGCATTGACACTCGTTATATTCAAGTCATAAAAGGCGAGGCGACAGAAATTAATGAACTGTATGTTGACGAAGTCACAAGGGATTATAGTTTGAAAAGAGGACCGGCAGAGCTTTCACAAAGATATTTCGTAAATGATGTTGAAAAATACAAAGAATGGATATTGAAAGCGGATTTCGTGATTCTTGTTTCAAAACAGCCTAAAGATTTTTTGGAAACGATAATTAACTTTTGTTATGAAAACAATATTCCAACCGTCATGACAATTTCACACGCAAAATTTGATGTTGATAATAAAGAGGATTTAAAAAATTTAAGAAAATGTACGGTTATCGCCGCAAATTTCGAGGAGGCGGAAAGAGACACGAAAAAGAAAACGCCCGAGGAAATGCTTGGGGTTCTTCCTAATATGATTGTCACAAAGGGGCCCGACGGCGTTTGGTTTAAGGACGAAAAAGGGCGCATTTGTCGTCAGTCTGCTGTCCCGCCTATTCCGCCCGATAAGATAATAGATGCCGATGGTTCGGGTGACACATTTATCGGTAACTTCATAGTCTTCCGCACCGAAGGTAAAAGCATATCGGACAGCATGCGTTTGGCGGTATGTGCCGCTACAATAAATGCCAGCAGAATGGGTGTGCTTCATTCTATGCCTTCCAGAAAAGAAACGGAGACTTTATATCGCAAGCGTTTTAAAGATGCACAAAAATAATTGCAAATATAAAGGGTTTCAGCCCTTTGTCTTCGATAGGTTCAAATAGCGGGCTTCATTAAAAACCCGCCGTTGCCGGCGGGCTTTGTCTTTTGTTCTTCTTTTGTACATTGTAAGCATTTGCAAGAAATGCTTGTATTATTCTAATAAATTTGTAAAACTATGTCAAATGAATTCGCCAACATTTTCCAATTTTTTTTTCAAAAAAAATCTGGGGCAAAACTTTATATTTGACGTCGCGTTTTTGGACAGCATTGTCCGCGAATTGGGGCTTTCAAAAGATGACACCGTTGTCGAAGTCGGCACGGGTGCGGGAACCTTGACGCAAAGTCTTGCCCGTGTTTGCGGGCGGGTTATTACTTACGAAATCGACAAAAGGTTGGAACCCGTTTTGCAAGAGCGGTTAAAAGATTTTGACAATGTGGAATTGCATTTCCAAGATGCTATGAAAGCCGCCGATTTCCCGCCGGAATTCAAACTTGTGGCGAACATTCCGTATTACATCACCACGCCGCTGATATTGAAGTTTTTGGGGTTATCCGCGTGCTGCGAAATTTGCGTACTTGTCCAAGACGACGTTGCGCGGCGCATTGTGGCATCCCCAGGCGGAAAAGACTATGGCGCGTTGTCAGTAACATTGCAGGCACAGGCGGAGTGCAGGATTATCAAGAATGCTCCGCGCAGGATGTTCACGCCGGTACCGGGGGTGGACAGTGCGTTTGTGACTATAAGAAAACCCCCGCCGCGCGGTCGGCACGGCACCCCCTTTCGCAAAGGGGGACCTTTGGAAGAAGAAAAGTATGACGGGGCGGGGGATGTTTTCGCCCGGTTAGTTAAAGGCATGTTCGCGGCGCGGCGCAAAACCGCGCTTAATGCGTTGAAGCAGGCTTTTGGTTTTGATACCGAAACGGCGCGGCAAAAACTTGAATCTTGCGGAATTGACCCAAGCGTTCGCCCCGAGCAAATCCCGGTTGAAAAATTCGTCAAATTAAGTCAAATTCTTCAATAATTATTCGTTATTCATTATTCGTTATTCGTTAAATTAATATTGTGTTAGTAATTAAAAACATTATTCTCTATGACCAATGGCAGCACGTCAGCGGTTTCGTCGAATTACGTACCGCCCATGACGGCACAACGGTCAAGGTCAAACACAATCTTGTTCAAAAGGAATTGATGCTGTCTTTGACCGCGGGCGGCGAGAGTCACGTGTTTGCGTTGAGCAAACGTTCAGATTCGTTCCAGCTTCCCGGTACGATTGACTTGGCGAGGGAAGTGGTGGCGTGTGTGATTCATAAAGACAACGAGAAGGTGAATACGTTGGCAAGCGGTGCAATAAACCTTGCCGGCGGTGCGGCAAACCACCCCACCGCCTGCGGCGATTCCCCCCTCCAAGGAGGGGAGTTAGTTTCTGGCTCATATCAAGAGCAGGCTCTCGGAAAGAGCAGGCAATTAAGTCCCCTCCTTGGAGGGGTGGCACCGCAGAGCGGTGACGGGGTGGTTTTGGAAGTTACACCCCCCCTTACCGCAATTTTGGACGACACCGAATTGCTTCCGATAAGCAGGAAGACGTCGGACGAAAAATACAAGACTTCCGCGGCGCGGGAAGTTGACGAGGTTTTGCGCGCGGTGTGCACTATTGACGACCAAGGCAAGGGGATTTGCGAAATTTGCCCGTACAGGGAGTTTTTCTTTGGAGAGACGGTGAAAGTTTAGGGTTGTACTTTGAAAAAGCTTTTGATACAATATCGGCATGAGCGACAAACTTATGGAACTTTATCAACTTGTCGAAAGGCAATGCAAGTATTTTGACAAATACGAGCGTGTTCATGACGGGCAAACATGGAAGTATCACATTTTACCTGTCATAAAAAATTCTATTCAATTTACAAAACAACGAGGCGGTGATATCAAGGTGGTAGAGATTGCCGCGCTTTTTCATGACTATGCAAATTTAATTGATTTTGAAAAGTACAGCGAAATACATCATATCGCGTCCGGTGATTTAGCAGAGCCAATATTGCTGGAACACGGCTATACGCAAGACTTTATCAGCAAAGTCAAAAAGTGCATTTACAGTCACCGTGCAAGTGTTATCAAGGAAAAACTATCAATAGAAGAAATTTGCCTTGCCGACGCCGATGCTGTTACGCATATTGAAAACGTTTTTGAAATTATCATGTGGATGGGGCAACGGGGTGACAGCATCGAGGCAGGTAACGCTTTTGTCAAAAATAAAATTAAAAAGAGTTACACAAAACTTAGCAGCGAAGCAAAAGAATATATAAAAGAAAAATACGAAGCAGCATTGAGAATATTTTATTGATTATTCCTTGCGTCCGGTTTGCTTACATTTCAAATCGCAAAGCTTAAAGCATTTGAAATTACATATATCGCCGTTTTGGAATTTGACGTTTACCTTTTGACTTATCATATTGCCGTCTTGCGCGATTCCGCGGCCGTCGGGGGTTTGTACTTCGGAACCGTACCGCGGCATTTTATCCTGCATCTCGGTGTAGTATTGGTTTTCGTATCCAAGGCAGCACAGCAACCGCCCGCATTGCCCGTTGATTTTTTGTGGGTTTAACGAGATGTTTTGGTTTTTCGCCATCTTGATGGTGACGTTGTCGAAGTTGTCGATAAAACGGCTGCAACAACATTGCATTCCGCACGGACCAAGTGCACCGATGATTTTTGCTTCGTCACGCGCACCGACTTGGCGCAATTCTATGCGGGTACGCAGGGTGTAGGCAAGGTCTTTTACAAGTTCACGGAAGTCCACGCGGTTTTCGCTGAAAAACTGGATTATAACTTTGTTGCCGTCCAAAGTATAATGCGCGGTAAGTAATTTCATTTCAAGTTTGTATTTTGTAATCCGTTCACCCGCGGCTTTAAGGGCATATTTTGCCGAGGTTACAAGTTTATCTATGACCTTGTCGTCGCTTGCGTCGGCTTTGCGCAATACCAAATTGTTCTCGCGGTTTCCGCGCACAGGACGGGGGGCGGAATCCACAATGCCCCATTCTGCGCCGTTGGCGGTTTCCACTATTACACGGTCGCCGCTTTTCAGGTCGACATTGGTGTCAAATTTTTGCGGCGGCCTTGTGTCGCCGATTCTGATGTTTACTGTTTTGCGCATGTTTTGAGTATCTCCATTATTAATAAGTCTAATTGGTTTTGCGGGTTGCAATTTGCAGCCACATTGCGGTTGATTTTTGCTTGTGCTGTCATGATAGCATAGCGTTGTGCTGGTGACAAGGTCTGTTCGTTGATTTCGGTGCTAAAGATTTTTTTAAGGATGTCAACCACCCCGTTCGCGCTCGCGCCATGCGCGCTTCGCGCGTCCACCCCTCCATAAAGGAGGGGAACTTTTTTCATTGGCGCGAAAAAAGTCACACAGCGGCTTCTGACGGTATTCAGTACCGGTTCAATACTTGTCGCAAGTAATAAAAAGTTCGTGCCTGCGGGCGCATCCTCGATGGTTTTTAGGGTTTTGTTTTGCGCGGCAAGTGTCATGGTAGACGCATCACAAATTATCATGAGTTTGCGTTCGCCTAAGGGGGCAAGGTGGGCAAGTTCCATGAAGTCCAATGTTTCTTTGACCTGAATGGTATTCGCGCCTTCGTTGGGAGTAAGCCAAAACACATCCGCAGGATTGTATTCGCGGGCGCGTTCACGGGCAAGGGCGCGCAGTTGTTCGATGTCGCGGTTAATTATAAGAGTGCTTGTGCTTTTCACAAACATATGATACCATACCGAAGTGGAAAAGAAAACAACGATTATTATTAACGGTCCAAGCGGGGTTGGCAAAGATGCCTTGATTGCAGCAGCGTCTCAAAAATTGAGTATCTTGAATGTGTCATCTATCGACAGAGTGAAAGAGATTGCAACGTTTGCCGGGTGGGACGGCGTGAAAGATGAAAAAGGCAGGCAGCTTCTTATTGATTTCAAAGCCGCGCTTGTCAAGTACGGAGATATGCCCACCAAGTACATGGTGGACGCATATAAAGAGTTTTTACGTACCATGCATCGGTTCATGTTTGTCCATATCCGTGAACCGCAGGAAATCCAGAAACTGGTTACCGCACTTAAACGAGAAGGTGCTTTTTGCAAAACAATGCTTATAAGCGCCGAATGGGCGAAAAAGACGGGCTTAAAAAACGATGCCGATGTTTTTAATTACAGGTACGATTATCATTTCAAAAATGACAAGCCGCTTGAACAAAGCGGGTCGGAGTTTGTGAAGTTGATAGAAACCATATCATAGACTTAATTAGTGGCAATTTTGTTTTTCGTAATGATAGCCGCGTCGGTTTTTTGGATGCTGTTCACCGACCCGGGCAATGTTTTGTCAACGGCGCTGGCTGCAAGCGCAAGCGGTGTACAGCTTGCCTTGACGCTTGTTGCGATTTACATAGTCTGGATGGGAATAGTCCAAGTCGCCATTGACGCGGGTTTGGTAGATGCATTGGCGAAACTTATGGAACCCGTAATAAGGTGGCTTTTTGGAAAGCAGTCAAAAGAAGTGAACGGCTTGATTGCGACAAATATCAGTGCAAACATGATAGGCGCGGGGGCGGCGGCGACTCCTGCGGCGATTTCGGCGATAGAGAAAATGGCAAAACCGGGGCAGACCCAGGCAAGTACGGCAATGATTATGCTTTTCATTTTGAGTGCGACAAGTATGCAGATTTTGCCTACCACGGTGATAGGGATTTTGGAAAAAAACGGGGCGGCTAATGCGTCCAATGTGATATTGCCGACGTTTGTGGTTTCGACGGTGACGACGCTTATTGGTGTGATTTTGGTTAAGATTTTCGGCGCGACGAGGCGTGTCTCGAAAACCACTCCGCCTCCTGCGGAGGCACCCCGTGGCACGCACCCCCCGTCGGCTTCGCCGCCACCCCCCTTTGTAAGGGGGGAAACTAGTATGCATTTGAATGCGGCAGAAGATTCCCCCCTTGCAAAGAGGGGTGACGCGCTAGCGGCGGGGGGTGCGAAAAGCAGGGATGCCGAGGAAGGTGACCCCAAATCATGAGTATCTACATCATCCCCGCTCTTATCCTCGGGATATTCGTCTACGCCTTTGTTAAAGGTGTGAACACATACAATTCCTTTGTTAAAGGCGCAAAATCCGCCATAAAGCTGTGCATCGACATCTTGCCGTTCATTTGCACCATTTTGATTGCGATTCAATTATTGGCGGTGTCGGGGCTTTTGAATTACTTGGTGATGGCACTGGGGCCTGTTTTCGAGTTAATGGGGATTCCGCGCGAATTAACTGCGTTTATCATCTTGAAGCCCTTCAGCGGCAGCGGCAGCATAGCCTTGTTCGAAGAAATCGTGCGCACGTATGGGCCGGACAGTTATATCACTCGTGTGGCAAGTGTAATCGCGGGCAGCAGCGAAACAGTGTTTTACATAAGTGCGGTGTACTTTTCCAAGACCAATATCAAAAAGTTGGGCTATGCTATTCCCGTAGCTTTGTTTTGTGTGTTGTTGGCGGCAATCTTCGCGGCGCTGATTTGTAGGGTAATGTGAAACCCTCTTTGCGAAAGGAGGACTAAGGCAGAAAAAAATTTGCTTGCCAGATTTTAATTTGCGGGTATAATTAGAAGTATGAAGGCAAGAATGCTTGACAAAAATCCCCACGCGATTGGCGTGCGCGCAGAGGTCATATCGCTTGTTGCGATTGCGTCTTTGATATTGGTTGTGTCGTTGGCGCTTCCCCAAATATTGCCCGCGAAAATCAATCAATTCGTGGTTGGTCCGATTGTGAACTGTGCGCTTGTGGCGGCGGCGTTGACGTTTCGGCGGTGGTGGAATGTTATTGCGATAATTTGCGTGCCAAGTGTTTCCGCGATTATGGGGGGGCTTGTTGTATTGGCGGCGGGGAATTTGACTTTGCTTTATATGATACCGGCGATTTGGGTGGGGAATTTTGCACTGGTATCGGTTTTTAGGCTAATGAACAAAGAACAAGAAACAAGAAGCGGTTTAAGATTCGCGGCGACGGCGGCGATTGCGGTTTGTATCAAAGCCGGCATTATTTTTGCGGGTGCAATATTGATAAGCGGTGGCGGCGCGGCCCAGGTGCTTTGGACAGCAATGGGAATAATCCAACTTGTGACGGCGACCATGGGTTGTATTCTTGCGTATGGAGTAATTAGTTTGATGCAAAATCAAAAAAAACTTTGAAAAATCATTTGACTAATTCTTTTCGGTACTGCACACTATAATTGCAAAAGGCCTGCAAAAAGCCTGCAAAAGGCCTGCAAAAGGCCTGCAAAAGGCCTGCAAAAGGCCTGCAAAAGGCCTGCAAAAGGCCTGCAAAAGGCCAAGGAAGGTCTTTTTTTATGAAAGAATTTAGACCTCCAAGGAGGTACATATGAAAATATCAAAACAAGTTTGGACGATGATTGCAGTAGGAGTTTGTACGTTGGTGATTTGCGTTGGCTCGGTAATGACGGGGTGGGTGTTCAGGCATACTGAGGGAAGTCTCAAAGCAAGTGCAATTGACCTAAGGTATGAATACTCGCATGGTTTTGATGACGGCACATATGGTAATCACTTTAATATGAATTACGCGGGCGGCAGTATTACAGATACCGACCATGTGCCGCACAGCCCATCGCGTTGTGTCCAGCACAGTTTTCCCGTGGGGCACAAAGGCGGGACAGGCAGGGGGACTTTGGAAGCAGGGCTTTGGCCTAGGCCTGGGCCTGATGAAGAGTTATATACCGAATGGTCGTTCAAATATTCAAGCAATTGGCAGTGGCATACTATATCTAATAAACAGTTTTATTGGATGATAAATAATGGTTCTACTGCTAATTGGTGTATAATTGTAACTTGGAGCGGTAACATGAGAATGACTTACCAGAATAACACGTTTGGAACTACAAATTTTAACCCAAACCAGGAACAGAATCTGCAAGTCCAAAGAGGAGTTTGGTACACGGTAAGAACATACACAAAGCTAAATACAAATGGTCAGGCTAACGGTATTTTTAAACTGTGGATGCGCGAAAGCAATAATCCAAACTTTACTTTAATATCAAACCATTCAAATGTTCCGTACTTACAGGGCAGTGAAATGAATGGAGGCATAGGCTGGGTTCAATCAACCTCGGTTTGGGGTGGTCTTGGCGAAGAAAAAACTGTTGCCGATTTTTATTATGTCGATGCAATTAAAATTTCATCTGCAAATTTTTTCGGTGACATGAGCGGCGGCGGCGACCCAGGTGACCCCGGAGACCCGGACCCAGACCCCGTTGACCCTCCCGACCTCCCCGGCGACCCCGATATAAAAGAATTGCAAGATCGAATTGACGAATTGATTGCAAAAATCCAAGACCTTGAAGACGACATCGCAAATCTTGGCACAAACATCACATGGCTGCAAGATAAAATGCAGGACCTAGAAGAATTCTTGGACGAACTGCGCGAAAAGCTGGGAATATTGGATACTATACCGGATTATCAAGATACTTTGGACGAAATAATGCGACTCCTTAATGAATTAAAGACAGCAAGTGACCAAAACGAAATATTACAAGCCATCGCACAGTTGGCAGAGGAAATAGCACAATTAAAAGCCGAAACAATCACAAAAGACTTGTATCAACAGGGTATTGATGAACTGTTAAACCAAATTAACGACCTAAGCGAAGAAATAAAAGATTTGAAAGACTACATTGCAGAACTTGTACAAGAGATTGCAAACGGCACCCGCCCGCCCGACGATGCACATTATTTGGAGCGTCTTGAAGAATTGAACAAACTTGAAACCTTGCAAACAGAGTTACAGGATTTAAGGGCAGATATGGCATTGTTGATGGAATGGCTGTTTGGCCAAGCTAACACGACTGACACCACGCCACCTCCCTCCGACGACAACCCCAATCGCGGCCTTGACCCACAATGGATTGGATTAATTGTTGCCTGTGTAGCCTTGTGTATTGGGATAACGGTAGTATTCGCGCTATATGCAAATGCGAGAAGGAAAAATGCAGGTTGATAATCACACGCGGGTGTGATATACTTAACACATGGACAGTATCGTACATTTCGAAAATGACAGGTTTGTCGGGCGCACGAACTTTCACAGCGGGCTTTTGAACAGTCTTGTGGTGTTAAGCATCAAAGACGTCGAAGGCGTTTTGCGCACGTGCAGCGACAGCTTCAGGTTCGGACGCTTTTTTAACAAATCGTTGCACCAAGGCGTGAGGGTTAATTTTACCTATGACGGTGTTGTGATTGATGTCGGGATAAGAATGGTTTTCGGGTATTCGGCGGCGGAAGTTTGTTATCGTGTCCAGGAAGCCGTCATCAATACCGTATCGGGGTTCATAGACGACAAAGTTAAAAATGTTAACGTGAGGATAAACGGTGTAGAGTCGGGGCGCGATGAGCAGAAAACAATCGCGTGAAGTAGTATTCCGATTGGTGTTTGCGTTGCAACTTGATGCGCTTGAGATTGCCTGCGACGATAAGCTGCCGACGGGCCCGGAGCTGGAATACGTAATCGCGCTTTTTGCGGCGGTGGTTGATAACCTTGACGCAATTGACGAGTTCATCAAAACCTATAGCAAAGGATTCGCCTTTGACCGCATTTTCAAAACGGATTTGGCGGCGCTGCGCATGGGGATTGCGGAGATTAAGTTTTTTGACCGAACTCCCGCGGTGGTTGCCGTAAACGAAGCGGTGGAAATCGCAAAAAAATACGGCACGGAAAAAAGCGGCGGGTTTGTAAACGGAATTTTGGCGGCGGTTATCAAATGAACACAAAGGCGATTACGGTTTCGCAACTTAATAACTATATCAAGCAGGTTTTTGAAGCGGAAGAATTACTGCATCATATCGAAGTGGTTGGCGACATTGATGGTTTGAAACGCGCGGGTAATCAAGTTT
>Ga0123353_10001094_pt1 | contig 32944 bp, 23 predicted proteins | sample TergutLab28metaG_3_FD_92763 | JGI IMG/M metagenome (GOLD analysis project Ga0123353, IMG submission 92763) | Labiotermes labralis P3 segment gut microbial communities from Petit-Saut dam, French Guiana - Lab288 P3 | ecosystem: Host-associated > Arthropoda: Insects > Digestive system > Gut ... | reverse complement strand
TCTTGAATCCTTCCCCTCGTAATGCTCAGTTTTCGGTGATTTGACAACAATTCGTTTTTTGTCCCATAAAATACAATCCCATGTCAGAGTCAGAATTTCTGAGGGTGCCCGTAAGGACTTCAGTCCGTAGCGAGTGGCCGCAACCCACCTGCTTCAGCTGGTGGGCGTTTAGTTAAAGTCCTTTGTTATGTGCGTTCATGATTGGTCAATTTGGAAAGTTGTGCAACATTACACCCCAGGACGTTGAAAAATGTCTCCGACGGCAAACCTGCGGTTTGATCGCAGTTGCTCATGCTCACTTCGTTCGATTCGCCGTTGGAGTCGACCGTCCGAAGGACCGGGAGACAACCGGGATGCAACGCCCGTGCGTTGCCGTGCCGCTGGACCGTAATATTCCTATTTTTCACCTTTCCCGCCACAGTGACGACTGGGGGATTCCAAGTTTCGCGGCTTCCTCCTTGATTTTTCCGTAAAAACGGACGGCATCGACCGGGTAGCCGGCTGTCGGTTTGAGATGAGGGATTTTTTCGGTCCAAAAACGGTTGAAAATCTCCATCGCCCGTTCACGAAGATATTTTGAAGTCATGGACGCCAAACCGGTCGGAATCATTCGGTCCGCCTTGGCAAGAAAACGAAACTCTATCTGCCGCGACTCCGGACCAAACCGGTAAATACTTGCCTCCCGACCTTCCGTCATGATTTTGATCGGATGCTCGGGAAACCAATGATAAAGGATGTCGACGTAATGATTGCGACCGCCGTGTTTGTCGCAAATGATGGTGATTTGTCCAGAGGCAATATCCTCCAGCTGTGCCGTGATGAGTTCCAACGTGTATTCGGTGAGGAGGCAAGACTTGTTTCCAAGCCGCTTGAGCGACTCATTAAAAACTCGCGGCGTGATCACGCGGGCTTGAATTTCCCGAAGAGTGACACCCCGTTCTGCAAAACCGCCTGCTGAATCCATGTCAACATCATCGGTCGTGAACAATTGTTCCGAGAAGTAATCTTGTAAAACACAATTTTTGTCTTGCGGGGCCAGCATTTGCAGAAGTTCCGGCCAATTTTTCGGGAAACGCCCAAGCAATGCCAGCATCTGGAAAAGTGTGTTGTGAAGAACATCCAAAGATTTTATGGACGTGTAAATTTTTTTGGAGTCGCCAATGACAATTCCCGAGGATTTCTCCTTTCGGCTTGGTGGCGTATCCGTGACAACACCGGCAAGGAGTTCGTGCAACAATTCAAGGTCGTCATGCCTGTCATTGAACGCGTTTTCCGGAATTTCCCATTGCGTGCAGGCAAGCGTGAACGGTCCAAGATTTGGTCCATATCCCGCTTCATCGGTTCCAAGGATATAATGTTTCATTGCGAATCACCTGTCGTGGGTATACCGTAGCCGGTGTAAAACTCGTGAGGAATATTGCGGTCCAGCAGCACGCTGGGCGATGCAACTGCAAGTTGCCCGTCGGAGACATTTTTTCAACGTCCTGGGGTGTAATGTTTCACAACTTTCCAAATCGACTAACCATGAACGCACATATCACAGGACGTTTAAAAATGCCTCCCGGCGGGCAAACGCACGGGCGTTTGATCCCGCAACGCAAGCGGTCGGAACGTCTGTTGGCCAAATGACTGCCCCTACCGGTTTAAGTATAAAATCATTCAATTTCATCAAAAGGACGAGCCAACGACCGGAATCGGGAGGCGGAAATGGAGTACGTCCGCCATTTTGGGGAGATGAGCCGGACATCGGAAAGATAATCGGTCAGTTTGATTCCCACAAAGGCGTAATCACGTTTGCGAAACGGGAAAAGTTTCTCCTCGGGAACGGGAGAACGGTCGCCGAGAATCCGATAAGCAAAAACCAGAAGCCCCTGAAACTCGCGACCAAAAAGCGATTCCCAGGAAAGAAGACCGACCAAATCATCGTGTGTGGCCCATTGTTTCCAGTAACATCGTCGCTGTCGTCCCCCTGGAAAGAGACGCCCCTTGATGTCGACCAGCCAGGAACGCCGCCCGGGGATTGAGACGATAAAATCAAGATTCTTGATTGTGGAACCGTTTGACAACCGGCTTCGATGGGTCTCCAGAGAGGGAATATAAGGGAGATTCAATCGGCGAAGATAAGCCTCAAAGGCCGCTTCATAATGATTGTTTTTATTCGCCATTATTGTAACTCTTTATTTCATATACCGGTTTCGGCATAACACTCGCGAGGAATATTGCGGTCCAGCGGCACGCTGGGCGATGCAACGGCACGTTGCCCGTCGGAGACTCTTTTTAACGTCCTATGATGCAATATTTCACAACTTTCCAAATCAACCAACCCGGAACGCATATAACAAAAGGACGTTTTCAAAATGCCTTCGGCAGCCAGCGGATGGCCGCTGGACCCCACTTGTTTTCGAGAGTTCAAACTCGTGAGGCCGAATAATTCCCAATTTTTCCTCAAAGCTGTGAAAAAGTATAACAAATTCCGGGAACGAAAACAAGATTTCTTGACGACTTCCGGAAAAATCTCAAAATTTCTCTTGACATTTCACGACACACGTAGTAAAATCACGTTTACGACATTCGTCGTGAAATACAAAAACGAGAAGAAGAACGAGGAGACAAATCATGGCAAAACGCAAACAGATGCTTCCGCGGCTTTCGGCGGGGGAATTGGAAATGATTCAGCTTCTTTGGGAACACGAAAGTTTGACACTTGCCGAAGCCCAGGAGGCCATTGGCCGGGAAATCGGGTACACCACGATTCAGACGCGACTCAACCGGCTTGTCGAAAAAGGACTTGTGGAACGCGCGAAGGAACGACCGGCCAGGTACACGACGCATCTGACGCCGGACGACGTCTCGCAACCGCATCTTGACCTATTGCTCCGGCGGGTCAGCGGCGGGAGCATCGTACCACTTGTGGCGGGGTTGATCCGGAACCAGAAACTCGCGCCGAATGAAGTGGCCGCGCTCCGAAAACTTGTCGAAGAGCTGGAACAGGGAGGTGCAAAATGACCGCCCTGATGTTCTTGCAGCACGTGTTTGTCTCGACGCTGATTTTGACGGTTTTGAGTGCAGTCGTGTTTTTGTTTTGTTGGTTTTTGTCACCCAATTCGTCACGAATTTGCCGCACATTATGGTTTTTCGTGCTTCTTTCGGGGCTTTTCTGGTTTCGTATTTCCCTGCCTTTGCCGCTCTTGCCCCCGCAACAACCGGCTGAAACTGTCTCCATCGAAACCCCTGTCACCCCCTCTGTCGCGCGATCGTTTGAAGAACTTGCACCGGTCGTTCCCCAAACAGGGGAGGTCGCGGCAACCAAAATTTCCGGCGAAACGCTGATTTTTGCGATTTGGCTTGGCGGCGTGCTGGTTTTTCTTGGTCGTGGTATTGTCGGATATGTTCGGCTGCTTCGAAATTTGTCCCTGGCAACGCCGGAACGTTCGCCGGTTTGGGAATCATTGCTCACCGAAGCCAATATCGCGCCGGGGAAAATCCCGGTTGTGCTCTCCGAGGACATCGGGCCGCTGCTTGTGCGATTGCCGTTTCGCCACCTGTTGGTGCTCCCCGAGGAACCGTGGGAGAACCTTTCCGACGAAGCAAAACGCGGCATTTTACGGCACGAGTTGGAACATTACCGTCGTGGTGATATTCTCAAATCGTTTGGCGTTTGGCTGTTGTCGCTCGTGCATTGGTTCAATCCGTGTGCATGGCTGGCGCGAATCCGGTTCGATGACGCCGCAGAGTGGGCCTGTGACGAAGCGGCCCACGGATACACCGAAACCGGCATCGCGTCTTATGCCAAGGCACTCATCGCGATTCATGAAAGCAACCGTTTGCAACAGGCGGCCCACCGGGCGATTCTCGGGCGGGCGATTCAGGGGAAAAGTTTCTCCGAACGAATCCACCGTCTCATTCATTTTAGAAAAGAGGAGGACTCTATGTTCAAAAAAACATGTTTGATCACATTTTTGGTCTTGTGCATGACAATGGCGGTCGTCCGCGTGCATCTTGTCGCGGCACCTGCCCCGGAGGGTGGTACACCCACTGACGCCCAACAATTGCTGCAAAAAAACATCAACAACTTGCAGCAATTGGTCCTTGGGCTTCACACTTATTACGACGCCCATGGAAAACTGCCAAGTGTTTATACGGTGGACAAGACCGGCAAGCCGATGCACAGTTGGCGGGTGGCTTTGCTGCCGTATTTGGGAAATTTGGAGCTTTACGAAAAAATCCGCCAGGATGAACCGTGGGACAGCGAATTTAATCGGCAGTTCCACAACCAGATGCCGAAAGTGTATCGCTTCAACATGGGGTCTGACGAATCCGCAAAAAACGGCTTTACGCACTACGCCGTTGTTGTGGGAGATGTGTCGGCGAAGAATCCTGACGGACTCCCCGGCGAACCTGTTTTCATGGGGGCAAACCATCGGACGTTCAAAAGCATCACGGATGGCACGTCAAACACCGTGGCGGTTGTCTTGCGGGCAAAACCGGTGTGTTGGATGGACCCAAACTCGGACATCCCCTTTGAAATCGCCTGCGAAGGCATCGACGTCAACATTGATGGCATCGGGGCGTTGAGAACTTTGGGGGATTCCCATAACATCTGCTCGCCAATGGCTCTTTGCGACGGCTCGGTCATCCTGGTTTCCAAGAAAATTCCGAAAGATATTCTCCGCGCGATGATCACCTGCAACGGCGGAGAAAGCGGATCCATTCGCGAGTACCTTGTCGATCAATCCACCGTTTTCCAAGGAAAATAGTGGGGAGTTAGAAATTGGGAATTGAGGGATGTCTTTGTAATTCCCAATTCCCCATTCAAAATTCCCAATTATATATGGCGGCGGTTCTCACAAAATGAATTGGCTCAAGTCTTCATTTTGTGAAATGGATTCCAGACGGTCCGTGACATACGCGGCATTGATGACGACACAGCCCATCTTCATTTCGGGTGCCTCAAAGCTGAGTTCTTCAAGCAGACGCTCCATAATGGTCGAAAGACGCCGGGCGCCGATGTTTTGCTGCGACTGATTCACCTCAAACGCATAATCGGCGAGTTTTTCAATGGCATCCGGCTCAAAAACCAACTCGACTCCTTCCGTCAACATCAAGGCGGCATATTGTTTCGTCAGCGACCCGGTCGGCTCCGTCAGAATCCGGATGAAATCGTCGCGTGTCAGGTCCTGGAGTTCGACCCGGATCGGAAAACGGCCTTGCAACTCCGGCATCAAATCGCTTGGCTTTGCCTTGTGGAACGCGCCGGCGGCAATAAACAGGATATGGTCGGTTGCCACATAACCGTAACGTGTTTGAACGGTTGTTCCCTCGACGACCGGAAGCAGGTCCCGCTGGACACCTTGCCGGGAAACATCCGCCCCGCTGGTTTTATCACTGGCAACAATCTTGTCCATCTCGTCGATGAAAATCATCCCCAAATTTTCCGCAAGTTTGATCGCTTCTTCGTTGACTTTATCCTTGTTGATCAGATTTTCGCATTCCTCTTCATAAAGATGTTCCCGGGCATCGGCAACGGTCATTTCGCGGCGTTGCGTTTTTCTCGGCATGAACTTTTCGAGCATGTCTTGAATGTTACTGTCCATCGAATCGACACCGATTCCCATCATCATCGGCATTCCGGTGTTTTTTTGTTCGATAGAGATCGTCACTTTGCGGTTTTCCATGTCGCCATTGAGGAGCATCTGCCGTATTCTGTCCCGGTTGCGACCGCGTCGAACGATCATCTCATCGGAGGTTTCGTCTTCGGGGTTTCCTTCCGGTCCAAATCCCGGCCCCGGCGGAAGAAGCAAATCGACCAGTTTTTCAGAAACCCGTTCCATGGCGGCAGACTTGACGCTTTCCCGTTCTTTGGCCCGAACCAGTCCGATCGCGTTCTCGACCAACTCCCGAATCATGCTTTCGACATCGCGACCGTAATACCCGACTTCGGTGTATTTTGTCGCCTCGACTTTGATAAACGGAGCCCCCGTCAGGGCGGCAAGTCTTCGCGCAATTTCGGTCTTTCCAACACCGGTAGGACCGATCATCATGATGTTCTTCGGAGCAATCTCATCACGGATTTCCGGGCCAACATTCTGACGTCGCCAACGATTCCGAACCGCAATCGCCACGGAACGTTTCGCGTTTTTCTGACCGATAATGAACCGGTCAAGCTCCTCGACAATCTGCCGCGGTGTCATTTCTTGCACGGAATTTCCTCCAAAATAATGTTGGCGTTGGTGTAAATATCGATTTCTGAAGCAATTTTGAGTGATTCCCGAACAATTTCAGAAGCAGTCAAATTCGTGTTTTTGAAAAGTGCCTTGGCAGCCGACATGGCGTAATTCCCCCCGGAACCAATCGCCAGAATTCCATCCGTCGGTTGAATCACGTCTCCGTTTCCTGTCAGCAGAAACGTCTGTTTTTCGTCGACGACAATCATCATCGCTTCAAGCCGTCGCAAAATTCTGTCGGTTCGCCATTCCTTGGCAAGTTCCGTTGCAGCTCGAGCTGTATTCGAAGGATAATCCTTCAGTTTTGATTCAAACCGCTCCAACAAGGCAAAAGCATCTGCCGTGGAACCTGCAAATCCCGTAATCACCTTACTGTCAAGGAGTTTACGAATTTTGTTCGCGTCGGCTTTCATGATGGAATTCCCAAGCGTCACCTGACCGTCACCCCCGATAGCAACGGCGTCGTCCCTTCGAACTGTCAATATTGTGGTGCTGTACGATTTCATAAAAAATACAAAAAAGGGGTCTCAATAAAAGTAAAAATGGATCAACAAAAGTGAAGGAGAAAGGCAAATATCAATGAATCCTCAAAAATCACCAATATACACAAAACTGATGAAACGTACAGGTGAACGGAAAAACCTCTTTTTCAAAAATTCGTCTTGTTTTTATTAAAGTTTTTCTGTATTGTTCCCGAACACCGGATTTTTCGGGCGATTTTGAAAGAATAATGTTTTCCTAAATATCGCAAATTTCCAAAGTTATCCAAATTTACAAGATACAATGGAAACGCCTTTTATGTATCGATTCAACCGTCGCACTCATCAACGATTTCCTCTTTTTAGCTTGGCCGCACTCATTGTTTTAGGGAGTGTTTTTGTCACGGTATTGACTTCTCCGGTTTTCGGACAGGGGACTTTTCCCTATTCTTCCCCTTCATCACAACAAATTCCAAGTTATCAGCCAAATCCATTTGCAGCACCGGCACCACCTTACGACGGTCCGACACTCAGCAGTTCGCAGCCGGGTTATGAATCGGTCCAACAAATTCAACCAACCACCTATTCGTCACAGTCGATGATTGAACCGGTTCTTGTTCCGCTTGAACAAAACAGCCAATATCTTGATCCGAGAATCAATTCGCTTCATCCGCAACAATATGCGGCGGAAAACATTCCGGATTACGCTCGTTTGAATTCCACAACTGTCCCTGATCCTTCCTCGCTCAGCGCCCCGATAACGGACATCAATCCCGCGGAAATTCGTCAGTCACAAAACATGATGACCAACGAGTTCCATCAGGGAAGTCAGTTTGATTCGCAATTTATTCCCGGTTCCTCAAATTTTCGGGAAACGCCGATCAACGACGTGTCAGAAAACCGCTCCGGTTTCATGACCGCCAATGGGATGCCGATTCTCCCCTCTTCGTTTGCGACAACGGCGGCGGAAGATTCGTTTTTTTCTCAATCGGCCAAGGATTCAGGACTTGTCGCCCTTGATCCCAATCAACCGGAAAACCCCGATGAATTGGTCATCGAGGTCATTATCGAAGGAAATGGCGGAGTTCCGGAAGAAACGATCCGTAAAAAAATCAAAACCCTTGCAGGTCGACCATTCAAAGCCCAAATGGTGGAAGAAGACGCCAGAACTTTGCACAATACAGGCAGTTTCGCCAAGGTTTCGCCCTATATTCGAAAAAACAAGGATGGCGTCACCGTTGTTTTCCGACTTGTGGAGCGGCCGCTGCTTCATTTTGTGAAAATTCTGGGCAACAGACAATACACCAAAGAGGAATTGAAAGAGGAAACCGGCCTGAAACCGGGCGACCCCATGGACGTTTCCGCCGTGCTTCAGGCCCGGGACAAAATCGAAGCCAAATACACGATGGACGGCTTTCCCCGGGTTCACGTCGATATCCTTGAGGGGGACCTTCCATCCGACCGTGGGGCCGCTTTTCTCATCAATGAATCCGTCAAACAAAGAGTTCTCACCACGGCATTCGCAGGAAATATCCAGATAACCAGCGGACGACTCAATACCCAAATTGCGTCCAAACCGGGAATCCTTTATTACATTGGAGGAGAATTCACCCGGGAAAAACTTGACGCCGACGTTCAGACTCTCTTGAATTATTACCGGAAACTCGGGTTTTTTAATGCCAAAATCGGTCGTGAATATGAGGAATCTTCCGGATTCTTCGGAATTGATCCTCCCAACAGCTGGGTCAAAGTCCGTTTCATCATTTCTGAAGGAATCCGATCAAAAATCAACAGCGTTAAGTTCCTCGGCAATAAAATTTACTCGAGTCAGGAACTTGAAAAAAATCTGAAAATCAAAAAAGGTTCATGGTTTGACCATGACGCGGTCGAATCCGACAAAAACAAGGTCAAGGAAATGTACGGTGCCAAAGGATACGTTTTCACCGCCATCAAGGAAGACATCCGCTACCTGGAACAACCGGGAATGATTGATATTGTCTATATGATTCGTGAAAATCAAACAGCCGTCGCATCCGATGTTCGTGTGGAATTCGACAGCGATCAGACCCACACAAAAATCACCTCGATCCTGGACCGTGTCGATATTCGTCCCGGCCAGATGATTACCCGTGAAAAAATCAATGAATCGAACCGGATGTTGCGGTACGATAAGTTCCTCAACACAATGCCCACCGAAGGAACCGTCCCAACTGTTCAGGTCGTTCCGTCCGATCCGGAAACCAGAAAAAGGATCGAAGAATCACAAAACTTCGATGATTACGACATGGAAGCAGAGGAAAATGCCCTTTCTCCTCTTTACCGTGGTCAGAGTCCGGAAAAACAGCCGCTTTCCTGGGGAACACCTTCCTTGGGAACACCGATGGTGCCGATTTCTGCCGGTAACATTTCCACCGGTAACGTTGTTAATGCCGTTTACCAGGGAACCGGTTTTCCCCAAGAAAACGTGATTCAGGCGGGTTACCAAACCGAGACTCCCTTATCAGAACCTGTCCAACAGGTTCAATACGGACAATATCCCGTTTCACCGTCTTCTTTGCCGCCTGCCTCTTCACCGTTTACTTCTTTGCCGTCCGCCGAACAGACTGCGGCTGAGCAACCGGGTTATTATCAGTACACCCCCTCTCCTTCAACCCAGTCCAATCCGGGCAATTATCCCGTGACTCCGGTTGGGTCCACGATTCCCACATTTCCCCGATCGGTGCAAACCACCGTGACCAGTGATTCCGGTGCATTCATCCCTTCGACCATCACAAGTCCAAGCACAATGCCGCCGGTCATGAGCGGTTCCCTCTACGACAATCCGGAACGAAGCAATGTTTACGGCTCGACATTCGAAAGTAACTTTTCCCCGATCACGTCCCCTTCCTCCTTGAGTACACCGGCAAGTGTTTACGCACCATCCACGGCTCCGGTCACCCAAGGGGGGTATTACGGTGACAACCTTGAGTATGGTTCCATTTCCCAGGTTTCCGGGGTCGATCCTTGGAGTGACAGCACAATCAACAGACCGGTTCTCGGCGCCGGCGTCGGACGCATGCCCTACAATAGTTCACCTATTCCGGATTACATCCCAAGTGATGTCGTTGTGAGAGTGAGCGAGGGACGGACAGGCTCCATCATGGCCAGTGTCATGGTAAACTCCGATGCCGGACTTATGGGACGGTTTGCCATTCAGGAAAACAATTTCGATTGGAAACGGGTTCCGACCAATCCACTCCGCTTCGAAAGTTGGCGAAAAGCGTTTCGCGGAGGCGGGCAACAGTTTTTGATCGAAGCAATGCCGGGAAGCAGAATCTCGAGTTACAACGTCATGTGGCGTGACCCAAGATTTCTGCACACAAAATACTCCCTGGGACTCAACGGCTCCTACTATACTCGTTATTACGACGAATGGCGTGAAAACCGACTCGGTGGCGGTGTCTCTCTGGGACGTGCCTGGACCAACCGCTTCTCGACCACGATCAGTACCAGTGCGACACAAGTGAAAGTTTATGACCCGATTAACACGTTTTACGGAATTCCGACCGATATTGACAACGTCTTGGGGAAAAACAACCTCTACGGTTTCGGACTCTCCGCCGCTTATGATTTTCGGGACAGTCCGATGATGGCCACTGAAGGAGGACTCATCTCCGGCGGTGTCGAACAGGTCCTCGGAACTCATCAGTTCATCCGTGCCAATGTTGACGTGAGACGTTACCTTACGCTCTATGAACGTCTTGACCGTTCCGGACGCTGGGTTCTCGGACTCCGCAGTGCCACGGGATGGACCAGCGATAACACCCCTGTTTTTGAACGGTATTTTGCCGGTGGAACCTCAACGATTCGAGGTTTTGAATTCCGGGGCGTGTCGCCACGATGGTTTTTGACGGATGTGGCCATCGGCGGCAACTTCGAGTTTTACAACTCCGCCGAAATTTGCTTCCCGCTCAGTTACGACGACAACATCCGCGGGGTATTCTTCGTCGATTCCGGAACCGTCGAATCGACGATCTCCGATTGGAAATACGATTACCGCGTGACAGCAGGTTTCGGTTTGAGACTTTGCATCCCGGCCATGGGACCGGTCCCGATTGCATTTGACTTTGGTTTTCCGATCTGCAAGGACCGATCCGACAAAACCCAGGTCTTCAGCTTCACCATGCAGTTCATGCGGTAACCAAACATCGGAGTTTTTTTCAAGGTCATCTTGAGTTTTTTCAGCATCACCCTCCTGCCGGGTAAAAGAAAAACATGGTAAACTTAACAACGTCCTTTTTTTCAATGATGTGGCCCTTGTTCCGAAATTGTAGGCGTTCCGTTGCCCGAAATTCAACCGTTTTGTAATACCGACCGTCCTGCTTTGCTCGAAATCTGGCGGAAGTGTTCCCTTTCTCAGCCGGAACATTATCGTCCGCTTTCGACCACGTTGCTCGAACAGCATATTCTTGGAAGTCCGATTTTTGATCGTTATGGTCTTCTGCTGGCTCATGAGGAAAACACCCCGGTTGGGTTTGCCCATGCCGCGTTTGGCCCCAATGAAGATCACACCGGAGTGGATCGGTCCACCGGGGTCATCTGCCTGGTCATGGTTGATCCCGACCGTCCCGGCAAAGAGGAAATCGCCGCCGCACTGCTCCGGGCCGCTGAAAATTACCTGATTTCAAAAGGCGCGACACAAATTTATGGGGGAGCGTCAAGGCCGCTTGCTCCGTTTTACATGGGACTCTATGGCGGAAGTGAGCCGATTGGTGTTTTTCAATCGGACCGACTGATAACCTGGCTCTATCAAAGCGCCGGGTATCAGACCATTCAGCAAACGGTTTTGTACAGGCTCTCCCTGGAAAACTACCGGGTGCCGATCAATGCCAAAACCGTTTCGTGGCGGCGAACGCTGAGCCTGACGTTCGATGATTCGCCAAAACCTTCCCATTGGTGGGAAGCGTGCATGATGTGTCACTTTGAGTGGCTCGAAATGACAGGAACCCTCTCCGGCAGCGAGATTCCGGTGGCCGGTGTCGTTGTGCGGACCATGGTATCTGCGGAAGAGCAACTGCAAAACTACTATTCGGAGCTTGGCGGGCTGCTCAACATTCAGGTCGACGCAGAATACCGCCGTAAAGGACTGGCCACGTACATTCTCGGCGCAATGATCCGCTATCTTCAGCGGCGAAACGTCCGGACTCTGGAAGTCCAGGCCCCGGCAGACAACGACTCCCTGATCGCTCTCCTCCGCTTCATGAAATGGAGTGAAATCGAACAGGGAGCCGTTTTCCTCAAGAAAATCTGATCCTACCGTTCGATCCGGATCGTCTTGATCTCATACGGCACGAAATTCAGCGTGTCGCCGATGGTTTCCAGCGGTTCGTCCACCGTGTTGGCAATCGACAGCTTCACCCGGCTTTGACCTGATGAAAGAGACGCCGGTTCGCTTGACGTGTTGTAAAGCCGAACGATTATTGCACTGCTATTGCGTGCCGGTTTGATGCTCGTCACAACGACGGGAGAATCGGCCAAAACACCAGCCCCGGCGCTAAAAACACCGCTTAACGATTTGGTCCCTTTCTTGACCGGAACGGCAATCAGCGGCTGGAAAATCTCGCGGGCGAATTTTTGCGAATCCACGCGATCGAACGGCCCGTTGTTCACGCGAACAACGTAACGGAAGACAAGCCGACCGTCCTGGCCTGCTTTGTAGTTGGTTTCCCAGTGGTTGTTGCAGACCCAACTGTAAATCGTACCGTTTGGTTCGATGTGTTCGCGCCAGTCCGCGTCCATATTATAAGCGTTCGGCTGCAACATCACCGGGGCAAACTGCATCAGCGGAGCGTCGAGCGAAAGCCAGTCGATGTTTGCCTTGTCGTTGCCGAAATTGCAGAACCGCTGCACCGTGTAATAATTCCGGTTTGCTCCCGGGAGCTGGTCTTTTTCGACTTCCGGCGTCGCCCACGGGATGTCGTAATGCCACTTGCCATTTTCCAACTTAAAGGGGAACCCAAAGAACATCGCCTCGGGTCGCCGTTCCATCTTCTTGTCAACGATGTTCGTGATTTCGATGTAACCTTCGTCAATAAACCAACGATACTGTCGTGTCAGTTTTTCACAATTCGGGGCAGTCGATTCGACTGTCCATGTCGAGATGCGATTCGTGCCTAGTGGTGCTGCACCGACGAAGTTTTCCATGGTGCGGTCACGGTTTTCTTCCGCATTACGACCAATGATATAAAGCATGTCGTTCAATCCACGATTACCGTCATGGTCTGCGTTGACAAGATTGTCAAGAGTGGGACCTGACAATCTGTTCATTGCACCTCCCTGAGTCTCACTTCCTCTGATATTAGAAAACGGGGTTTTCGGTGGCGATTCTTCATAAGGCGTCTCTGACAACGTAAACAGCGAGCTTCCCAATGCCGGAACGGACGCTTTGAACACCAACATCCCGTCTTCCAGTCTCTGACTTGGAACCGGCTTGCCGTTTTGATCGACGGCGCTGTTCCACTTGGCGTCGGCTTTGATCGTCACCCAATTTTTCCGCGGCCATGACGACGTGTTGAACACCTCAATGACATTCGAGTTTTCGTCAATGCGGTCTTTGAGGGCTTCCTGCAATAACGCTTCGGATTCACGGGCGCCGCGTTTGGCGTATTCCTGTTTGTAGTCGTCCTGCTGTGTGACGAAATCACTGTCGGGCTGACTGATGCTGTTGTAAGCTCCCCAGGTGTGTTCGTCGTACATGATCATGTCGATCCATGCGGCGTCGAACCGGGCGAACGGGAATTTTTCCGGATGGAGCATTGTCCAGAGCGTTTGTGCCTGCAAAATCTTCTCATGCGAAGCACGGTTGATCGCCGTCGCTTCGGACGTGCTCGCGGCACCATCTTCCCAGTAACCGGTGTAATCGCCGGAGACAACCGGGAACTTGTCGCCATAGCGTTTTTCCATTTCGGCCATCGCGTCGCTGTTCCGGGAAAGAACCAGCTTGGGATAGACATATTTTTCGTTCCACTCCTTGACCGCGTCACTGATGACACGGTTCGGGCGACCGTTGTCCCCTTCGAGACCGTAACGGACCATCAAAATGTCATACGGGAACTCCTCGCCAAAAGCCTCATAGCGGTCGATCAACCGGAAAATCTCGGATTCCTGCAATTGGTGACCGCGTTTTTGAGCGTGAAATTGGTAGTAGCCTGTCCCGAGCATCCAGCAGAGGACTTTTTCTTTGCCGGAAGGAGAAACCCACCAAAACGGCTTGTCCCCCCAATAATAAAGCCGCCCGACACGGTGAACGTGGTTCGGCCCCATGGTCAGGTACTTGACCCCATTTTGTGCCAGCGCCGAGACAAATCCCCAAGTGTAGCCGGGGACGTCGGTTTGCATCGCGCTGTCAATGACGACGCCGTGCTCCTTGCCGAACCGGACGGCGCTTCCCATCAGTTCGAAAAGCTCTTCCTCGTTGTACAAGCTGGTCATCGCCTGGGCATAAAGGGCGTCGAGATGGATGTCCCGGGCTTTTGCGGCGGCGATGAATTTCGCTTTTTCCTCGTCGGTCGCCGTCCGGAAAAACTCGTCAATCGCCCACATTCCTTCCGGGTGCCACTTGAATTTGGCTTCCGGCGGATAATCTTTCGTCTCGTCGATGTATTCGAGAGCGTCTTTGAGCGACTGCACCTGTCGCTCAAGGACATCCTTCTGCGTGTGCGTGTAGCCGACGTCGAGGTGCGTCTGATGAATCAGATGGACCTCCCACGGACGTTCGAGCGGAAGAACAAACTCTTCCGACGCGATCAATTTGCCGCTAAAATCCATGATTTTAATGGAAACAGGGAGTTCCTTGTCAAATTCCGAAACCGGAATAACCGCTTCAAAACCATAAGGCGCTTCGTTGGGGAGGAGTACCTGGATGCTTGTCGCCCTGCCACAAATAATCTCCATCAGTGCTTTTTGGGTCAGCACTTCGCCCTGATAATCCACTTTCACCTTTCGGAGATAAGGAGGTACCGGCTCCTCTTCTTCGGAAATAAAATTCGTCACGCCCCGTAACGGCGTTACGTTCAGACCTTCAATCTTCCCTGTTCGCGTAAACATCCGGACGCAATCATAAACGAACCAAGAACCTTTGGCCGAGGTGATGGTGAGTTTGTTCCCCTGCGTTTTGAAGACATCGGGCGAAAACGCGACTTTATAACTACGGGATTCGGCCTTACCGGAAAAATACGCCTGGTCGCTTTCGGCAGTCGGTTCGGTTTGCAGTTCTTGTTTCACGCCATTCAGCTCAATCACGAACAGCGGCGGCTGGCCATAGTGAGCCGTCCCGTCGATGACAAGTTCATAAATGACACCTTCTTCCTTGTTCACTTCGGGAAGATCGAACAAGACGGTCACGGTATGCGATTTGCTCCCGGCCCAAACGTCATCAGGACCGGGCTGGGTGTCGGGCCAGATTTCCTTCGGGTTGCTTGTCCCGACAATGAATTCCGCACCGCCGGGAAACTTTTGCAGGTACTCATGATGCGAGAAAAACTCGTCGTTGGAGTTGTCCTGCTTGCCGATCCGCCAGACTTCAACGGCGGATGCCGTCGCGAACGTAAAAAACAGCAACACGGACAAAAACGTGAAGAAAAATGCGATTTTTTTTGTTTTCATCATTGGAAAAACACTCCTGGTCAAAGAAAACTTGATATTCAACATTATGCAAACAATATACCGGCATAAATATTCTCAAGCCGGTTGGAAATCCCCGAAGCTGGACATTGCGGTCCAGCGGCACGCTGGGCAATGCAACGGCACGTTGCCCGTCGGAGACATTTTTAACGTCCTTTGCTTTGTGCATGATTGATTTTGAAGGTTTGGAAAGTTGTGAAACATATCACCATAGGACGTTTAAAAGATGCCTCCGGCGGCAAACGCACGGGCGTTTGATCCCGGTAACGCAAGCGGTTGGAACGTCTTTGGCTAAATGGCCATCCACACGGACTCCTGTATGACTATTTCGTTCCCAGATTTCCCTGGATATAGACATTTTCGGCCTCGTTGTCGATCCGAACACGACCTTTGATCGTGTTTTCACTGACAATGGCCCGCTGAACGTCTTTGCCGATCCAAATTTGCGGTTTGGCTTCCCAAAAATCGGAGCCGCGAATCGAAACCGACCCGCCGGTCACCTGGATGGCATGTCGTCCTTCTTTTTTGGCGTCCCACTGCATAAAGACGCAGTCGGAAAAACCGATGGTTCCTTTGCCGTCAATTTTGGCAATCTGGTGACACGGTCCCCAGTAGGCGCAATTCACAAAACGGACATTTCCCGTGTTCGACGCCTTCACGTCGACCATTGTCGGATCAATGCCGTCAGACGCAACAAATTTACCGTTGGTGCTTAGGTCAAACGCAACAAATTCACCGTTGGTGATCAGGAGTCCCATCGGGGCACTTTGTTCGATAAGCACCGCCGTATGACAGGCGTCGGCCCCGATTCCGAGAAAATTGCCGTTGCAGGCTCCAACCTTGCTGCTTCCGAATTTGTAACCAACGTGATAGCCAAAGCAAAATGTGTTGAGAACGTAGTGCCAGTCGGTCCGTTCGAAGATAAACGCCTCACCGTTTTCCATTTGCCACTTGAGAAGTTCCGGCTTCATGCTCCACCAGGGGTTCCAATGGACGTTTTCGATCCGTCCGATGTCATAAATCGCGTCGACGTAAATTCCTCGTCTTAGGGGTTGCCCACTGATGTTCCGGATCAAAGCCCGTTCATTGTGGGAAGCGTCAATCGCATTGTACGGGTTGAGCATCTCAACATCCAAAATTGCAGGATTTTTTCCCCGCATGGCCACACCCCAGGGATAAGCATCGGGAACCGTCTCGGGATTCTGGTTCGGCCAATACATCACCACGCCGCGCAACGTGCTGTTTGTGTTGAGCGTGATGAATGGTTTCCCGTCTTCGTTTCCCTTGTCGGCGGTGATGAGAAACGTTGTTCCGTCGTCTCCCGGCTTTGGAAGTCCGGCGTCACGGATTCCATTGTGCGACGGAACAGACTCGAAGAATCCCAAAAGTGTCACAGCGGACGGAACATTCAAATTCCCGGCGAAAAGATAGGTTCCCCGGGAAGCATAAACGATCCCCCCTTTGGTGCCAAATGAATCAAGAGCGGCCTGAAACGCGGCAGTATCATCGGTCACGCCGTCCCCTTTGGCACCAAAATCACGGACAGAAACAGTATCGGTTGCCTTGGCATAGGATTCGATCTTGACAGAATCCGTCTCTTGTTGCGCAAATAGCGGACTCACCAAAACCAAAAAAATGACACAAAAAAACCAGCTTATTTTCCCAATCATTGTTTCATCTCCTTAAAAATTGAAGTTTTTTGTCACTAATTACAAAATAATCTATATTTCAATACATTTTTCATTAAACCTCGCCTTTTCATTCTACAGGATACGAAAATAGATAGCAACTCTTTCTTTCGCACTTTTTCGACACGATTTTTAATGATATTTTTTGTGACCCACTCCTCATTTATCTCGTATATCCCCTATAATATGATAAAATATGGAATTCAGGGAAGTTTTTACGACTGAGGACGATAAAACGGTAGAGGACCTGCTATATTGCATCAGCCGGTTCCATACTCAAGCTGGTTAGAAATCCCCGAAGCTGGATACGAAAAGCCTTGTAACACAAGGCGTTTGCGCGAGGCCGAAGGCTACCGCCCATACCGGCTACGGTATATCGTGTTAAATCCCCCCTTGTGAAAACGTGAAAATTTGAAGGAGTCATCGGTGCAGACAACACTGAGCGCTGAAAGTATCGACGCACTTGTCGAAGGTTATCATGAAACCCCGTACCATGTTTTAGGTCCCCACCCTCAAAAAACCAGAAAAGGCGAAGTCGTCTCGGTTCGAGCCTTGTTGCCTCAGGTCGAAGAGGCTTGGGTGATTGATCCCGCCAAAAAATCGGTCCCGATTCCCATGCGACAGCTGCACCCGGCAGGACTGTACGAGGCAATTTGCCCCAAATTAACCGCGATCTCAGGAGAAAATGGGACACGAAAATACGATTACATGATTCAAACCAAAGAATCAAGTGGAACTAAAGCCACAATGCCTGATCCTTACGCTTTTCCTTATTTTTTGTCCGATTTTGACATCTATCTTCTCGGCGAAGGGACACACTGGAGCAGTTATGAAAAACTGGGTGCTCATTTGCGCGAAATCGACGGGGTCAACGGAACAAACTTTGCCGTTTGGGCCCCCAATGCCGCCGGCGTGAGCGTCGTTGGTGATTTTAACAGTTGGAACGGTCGCCGGCATCCGATGCAAAAGCGGATTCCGTCCGGATTCTGGGAAATCTTCATCCCGAACGTCACCGAAGGAATGAGGTATAAATTCCAGATCAAACAGCGCGACGGCGTCATCACCGAACGGTCCGACCCTTATGGTTTTTATGCGGAAGTCCCCCCCTGCACGGCGTCGGTTGTTGCCGATCTTTCAAAACATGCCTGGCAAGATGCCGACTGGATTGAAAAACGAAAAGATTACGACTGGCAACACAAGCCGATTTCGATTTACGAAGTCCACCTCGGTTCCTGGCGACGTCCCGGTGATGAACCGCACAAATGGTTGTCGTATCGTGATACGGCCGAACAACTTGTGAATTACGTCAAGCAGATGGGGTACACCCACGTCGAGTTGATGCCGATTGCCGAACATCCGCTGACTGCCAGTTGGGGTTACCAGATTGTCGGCTATTATTCCGTCACCAGCCGCTATGGAACGCCGGAAGATTTCATGTATTTTGTCGATCTCTGTCACCAGAACGACATCGGGGTCATTCTCGATTGGGTTCCGGCGCATTTCCCGAAAGACGGACACGGACTCCACCGCTTCGACGGGACCGCCGTTTACGAACACGACGACCCCCGACAAGGTGAACACCAGGATTGGGGAACCAACATCTTCAATTATGGTCGCAACGAAGTGAAAAACTTCCTGATTTCCAACGCCCTGTTCTGGCTCGACAAATATCACATCGACGGGCTCCGGGTTGATGCCGTCGCTTCCATGCTCTATCTTGATTACAGTCGCAAGGAAGGGGAATGGGTCCCCAACGAGTTCGGCGGACGTGAAAACATCAAGGCGATTGACTTTCTCAAAAAAATGAATGAAGAAGTTCACCTCCAGCACAAAGGCGTCCTCACCATTGCCGAGGAATCGACCGCCTGGGCAGGTGTTTCCAGACCGACTTATGTCGGCGGACTTGGTTTTTCCATGAAGTGGAACATGGGCTGGATGAACGATACATTGCGTTATATGCGGCATGACCCGGTCCACCGCAAATACCATCACGACGAACTGACGTTCAGCCTGATTTATGCGTTCCACGAGAACTTCATCCTCCCGATTTCCCATGACGAAGTCGTTCACGGCAAACGGTCGGTCATGGACCAGATGCCCGGCGATTTGTGGCAGAAGTTCGCCAATGCCCGACTTCTTTTCAGCTTCATGTGGGCTCACCCCGGCAAGAAACTCCAGTTCATGGGCTGTGAATTCGGCCAGTGGAAAGAATGGGACTTTGACAGCAGCCTCGATTGGCACTTGTTGCAATGGGACACCCACCAGGGACTGCAACGGTGCATGTCCGACTTGAATCATATTTATCGGAACGAACCGGCATTGCATGAAGTCGATTTTGACGGAATCGGCTTTGAATGGATCGACTGTCACAACTGGGAATCAAGCGTTTTCGCCTTCATCCGTTACGCAAAAGACCGGAGTGATTACGTGATCACCGTTGCAAACTTCACGCCGATTCCACGCAGATACCGGCTTGGCGTTCCGGAAAACTGCTATTATGAAGAAATCTTCTGCAGCGATGCATTGCAGTACGGTGGCGGCGGCGTGGGGAATGCGCCCGGGCTCCAAGCCGACAACATCGGTTCCCATTTCCGACCCGCGGCCATTGACGTGACAATGCCTCCGCTCGGTCTTTCGATCCTAAAACCGCGACGCGAAAAGTAAACTTGCCTCGCTCCCGCGATGATTTTGTTAATACCCTGCCCCGGCCATAAATAAGCAGACCGGGGTATTTTTTTGTTGTCGCGGTTTTTTTTGTTGGAGCTATCCTATAGTCCATTCCGTTCCACCGGCACGGTCTCCCAGAGTTATGCCGATTTCAGCGAGATATTTGCGAATTTTGTCGGCGGTTGCAAAATCTTTCGATTTTCTTGCCGCGGCACGCAGTTCCATCAGAAGCGTCATCAATTTGCCGACAATTTCATTGTTGCCGGAAGATTTTCTTTCTTCCGGAGGATTCAAAAACATGCCAAGCGTCAATCCGAGTTCGCGGAGAACCTTGACGCCTTGTTTCAGGGATGAAATCTTCCCGGCATCCGGTTTTTCCTCGAGTTTGTTCTCGTCAACGAACTTATTCAGCAACCGGAGCATGTCGAATAATACGCCGACGGCACCGCCGGTGTTGAAATCGTCGTCCATCATTTCCAGATACTTTTCACAAAGGTCGCCAACCTGTTTCAAGAGGGAATCATCACCGGAATCGAAATGGCCGTCGTCGCGTTTTTCGGCGGCCTGAACGTGATAAAAACTTTCACCCGTCACTCGTTCATAACGTTTGAAAAAGCGGTAAAACGTTTCAAGTCCTTTGCCGACTTCTTCAATTCGCTCGAAACTGAAGTCGATCGGACGACGGTAATGGCTCGACAACAAAAAGAAGCGGATATTCTCCGGGGCAAACTCCTTGAGCATGTCACGAAATGCACTGGCCCCTTTCGACTTGCTGATTTTCCCTTCCTCTTGGGATTCAAAATCTCCGGTTTCGGCTTCCCGGGTGTTCCGACCACCGACTTTGCCGACTTCATTCGACGCCTGCATCAGTCCGTTGTGCATCCAGTATTTGGCCATCGGTTTGCCGTATCGGGCTTCACTTTGAGCGATTTCGTTTTCATGATGCGGGAAGACCAGGTCAAGTCCGCCGCCATGAATGTCGAACGTTTCACCAAGCAGACAGCCGCTCATGACGCTGCATTCAATATGCCAGCCGGGGCGACCTTTTCCCCAGGGAGAGTCCCAAGACGGTTCACCTGATTTTGCCGATTTCCAAAGGGCGAAATCGCAAGGAGAATGTTTCTGGTCCGCCGTCGATCCCCCTTCACCGATCATCTGTTCCAGCGACCGACGGGACAGTTTGCCGTAACCGGAAAATTTCGTCACGTCAAAATAGACATCCCCTTCCGACTCGTAGGCAAACCCTTTTTCAATCAGATCATTCGTGAAATCAATGATCTGCTGCATGTATTCGGTCGCTTTGGGAAAGTGATCGACATTTCCAAGCACCCCCATTGCGTCGAGGTTACGATTGTAATCCTCCGTCATTTCCGCAGCAACTGCCGCCATGGAAGTCTTTCGGACGTTCGACTCGGCGATCAATTTATCATCGACATCGGTGATATTGATGATGAAAGTGACATCATAACCGCTGTACTGAAGGTATCGCTTGATCGTGTCGAAGATGACCGGGCCGACCATGTGCCCGATGTGACTCGGCTTGTAAACGGTCGGACCACAAAGATACATTCCCACTTTGTCGGGAGTGACCGTTTGAAATTCTTCTTTCGTTTTTGTCAGGGTATTATAAACGCGGATCATTTTTCAAGTAAAAAAAGAAGTAGGAAATCTAAGAAGCAGAAAATCAAGGAAATTAAGGGTCGGAAACATTGTTTCCGGCACTTTGCGACATTTCAAGGAGTTTGGGGCGGGATTCGGAAGGATGGCTCAACAAAGCGACACATTGGGCGGAAATCGCCTCACCGCGACCAATATAACCGACTTTTTCGCCGGTTTTCGCTTTCACGTTGACATGGTTTGAATTCATTTCCAACAGTTCCGCAATGCGAAAACGGATATCAAGTTTGTAATGTCCGAATTTCGGGGTTTCAGCAAAAATAATACAGTCAAGGTTGACGATCTTCCAGCCCGACTTTTTGACAAGCCGGAACGCTTCCATCAGGATTTCCGCCGAGTCCCTCTCTTTGTTGACGGGATCATTGTCGGGAAAAAGTTCACCGATGTCACCAAGTCCGGCAGCTCCGAGAATGGCATCCGTGATCGCGTGCAAAAGGACATCCGCGTCACTGTATCCGACCAATGCGTAGTCACAAGGAATCCGAACGCCGCCAAGAAGGATCGCAACTCCTTCCGCCAAACGATGCGTATCGTGTCCGATTCCGACTCTCAGTGGTAACATGCAACGGTCCTCAGCGACTGATTCCGGTCACAACCCCGATTAAATGAATATATACTCGCCGGTTAGAAATCCTCGAAGCTGGACATTGCGGTCCAGCGACACGCTGGGCGATGCAACGGCCAGTTGCCCGTCGGAGACATTTTCAACGTCCTATGGTGCAATGTTTCACAACTTTCCAAATTGACCAACCATGAACGTACATAACAAAGGACGTTTTCAAAATGCCTCCGGCGGCCAGCGTAAGGACGCTGGACCCCAATGGCCTTACGAGTTTAAACTTAAAAGGCCAAACGACCGACCATATCGGCTCCGGTATACTCCTCAACGGCGACAGATATTATAGCAATTTTGCCCGCAGGTGAAAAGACGGAAAAACATCCTTCGGAGGGCAAAACCTCCGAAAGTATAACTCATTTTATGGTAAACCCCTCGGGAAGATAAAGAAGCCGTCCACAAGACTTGCAGGTGACAGGAGTCTCGCCTTGGATCACCTGGGCAATCCAATGGATCGGGATCGACTGTCGGCAGCCGCCGCAAAATTTCTGGTCATTGATCGGGGCAAGAGCCTGTTCTCCGCCCATTCCCTGGACAAGTCGGTGATAAGGTTCACGAAACTTGAACGGCAGTTCCGGCTCCGCTTCGGCAAGTTGTTGCAGACACCGTTCCATGTCACTTTGGAGCATCGGCGAATCTTCGGCAATCGCTTTTCTCGTTTTTTCCTGGATTTCCAGCGATTTTTTCAGTTCCGCCTCCACTTCCGTGACATTCTGAAGAAATTGTTCCGTTTTTTCAATCGCTTCCAGTGCTTCATCCGCCAAAACATTATTCGTCGCTTCATCGGCGGCAATCTGCAGCTTCAGAGCCTGAAATTCCTTATTGTTTTTGGCTTCCTGGAGTTGCGTTTTGCGTTTGGCAATCGCTTCTTCACTTCGTGTCAGTTGCTGTTCTTTTTCTCTGGCGTTTTTTTGAAGTCGCTGATATTCACTTTTGACTTTCTCCAGACGTTCCGTGATTTGCCCGGCACTGGCTTCTTGAACCTTCAGCATTTTTGGACCACGCTCAATCCGGTTTCGTAAATCCGTCAACTGCCTATGGATACGGTGAATTCGACACATCAGTTCGACAAGCGGGGCATTGGCCATTGGTATTTCATCCATAATTATCATGAGAGAGTCATTGAGAACTTATTTTATCAGGAGAATTCGAGAAAAAAAGAGCTGAAATTCCTCGAACATCGGTTGTTTTTGATTTTTTCCAGAAAAAATGCTCTGTCGATAAAGTTTTTTTTTTGTTATTATACCGTAGCCGGTATGGGCACTAGCCTTCGGCCTCACGCAAACGCCCTGCGTTACAGGGCTTTCCGTGTCCCGCTTTGGGGATTTCTAACCGGCTTGAGTATAGGGATGGTTTCTATAGGTTTTTTATGTCTCCAAAATCAATCGTGACATTCGGATTGTGCGGCGTGTTCGGGCTGCTTCTCGGTTGCAGTCTTCCGAGTTCGTTGCGTGTTCCGATGGGAGACCTCGTGAAAAGCCGCGATCTTTCTCAAGCCGCGGCGTCGGATATCGAACATGCCGATTGGGTCGCCGCCGAGGAAAAACTTGCCAAAGCCGTCAAAGTCAACGACAAGGATTCCGACATCAAAAGCAAATACGCCGAAGTTCTCTGGCGGCGGGGCAAAAAACAGGAAGCCATCGAACAGCTTCTCAGTGCCGTGAAAATCTCACCGAATGATGCCAAACTGTACCTGTTGCTCGCAGAACAGTGTTATGCCATTGATGATTTCGATGCCGCATCCGATTGTGCCAACAATGCGATTCGGAAAGTCACATCTGAAAATCGTCATATTATTCACAAGGCCTGGTTCATCCTCGCCCGGGTGCACTGGCAACAGGGAGAATTGACGGAAGCGTTGGCCGATTATCACAAGGCTTTGTCGCTTGACCCCAAGAATCCTGAAATTCTCATGGAACTGGCGTCGCTCTATGAAGCGATGAACAAACCTGACAGGGCACTGACCGCCTGGCAGGGAGTCGCCCGATTGTATCCCCCCGATCAGGAACCGGAACAGGTGGTCCTCGGACGCGGAAACGCTTATCTGGCCCTTTCACGACACCAGGAGGCCATGGAACAGTTCATGATTGCAAAAAATCGTTGGCCGCACGACGTCCAGGTCTATTGCCGGCTGGCTCAGGCGAAATTGATGATCGGCGACATGACCGGCGCTCAGGCGTTTGCCGACCAGGCCGTCGCCCTCTCCCCCCGGGATCAAAACTGCCTGGCCCTGAAAAACAATATCGAACTCGCCCAACGCCAGAAAGCCCCCTTGCGGTAAATTTTTCTCACGAAGGCCACCGCCAATACCGGCTCGGCATATAACTCGTGGGGAATATTGCGGTCCAGCGGCACGCTGGGCGATGCAACGGCCAGTTGCCCGTCGGAGACATTTTTTAACGTCCTGGGGTACAATGTTTCACAACTTTCCAAATCGACCAACTGTGAACGCACATAACAAAGGACGTTTTAAAAAATGCCTTCGGCGACCAGCGGATGGCCGCTGGACCCCACTTGTCTTTGAGAGTGCAAACTCGTGAGGCCAAATGACCGCCCACAATTTCGTGTCAATTGTAGGCGACGGAATTTCTCTTTTTCATTTTGGCCATGAAGATCGGCTCAAGTCCGAAGCTGACTCCCCAGACATTGCGGCTCCAATCGTAGGAAGCACCGACACGAATCTGGAATGACTCGCCGTTTCGGGCAAGAACCAGATGTTGTCCCATGTTCTTGCCGGATTGCAAATCGAAGGACGTGGAGTATTCGGTCCACCATTTTTCAGAAAGTCTGTAATCGAAACTGCCGTTCAGATAAGTCCGCTGGAACGGCCCTTCGAATCGGTCCACCCCAAGGTAGAGACTTCCACGTCCGGGCCGCTGGATCATGCCGCCAAGACGGACGATCGACTGTCCGCCGTCGAACGTGTCAAAAAGCCCCGAGGAAAGAATGGAGAGCCGGTCTCCCACCTGCCAGCGGAAATCATAGTCCAAAAGCCCAATCGTTTCGCCGAAGTTTTGGTCTTTATCCGGATAAAAATTGACACCCGTGTCAAACGTGATCCAGTCGATGGTCCGCCGTTTGTTCGCCGGTCCCCGTTTTGTCTGCCAACGTTGCCGGAGGTCCAATCGGGCGAGTATCAAATCTCCGGCGATTTCGGTACTTGGGGCCGTCACCAGATTCTGCATCCCGGAGCGAAACGCATAATAGCGTTCGTCATATTTCAACGGTATGGCGAAACTCCCTCCACCCCCAAAAGTCGTGACAGAGTATCGCCGCCGGAAATCTTCGATGGAATTGTCGTCGAGCGCCTCATAGAGAATCAGGTTTTCCATCGTTTGACTGGCTGCGGCATAGGAGACATCGACTCCCAAATCAATTTTATGGGCCAGTCCATTAACATAAAACAAGTCGTTCGACACGTTCGGATTCACTTTCCAAAACGGCAGATTGGCGCGAAAACCGGCAACCCCGTAAAGACGCTGAACACTTTCGTCCTGGCGGTTGGTTCCCCAATGCGCGAACTCCCCCAGGATATACGGCACGCATTTGACCGGCCCGAGCTGAAACGGAAGGTCTATTTCATGTCGCGTCGAGAATGTTTCCCGCGTGACGCTCAGTTTGTCCACATCAGGAGAGTAAGGATTGAGTGAACTTCCTGCGGCAACTTCCCACGGCAAATAACGGAACATCGCCGCATCGTTCGGGTCTTGCGGACTGTCCAGTGTACGAAAACGGTTGAACCCGACCTTGGTGTGTTCGTACCACGTGAGTGAATCCCCGAAAATCTGCGTCAACGGCCCCTGTCCGAGCCAGAAATGATCAAGCCGGGGAAGATTGTCGGTTTGTGTGTAGAATTTGTCCAGGTTGTAATCCGCCGACAAGGCCAGAGACTGGTTATTCACCGTTTTTTTCAGTTCGATTCCGGTGGATTCATCCTTAAACGTGTTCCATTCATCCTCAAAATACTGATTCAGGAAGTTCCGATCGCTGATTTTTCCGACTTCAGCGGTGACAAGCCAGTCTTTGAGAAAACCGTCCGTCAGAAACTGTCGGTGTCTCCAAAGCAATCGATAACGGTAGCTTTCCTCCGGTTCCAGCGAACGACGTCCGAGGCCGATATTGTCGGTGCCGCGGTCTTGGATTCCCCAATAATCGACGAGTCCGTAAACAGGGCCGCGGATTCCGAAAAAATCGTTCCGGCCATAGGAAAATTGCGTCCCATGACCAAGACCACGTTTGCTGAGATAATCGACATTCATGTCCCAGTTTGTTCCGTCGGGACGATTCTGGATATTGAGAATCTGGTACATGTCCCATGTTGTGTTCACCTGGATACCGAACATGCTGTTGCTTCCAACATTAAGCCGTGTCAGATACATGACCGGTCTTTTGGCATCCAGGGCCATCCAGGGCCAGTAAAAAACAGGCACGTCCGAAATTTCAACCCGGTTTTGCTCCGCCACGACAAACTGTCTTCGGTCTTCATATTGTTTGCCGGTCACCGGGTCGATCACCGGAGCTCCCTGGGAATCGTAAACCGGGATTTTTTTATCCTCAAACGTCAGTGTTCTGGACCGAAGGCTGTAACCGGGATCACCCATTTCGCTGGAAGTGACCATGCTGTTTCTGGCCTTGAAAACCCCGGGACCTGTTTGCTGAAGACTATCGGTGATAATCCGAATGGTGCCGTCATAGTTCGGGACGGCCGCAAAAAGCTCCGCTTTGTTGACCACTCCGACCGAATGCTTGACGTCATAATACATCTGGTCGGCAAAAATCGTGTTATCCCCTTCCCGAAAGACGATGTTTCCCTCCAGATAAACTTCCAGGTCAAGGTCGTTGATTTCAATGCTCCCTTCTTTGTTGCGGAGATCATTGATACTCGTCATCCAAACCACGCCTCTTTCTGCGGAAAGATCAAGGGTATCGGCGGCAAGATACGGAGACAGGGCTGTTTTATTGAGCACCAAAGTCACCCCCTGCTCAAAAATGATGAGACTTTTCCCCTGTTCCGGAAGATTCTTCACCTCAATGTTCGGGGAAATGTCGTTTCTGGCATAGAGTTGAATCGACGGATTGTTCCCAAAAATACTGTTGGTGGACAAGGACTGGAGCGAGGTTCGTTGCGCCAGTTTCACCGGTTGCGGCGACGACTCCGCTGCAATGGCGTTCGCTGTCAACTCCGCAGTTCTCGCGGTAATCAACACGGATTCCTGAGGTGTCGGCTGAAAACCAGGAAGATTTTGGGCCGGCAAATGATTTTCGGGCAAAAACAACAACGCGCAGCAGAAAACGGCCAAACGGAGCAATCCCGATGGAACGAAACTTCTGATTTGTTGCGTAACGGGGTGAAAAATCAAAGCATTGGTCCGACAAAAATATCCCGACAAAAAATGTCCCCAAAATAAGTTGCGGCATTATAGGAAAAACCGGCAAAAGAAAGCAAGACCGATTTGAAGGATTGTGTCCGATCCCGGGAATCTCTGAAAAAGAAGTGGAAATCCCTGAAAAGAAACAGGAATTCCTGAAAAAGAAGCCGCGAACGTCACTGGGGTTGAAAATGATAGGAATCTTGTAATGATTCAAGTGATTCAGCAGCAGCACGTTGCACCATGACATTTCTGTCACGGAAAGCCCATTGGAGCGTTTGATAGGCTGTTGGCGTCAACACTTTGCCCAATGCCATGCAGGCTGCCACACGAACATTCACTTCGTCATCCTTCTCAAGAATGGTGATCAGCTTGTTTTCGTAATTTTCACCAATATTCATGAAACGGATGGCATCAATCGCGATACGACGACGATGAGGAACGGCACTGGCAATGTCTTCATCCAATCGTCGTTGGACATTCGGGTCCACGGTCAACACGATACGTCCGAGTAATGTCGCCACTTCATCCGGAATTTGAGAAATCCTTTGCAGGTAATTTTCAACCCGAAATTCAGGCATCAATTCATAAATCGTCTGACGAACGAGAGAATCGGGACGATCCACATTTTGCATGATAATCTGGTCGGCTTCCTTGAGATTTCGACTTTTTATGATTCTTATGATCGTCGAACAAACGACAGGGTCGGCATCGGAAGCCGCAAGTATTAAAATCCGGTTGACATCCTCACCGCTGAAAGTCCGGATTGCCATTGCAGCGATTCGTTTCCCTTCGACCGAATTCGACCGAAAAATGAACTCAAACATTGCCAAAACAATCTCCCGGGGAAGCGACGCATTGACCACAAGTTGAATGAAGCTCGCTTCCTCCCCCTTAACGAGGTCGGCCAACTTGATATTGTCAGGCTGAATCCAGGAAAATTTGGTAAATCGTTTGAGGGCGTCCTTCATTGTCGGTGTCGGACTGGGAGTAACGTATTTCAAAAGATACTGAACGAAATTCTTTTCGTCTTTTTGAAAAAGTATCTCATTGATAATTTGCGGAGTCTCGACGTCACCGAGATAACTGAACAGGAGCCGATAAAAACCTCCTCCTTTGCTTTCCCGGAGAAGTCTTATGGCAGTTTTGCACGCTTTGGAATGCACGTCATCAAAAATATTGGTCAAAAGCGGATAATTCTTTTGCGCGACAAGCAAAAGTGCCTTGATCGGTTCCTCACGATGATGAATGCTGAATTTTCGGACAGTTTCCTCCAACTGTGCCGCAAACCATTGGCGGCGCCGATCCATGTTCCGAAGTTCCAGACCGGACTTGGCAGCCGCAAGTTCCTCATAAAAGCGTTCCGCCAGCTGCAACGTGGTGGTTGCGGAAAGTTCAATCCATTCCGGCTTGGGACGTTCCAAAAGCGAATTGAGTACAGGAATCGTTTCATAGAGTTTGTGTCGCACAATCAGCGAACAAGCGAATTGTGCCATATCTATGTCGTTTCCGCGAAGAATCACTTCAACGATTCGGCTCAACCGTTCCGAAGTGAGAAATTTCAAGCTGATCCATTTTCTTTCATCTTTGTGAATCAGTCCAAACAACTCGGACATGCGTTCAGGAGCTTTTTTAAAGAAGAGACCTTCGAACGCTTGCTCACGGACCTCGCGATCGTAGTGTTCCAGGTAAAAATGCAACAGATCAATGGCGGCGGGATTGTCCGTCTTTCTACAAAATCGTATATTTTTTTCTGTTGTAGGTGTCATATCAAACGTTTCAATTCCGGATCATCCCTTTTCGACCAATTATTCGATCAAATCACCCCGCCGAACCATCGATAGTACAATTCCTGTAACTTTTCCATGGAATCGGAAAACATCGGCATCAAAACAGCCTGTTTCAAGATATCGGGATCGGCAAAAATCATGGCCGACTTTTCAAGATCCAACTCCTGAACGATTTGTGTCAGAAGTTTCGTTGTTTTCTTGTCCAATTCATGAATATGGCAAAGGTCATTAAATAGAGCGATATGCCCTGTTTTCCGACCAAAAAAAGAAATGAAAGAGGACAAATCATCACCCTGATTATAAGTACGGTTATCGTAAATACTTGAACATTCATTCTCGAAAATATATCTCTCTCCTTGGTCTCAGGAGAAAAACATCCGAAAGGATTGGCAGAAAATGTTGTCTACCAACTCCACAAAAAAGAAATAATCCCGACAATCGTTTTATTCGACACGTTTTTAATACGGAGATTCCGGAGAAATCTGTCAAACGACCAGAAATTCGTGCAATGTGACCATGACTGCTTGGTAATTTGCGTAAAGCAGAACCACGGCAGACAGTCCGAAGACCAATCCAACAGCCATGAGAACCATCCAGACACGATTGGGGGAAATCTGCTGTCGCGACATGGCCGCAATGAGGGATTTCTCCAGCCGATTCCAGTTGCGCATATCTTGACCGCGTCCTGTGGCAATCAGGGAAACATTCCGAAGAAAAGAAACCGGCTCCAGATAAAACTGAATACCAAGTCCCGGCATCGCCAGACTATTGCCGCACCAACGTGATTCCTGATCCAATTCCGGAGCAAGTGTTGAAAGCACGTTTCGAAGTTCCTCGATTGAAATATTGTAGACGACCAGCCGGGGTGGAAACATTGAGCCGACAAAAACAACCAGTAAAGCGTAAAGGACGGTCAACATCGGCCAGGTGATGATGTCCCAGAACCCGAGCGCATCGACCGGGAGAAACAACAGGATCGGCCCGATCAGGACAAATCCGACGAGTCCGAGCGCCAAGGCAAGAAGGTCGCGTAATCCCGTGACAACACGACTGCGGCGCCCGATATTAGCGGCTGCCAATGCGAAGAAATAAAGTGCCAAGGGAGCAAACGCAATCGCGAGTGAAAGTGGTGGCATCGAACTATTGATTTTTGAAAAACAAATCACAGCAACATGTACAACACGAAATTATACCTGAAATAAAACCCAAAGGTAAGGAGGTGACAACTCACCCCCCTACCTTTTATAATCAAGTCGGTTTATCGTGCCGCCAACGAAATTTGAGTTTGTTTTACGAAAATTCAGGGCGTCGTTCTTCGAGTTGTCGTTGAAGCCGTTCGACGATGCTGCTGTGCATCTGACTGACACGACTTTCACTAAGTGCCAGCGTGGAACCGACTTCCTTCATCGTCAGTTCTTCGTAATAATAGAGAATGATGATCAATCGCTCGTTCCGGCTGAGTCCCTTGGTGACCAGACGCATCAAGTCGGACTTCTGGATTCGTCCCGTCGGGTCTTCTCCGCGTTGGTCTTCAATGAGATCAATTTCACTGATGTCTTTGGAGCCGTCGGTTTCATACCATTTTTTATTGAGACTGACCACATTGGTCGCATTGGCATCGAAAAGAATTTTGTCGAGTTCTCCGGGACTCAATCCCATGTGTTGTGCAAGTTCTTCATGCGTGGGAACACGTCCCAATTGATCGGTGAGTTCCTTGGTTGCTTCCGAGAATTTCCGTGTACGCGAACGAACGAGTCGGGGAACCCAGTCCATGTTTCTCAGTTCGTCGAGCATTGCCCCGCGAATTCGGGGAACACAATACGTCTCGAATTTGACACCGCGATGGATATCATACGCGTCAATTGCATCCATCAGCCCGAAAACGCCCGCGGAAACGAGGTCATCCAGATCGACTTCATCCGGCAAACGGGAACAAACCCGTTCACCATGAAATTGCACCAAAGGCATATACTGCTCAATCAGTGCGTTTCTCAGTTCTTGATTCGACCTGTCCAAAATAAACTCTTCCCACAGCTTTGCCACGTCCTCGGCAGATAACTGTGCTAATACCATGAAATCCTCCATGATTAAAATGGTCTTTTTTCTCCAGTGGGGGACACTGAAAATCATATTTGCTACGAAATATACTCACTCAAGCCGGTTGGAAATTCCCGAAGCTGGACACGAAAAGCCCTGCATCGCAAGGCGTTTGTGCGAGCCTGCCTGTCGGCAGACAGGGTCGAAGGCAACTTACCCATTGACCTCTGCCGACTTCGGTTATATCATCCCATGAAAAAGCGGACAGGGAGAACAACAACAGCCCTAAAACGGGGCCATGACAGCTCTCCTGACTCTTTTTCGCGCATGAGATTCGCTAACGAAAAATATCGTCCAAAAGAAACAAAATATTGAGATTATTTGTAAAATTCGTTGCTATTCTCCTATTTTCACAGGTATACTCAAGTTTTACAGGCAACAGCTTTTACAATTTTCTCAAATCCCTCAAATTATCAAAAAACAATGTGTTCCATGTTTGTCAGACCTGAAATTGCCGCGATGGCAGGTTACGTCCCCGGGGAACAGCCGAAACCGGGTGAGGCGATCAAGCTCAACACCAATGAAAATCCCTATCGGGCCTCGGAAAAGGTTTATGAAGCAATCGAACATCAGTGTCGGCAAGGACTTTCGCAGTATCCGAATCCGTTCGGCGATGTTTTTCGGGAAGCCGCCGCAAAGATTTATGGTGTCAGCCCGGGAATGGTCCTCTGTGGAAACGGAAGTGACGATATTCTCACGATTTTAACCCGAACTTTCGTCGAACAGGGAAAATTGCTCCGGTTACCATGTCCGAGCTATATCCTCTACAAATCGCTTGCCGAAATCCAAGGGGCCGACAGCGAAGAGATTCGGTTCAACCCGGATTGGTCACTTCCGGAATCGTTTTCTGAAGGAAAAACAAATCTCAAATTGGTGATTCTTCCGAATCCGAATTCCCCTTCTGGAACAATGATTTCGAGAGAAAATATCCTGGAAATTGCGGAAAAACTCCCCTGTCCCCTCGTTGTCGATGAAGCCTACGCGGATTTTGCCGACTTTGATTGTGTCGATCTGATAAAAAAGTCCGAAAAAATCATCGTCACGCGAACACTCAGCAAATCGTATTCTCTAGCCGGCCTTCGGTTCGGTTATCTTTTCGCCCAACCTCATTTGGTTGCAGAAATGCAAAAAGTGAAAGATTCCTACAATTGCGACACGCTTTCCATTGTCGCGGCAACTGCGGCGATACTTGATCAAGACTGGCGAATGGAAAATCGGTCAAAAATTCTGGCCACCCGAAAACGGCTGACGGACCGGATGCGCCACCTCGGTTTCGTCGTCCCCCATTCCCAGTCGAATTTTACGTGGAATGTCCACCCAAGGGGCAAGCACAAACCGGTTTATGAGTTTCTCAAATCACAGGGTTACCTTGTCCGATACATGGACTACGGCGACGCAGGCGACGGCCTCCGCATCAGTGTCGGCACCGACAGCCACACCGAAAAATGCCTCAACCTGATTGAAGAATATTATGATGGTTAAAAATGGTTTAAATATTGATCGTCGCATAAGAATTTGACAGCAGCACCCGGCCGCAAAGTTTTTCAGTATCAACTTTGCGCTTTTCCCTTTTATCTTTCTCAACCAAAAAAGTTTAAATCAAGGTTTTTGAGTTCATCGAGGAACAGGAGCATTGCGGCGTCGGTTTCGTCGGTGGTCACGTTGGAGCCGACTTT
>Ga0123353_10001093_pt1 | contig 32954 bp, 21 predicted proteins | sample TergutLab28metaG_3_FD_92763 | JGI IMG/M metagenome (GOLD analysis project Ga0123353, IMG submission 92763) | Labiotermes labralis P3 segment gut microbial communities from Petit-Saut dam, French Guiana - Lab288 P3 | ecosystem: Host-associated > Arthropoda: Insects > Digestive system > Gut ... | reverse complement strand
GAAGGACATGGATCTGGAACTCGTGGAACCCGTTATCGATCTGTACAAGGACGAAGTAAGGCAAGTTGCGCGTCTCCTCGGGATCAAAGTCTCAGAGCGCCAGCCATTCCCCGGTCCGGGGCTATCGGTAAGATGTTTAGGCGAAGTGACGCCGGATAACATTGCAGTCGTGAGAGAAGCATGTCACATCGTTGAGGATGAAGTGCAGAAAGCTTCCGTGGCAGGGAAGATGGAGCTTCCGTGGCAATATTTCGCCGCTCTACTTCCGATAAGGTCCGTAGGCCTGTACAAAGGAGAGAGGGCATACGGCAGAACGGTCGTCATAAGAGCGGTGATGTCGAAGGATGCGATGACGGCAAAATGCGCAAACATACCGTTCGATGTTCTCGGAGCGATATCAAAACGCATAACCGATGAGATGGGCGACAGAGTTAATCGTATCGTATACGACGTCACGGACAAACCGCCGGCAACGATAGAGTGGGAATGATCCTCAGGCCGTCCGCAGGATATCTTCGAGGATCTCAGCCGCGTCTTTGACAAGACCGGGGCACAACGCTTTCACGCGTTCTTTCGCAACCGTCTGGTCACCATGCAGCATATCAACACCGAGAAGCTCACGGCATCCCGTCGATCCGTGCTTCTCTTTGAATCTTTTATCGAATTCCTGAACAAGCGAGAATGTCTTTTCAACCGCTTCTTTGTCTTCGGCCAGACAGTTCCCGTACCTTAATCCGATCACCAGATAAGCGCCGGTGACCGCGCCGCATGTCGCTCCGAGACGCCCCATACCTGCCGCCAGTCCTACGGACACTTTCATCGCGGTATCTTTATCCAGAAGATCGCCGCAGTATGTTGACAGCATTGCCTGCGAGCAGTAGAAACCGCTTTTGAAGTATTCAACCGCATCGTTCACTCTGCATTTTCCGTTCAAAGTGTTCACTCTTCAAAAATTGGAATTGCGTTGATCACGCATAAGTTTCACGATTGGCTGAGTATCTCAAGCTGGCTGATGACGTTCCAGATCAGCGTCCTTCCGTGTAACGGTATATTGGGGTCGTTCGCCAGATCGTCCAAGATCATTATGGCGCTCGTGGCGCGTACATCCATCGCATCCTTCGTATCTAAAAGCCTCGTTTTAGCGTCGGTAGCCCCCTTCCTTATGTTCCTCGGCACCGAACTGTCATCGGCAAGCATGTCAAGGATATCGGTTATCTGTTTGATCTTGTTAGCGGTCATAGGTTCACCCCGGGATTCACATCGATTCGAACTCTTCCTGAAGATCCATGGTCACCTGTTCCAAAACCTCTTCGAAATTCACTGACCTGTATTCTCTCAGTCCGCCGAGATCGCTCTGTATCTTAGCTACGTAGTCGTTATTCTCTTTTATGAGTTCCACGTTGCACAAAACTTCTTCCATAAAGTCCACCTTCAGGATGAACGCTCCAACAATTACCCAGTATTTAACCGTTATCGGAAACGTCCGTTAACTTTTGCCGAACATAACGTTCCGATGTGAAACACAGGCATCAGAACAGACCGCAGACGCATCGCGAGCTCAGGCTGACGGGAACCCCCGGGACCTTCTCCCCGGAGTGCGATCCTCCCTGTTCCGTGTTCGACATACCGCAACGGAAATCATCCGGATCAAGGCTTCCTCAGTAAGAGGACCGCCGCACCCGCGCCGACGAATGCGACCACTGCGATCACGGCAATTATGACGAGCATCGATATCCCTCCGCCGGAAGGTTCATCGTCACCCGTTTCCGTGGCAGGGTCGGAACCGTCCGTTGTCACATTGAGGACGGGGCTTGCAACCGACGGTAATGTGTCTGATGTCTCCGCCGTTCTTTGATAGAACGTGTATGCGGTGTTCTCCGTCAGACCGTCGAACACGTTGCTCGATTGCCACGTCGTTCCGTTAATTGAGAACTCGTACAATGCGTTCGCCGTCAGCGTAACGGAGGTCTGCGTCTTCGACACCAGTATCGGAGCGGAAGGCGCGGAAGCGAGTTTCTTCGCGACCGCCGATGTTCCGGCGCTTGTGACGGTTTCCGTCTCAACATCTGACGTTATGAACAGCGTGATCATCTTTCCCAGATCTGCCACCACCACTGTGTATGTAGACGAGTTCGTCCCCACATTCGTGTCGTCCGCTTTCCATTGATAGCTCAGTGTTCCTGTGTTATTACTCTCGGTAAGCGAACCCGTCAGTACATCGCCGATCCTGGGCGATGTGTTGCTTATGTTCGCGGTTCCCGTGAGGGCACCCGGCGGTATCGGATCCGTCGTCACACTAAGTACCGGACTTGCATCCGACGCATACGTGTCCGATGTTTCCGCTATTCTCTGGTAGAACGTGTATGCGGTCTCCGGCAAAAGGCCGGTGAATACATTGCTCGTTTGCCATATCGCTCCGTCGCGCGAATACTGATTCTCTTCGTCCGCCGTCAATGTGACGCTGTTATACGTCTTGGATCCCAATGTCGGTGCGAGAGGGGCCGGAGGCGCGGTCTTCATCACAACCGCCGATGTTCCGGCGCTCGTGACGGATCCCGTCTCATCGCTTGCTGTTATGATCAATGTGATAACCTTTCCGCGGTCTGCCGCTATCACTGTGTATGTGGACGAATTCGTCCCGACGTTCGTATCGTCGGCCTTCCATTGATATGTGAGCGTACCGGCAGCGCCGCTGCCGTCAGTAAGCGAACCCGTCAGAACATCTCCGATCATGGGTGATGTTTTGTCAATGGTCGCGATTCCCGTCAGGACGTTCTTATCCGTTGTCACATTGAGTACCGGACTTGCAGCTGACGGTAACGCGTCATCTGTTTCCGCTATTCTCTGGTAAAATGTGTACGGTGTGTTCGCTGTGAGGCCGTCGAATACGTTGCTCGGTTGCCACGTTGTCCCGTTGCGCGAATACTCATATCCGTCGTCAACGTTCAACGTGACGCTGTTCTGCGTCTTGGAAGCCGCCGTCGGTGCCGACAAAGGTGCCGAAGGACCAGCCATCTTCACGACCGCATCTGTCGGGGGGCTCGTGACCGACCCCATCTCAACATCTGACGTTATGACCACTGTGATCACCTTTCCGAAGTCCGCAGTCAACACCGTGTATGTGCTCGAGATCCCTTTATCCACACCGCCGACGAACCACTGGTAGCTCAGTGTTCCGCTGTTGTTATCGTCTTCGAGCAAACCGGTCAGAACATCTCCGATCCTGGGTGCGGTGTTGCTGATGATCGCGATCCCCGCGAGGGCACCCGGCGGTATCGGATCCGTCGTCACACTAAGTACCGGACTTGCTCCTGACGGTAATGTGTCATCCGTTTCCGCAAATCTCTGGTAGAATGTGTATGCGGTCTCCGGCGAAAGGCTGGTGAATACGTTACTCGTTTGCCACGTTGTCCCGTTGCGCGAATACTCATATCCGTCGCCCATTTCAGCCAATATCACGCTGTTGTGTGTGTTCGAAGCGAGCGTCGGTGCCAGCGGCACCGCCGAAGCAAGTTTCTTCGCGACCGCCGATGTTCCGGCACTCGTGACGGATCCTGTTTCATCGCTTGCTGTTATGATCAATGTGATAACCTTTCCGCGGTCTGCCGCCATCACTGTGTATGTACTCGAGTTCGTTCCTATGTTCGCACCGTCCGCTTTCCATTGGAATGTGAGCGTACCGGCAGCGCCGCTGCCGTCGGTAAGCGAACCCGTCAGAACATCTCCGATCCTGGGTGCTGTGTTGCTGATGATCGACGCTCCCGTGAGGACGTTCTTATCCGTTGTCACAGTGAATACCGGACTTGCAGCTGACGGTAACGCGTCATCTGTTTCCGCTATTCTCTGGTAAAATGTGTACGGTGTGTTCGCCGTGAGGCCGTTGAACACACTGCTCAATTGCCACGATGTCCCGTTGCGCGAGTACTCATATCCGTCGGTAACGATCAGCGTGACGGATGTCTGTGTCTTTGAGAACAGCTCCGGAGCGGGAGGAGCATCCGGCCCGTCTTTCAACGTGATCGCCGATGTCGATCTCGTGAGTGAACCCGTCTCGACGGAGGACGTTATCTCCAGCGTTATCATGCTGCCCAGGTCCAATGTCTTGACCACGTACGCAGCGCCCGTTCCTATGACGGCCGCGCCGATCTTCCATGTGTACGTCAGCGTGCCGGTATTGTTGCCGGGTGTGTATGTGCCCGTGAGCGTGTCGCCGATTTTGGGTGATGTGTTGTCAATGGCCGCGGTTCCCGTGAGGGCACCCGGCGGTATCGCATCCGTCGTTACGTTGAGTACAGGACTTTCATCTGACGGTAATGCGTAATCTGTTTCCGCAAATCTCTGGTAGAATGTGTATGCGGTCTCCGGCGAAAGGCCGTAGAATATGTTACTTGATTGCCACATCGTTCCGTCGCGTGAATACTCGTATTCGTCGACAACGTTCAACGTGACGCTGTTGTGCGTCTTCGAAGCGAGTGTCGGTGCCGATGAAGGTGCCGAAGGACCCGGCATCTTCACGACCGCATCCGTCGGGGAGCTTGTCACAGAACCGCCTTCAGCGGTTGACATGACCGTGACCTTGATCGTCTTTCCCACATCGTCCGCAGTCACTATATATTCCGGCGAATCCGTTATGATCACATGGTCGCCCGCTTCCCATCGGTATGTCAGCGTGCCGGTATTGTTGCCGGGCGTGTATGTGCCCGTAAGCGTGTCGCCGACCTTCGGCGACGTGTTATCAATGGTCGCGGTTCCCGTGAGGGCGATCTTGTCCGTCGTCACATCGGAGCCGAGGCTTGAAGCCGACGCATATGTGTCCGATGTTTCTGCAACTCTTTGGTAGAATGTGTACAACGTGTTCGCCGTGAGGCTGTTGAATACGTTACTCGTCCGCCACGTCGTTCCATCCATCGAGAACTCGTACAATGTGTTAGCGGTCAGCGTGACGGATGTCTGCGTCTTTGAGAACAGCTCCGGAGCAGGAGGAGCATCCGGGCCGTCTTTCAACGTGATCGCCGATGTTTCGGCGCTCATGATCGATCCCGCCAGCCCGCTGGTTGATCTTATGGTCACGTACAGCGTCTTTCCGAGATCCGCCTCCTTCACCGTGTATGACGGTCCCGAACCGGCGCCTGCCATTTCACCGACGAATCTCCACACATAGTTCGGCGTTCCGGTGTCGTTACTGTCTTCGAGCGAAGCCGTCAGGACATCGCCGATCTTGGGTGTTGTGTTGCTGATGATCGCGATCCCCGTGAGGGCGTTCGCCGGTATCGGTTCCGTCGTCACATTAAGTACCGGACTTACATCCGACGCATACGTGTCATCCGTTTCCGCTATTCTATGGTAGAATGTGTATGCGGTCTCCGGCAAAAGGCCGTAGAATGTGTTACTCGATTGCCACGTCGTTCCGTCGATAGAGTATTCTGCATATTCCGAATGGGGTCTCAGTGTAACGCTGTTATGTGTTTTGGCATTCACCGTCGGTGCCAAAAGCATCGTCGAATTAAGATTCTTCACAACCGCATCGGTCTGAGGGCTTGTCACAGAACCCCCCGTGGTTATCGATCTGATAGTGACCGTGATGGTCTTCCCCGAATCAGCTGCCGTGACAGTATACGCAGGGGAGTTCGTCCCGACAATTCCGTCGTCTGCTTTCCATTGATATCTGAGCGTGCCGGTGTTGCCGCCGGCGATCAGCGAACCGTTCATAGTGTCGCCGACCTTCGGCGACATATTATCGATCACCGCTATCCCTCTGAGAATGGTCGTGTCCGCCCGCAAGCCGATTATACGCAAGGGAGCGGTCACGTCGGCACCGCTGCCCGCCGCGCCGAGATCGCCGATTTTGCTGTATTCGGCGTTACCCCAGCCCCACACTTCCCCGTTGCCCTTCAGTGCGAGCGAATGTTTCTGTCCCGCGGTGATCCACGTTATGTCGGTCAGCCATGATCCGCTGACGCCTACCTGCACGGGTGCGGGTCTGTTCGTACCGCTGGTGCCGTCGCCCAGCTGGCCGTTGGTGTTCAGACCCCATGCCCACACAGTCCCGTTTCTCTTCAGTGCAAGAGAATGGTTCTCTCCCGCGGCGATCATCGTTACATCCGACAGGCCTGACACCTGCACAGGAAGGGGTTTGGTCGTACCGCTGGTGCCGTCACCGATCTGGCCGTTGTTGTTCCGGCCCCATGCCCAAACCGTACCGTCGCTCTTCAAAGCAAGCGAATGACTCGGTCCGGCGGCGATCATCGTTACATTTGATATACCTGACACCTGCACGGGTGTAAATCTGGTCGTACTGCTGGTACCGTCACCGATCTGGCCGTAGTTATTCCAACCCCATGCCCACACTTCTCCGTTGCTCTTCATAGCTAATGAATGATTTGTCCCCGCGGCGATCATCGTTACATTTGATATACCTGACACCTGCACGGGTGTGAGTCTGTTCGTACCGCTGGTACCGTCACCGATCTGGCCGGCGTTGTTCCAACCCCACGCCCACACTTCCCCGTCGCTCTTCACAGCGAGTGAGTGGTGATCTCCCGCGGCGATCATCGTTACATCCGATAGGCCTGACACCTGCACGGGCGCGCCTCTGTTGGTAGTGCTGCCGTCGCCGAGCTGGCCGTAATCGTTACGGCCCCATGCCCAAACCGTCCCGTCGCTCTTGAGGGCTAGTGAATGAGAGATCCCTGCGGCGATCATCGTTATGTCGGTCAGACCGGTCACCGGTACGGGTGTGTATTCATCAGGAACGGTGCCGCTGCCGAGTTGTCCGTAGTTATTGCGGCCCCACGCCCAAACCGTCCCGTCGCTCTTCAGCGCAAGAGTATGTTCATCCCCCGCAACGATCATTTTCATGTCATTCACATCGAACCTGCTGACAAGCGTCTGCACGGGTGTGAGTCTGTTCGTACCGATGGTGCCGTCGCCCAATTGGCCATAGCCGTTGTGGCCCCACGCCCAAACCGTCCCGTCGCTCTTCAGGGCGAGCGAAGAAACCAATCCTCCGGCGATCATCGTTACGTCGGTCAGGTAGCCTGCGCCGCCGGGGCCTTTCACCTGCACGGGCGTTCTTTTAGTTATGGTTGTACCGTCGCCCAGATTACCATCGTAGTTGTTGCCCCATGCCCACACCGTCCCGTCGCTCTTCAGGGCGAGTGAATAAGACCACCCGGCGGAGATCATCGTTGCGCCCTGAATCGACACCTGCACGGGCGTGCTCTTGTTCGTACTGTCGCCGCTGGTACCGTTGCCGAGCTGACCGCTGTTGTTGCGGCCCCATGCCCACACCGTCCCGTCGCTCTTCAGGGCGAGTGAATGATATCCGCCTCCGGCGATCATGGTTACGTCTGACAGACCTGACACCTGCACGGGCGCATTCCTGTCATCAGTGGTGCCCTCGCCCAGCTGGCCGAATTGGTTCCGGCCCCATGCCCACACCTCTCCGTTGCTCTTCAAAGCAAGCGAATGATATCCGCCTCCGGCGATCATGGTTACGTCTGACAGACCTGACACCCGCACTGGTGTGTTCTTGCTCGTACCGGTGCCGTCACCGAGCTGGCCGCCGTAGATGTTAGAACCCCACGCCCAAACCGTACCGTCGCTCTTGAGGGCGAGGGAATGGAAATCTCCCGCGGCGATCATCTTTACGTCGGTCAGGTAGCCTGCGCCGCCGGGGCCTTTTACCTGCACGGGTGTGCTTCTGTTCGTACCGGTGCCGTCACCGAGCCGGCCGTGGCTGTTAGAACCCCACGCCCAAACCGTACCGTCGCTCTTGAGGGCGAGCGAGAAGGAATCTCCCGCTGAGATCATAATTATGTCTGACAGACCCAGCACCTGCACGGGTGTGCGTTTGTCATAAGTGGTGCCGTCGCCCAGCTGGCCGTAGTAGTTGTAACCCCACGCCCACACCGTCCCGTCGCTCTTGAGAGCAAGTGAATGCCTATCTCCCTCGGCGATCATCTTTACGCCGAACGAGTATGTTCCGTCGGTGCCTGACTGCACGGGTGTGTTTTTATTCGTACCGCTGGTGCCGTCACCCAGCTGACCGTTGGTGTTCCGGCCCCATGCCCACACAGTACTGTCGCTCTTCAGGGTGAGGTTGTGATTCTCTCCTGCGGCGATCCACGTTATGTCGGTCAGCCACGATCCGCTGACGCCTACCTGCACGGGGACCCTTCTTACAGTTGCGGTTGTACCGTCGCCCAGCTGTTCGTAGTTATTGCGGCCCCATGCCCATACAGTCCCGTCGCTCTTGAGGGCAAGCGAATGATTCGATCCCGCGGCGATCATCGTTGCGCCCTGAATATTCAACACCTGCACGGGTCTGCTTTCGTCCGTACCGCCCGGGCCGTCACCGAGCTGGCCGGCGCTGTTCTGACCCCATGCCCACACTTCCCCGTTACTCTTCATAGCTAGTGAATGATATCCGCCTGCGGCGATCATCGTTGCGCCTGACAGATCCGGCACCCGAACGGGCGTGTTTTTGTCCGTACCGGTACCGCTGGTGCCGTCACCGAGCTGACCGTAGGTGTTCATACCCCATGCCCACACCGTCCCGTCGCTCTTGAGGGCAAGCGAATGACCCGTTCCCGCGGCGATCATAGTTACGTCGGTCAGGTAGCCGATGTTGTTGAGACCTTTTACCTGCACAGGTGTGTATCTGTTCGTACCGCTGGTGCCGTCCCCGAGCCGGCCATAGGTGTTCTGACCCCATGCCCACACCGTCCCGTCGCTCTTGAGGGCGAGGGAATGGAAATCTCCCGCGGCGATCATCGTTACGTCGGTCAGGTAGCCGATGTTGTTGAGACCTTTTACCTGCACGGGTGTGTATCTGTCCGTACCGCCCGGGCCGTCGCCGAGCTGGCCGTAGTAGTTGTAACCCCACGCCCACACCGTCCCGTCGCTCTTGAGGGCAAGCGAATGATTCGATCCCGCGGCGATCATAGTTACGTCGGTCAGGTAGCCGATGTTGTTGAGACCTTTTACCTGCACGGGTGTGTTACTGTCGGTGTTGGTGCCGTTGCCGAGCTGACCGTACCAATTGTAACCCCACGCCCACACCGTCCCGTCGCTCTTGAGGGCGAGTGAATGAGATGTCCCTGCGGCGATCATAGTCACATCGCCCCAGCCCGCCGTTAAGTCATCGCTGCCGAACATGAGACTGTAATCATCTTCGTATTCCGCCGTATCCTTATCCGTGAAAAGGAAGGGCGCATATGCGACCAAAATGAACGCTATCGAAAGTGCTGCTAGAATCGTTCCGGGGTTGCTCTTGCTCCCCTTGTTCTTTGCTGTTCTGACCGCCATATCATCACCCGGGGTGAGCGGCGGATCGGAAATATTCGCCGCCCGTTCATCGCATTATTAGAGACGACTGCTTAAGAGAACTTTTCTAACATATTTATACACCGTTCCCGCGCGACAGCAGAAAGTTATCAGATAAGGTGCCGACGTTGTGTTTTTTTCGGGTCGCTATACCGCGTATGATATGCGAACGATATCCGAATACTATTCCGATGTGAAATACGGTCATCGGAACGGCCGGCAGGCGCAAAGTTGATTAACGTTCTCTGTGTAGTGTTCGCGTATTTGCAGGTGAACGAATGGAAAGAGCGGATAGAGTATACGGAAAAGAGGAGGTCATGGGGATGATGGAACCCCTCGTTTCCGCATGGTTCGGCGAACGGTTCGATTCTCTGACGGAACCGCAGGCCAAAGCCATACCGATGATACATCAGAGGAAGAACGTCCTCGTATCGTCGCCCACGGGATCCGGGAAGACGCTTACCGCATTCCTATCCATAATCAACGAATTGACCAGGTACGCGAAGGAAGGAAGACTTGAGGAAAGGATATATTGTGTATACATATCGCCGCTGAAAGCGTTAGCCAACGATATCAACAGGAATCTGAACACTCCGCTGAAAGAGATGATGGATGTCGCCCGGGAACGCGGTATGAGCGTTCCGGAGATACGCGTCGCGGTACGTTCCGGAGATACGACGCAGTATGAAAGGCAGAAGATGCTGCGGAAGCCGCCGCACATACTCATAACGACACCGGAATCATTGGCGATGGTGCTGGAAGCACCGAAGTTCAAGGAACGTCTCAGGAATGTGGAATGGGTGATACTCGATGAGATACACGATATATGCGATTCGAAGAGAGGCGCATTCCTTTCCATAACCTTGGAAAGATTGAGAGCGCATTGTGAGAACAAGATAACAAGGATAGGATTGTCTGCGACGCTTGCGCCGATAGAGGCGATAGCCGGTTTCCTGGCGGGAGTGGACAACGGAGTTCCCCGCGACGTGACGTTGGTGGAATCGGGAACGAGGAAGCAACTGGATCTGAAGGTCATATGCCCGACGGATGATATGACAGCGTTATCGTCGGAGATAGTCAACTCGAAGATGTACGATCAGCTGAAGGAATTGATAGAACAGCATGAAACTACGTTAGTATTCACGAACACCAGGTCCGGCGCGGAATCGGTTGTGTACAAACTGAAGGAACGCGGTATGGAGAATATCGCGGTGCACCACAGTTCTTTAGGCAAAGAAACGAGACTGGACGTAGAGGAACGTCTAAAACGCGGAGAGGTGAAATGTGTTGTTTCGTCGACGTCGTTGGAATTGGGGATCGATATCGGCTCCGTCGATCTCGTCTGTCAGATCGGTTCTCCGAAATCGGTCGCCAAAGGATTGCAACGGATAGGACGAAGCGGCCACAGCATGGGAAGGACCGCCAAAGGACGGTTACTCGTGTTCGATCAGGACGATCTTGTTGAGTGTGCAGTGATGTGCCGCGCCGCTCACCGCGGCGATATCGACCGCGTCGGAATACCGGAGAATTGTCTGGACGTTCTTGCACAAGCGGTCGTCGGCATGAGTTTAGACAGCAGGTGGGACGTTGACGATGCTTACGAGTTGGTCAAAGGATCGTACTGCTATCGCGACCTTCCCAAGGAGAAGTTCATCAGCGTTCTCAGATATCTGGGAAGCAAGGATGAATTCGAAGGCGTTTACTCTAAGATCTGGTATGATCCGGAAGATAAGAAATTCGGAAGGAAGAAAGGTTCGCGGATGATATATTTCATGAACCTCGGTACGATACCGGAAGAAGCTAATTACCGCGTCATAACGAATCACGGTTCATCGATGGGCGAATTATCGGAAAAGTTCGTGGAACGGTTATCGCCGAGGGATATATTCGTTCTCGGCGGAAGATCGTTCGAATTCGTAAGGACGAAAGGGATGAGCGCCTACGTGAAGGAGGCGTCCGGCCGTAAGCCCACCGTGCCGTCATGGGCCGGCGAGATGTTACCGAGAAGTTTCGATCTGTCGATGGAAGTGGCCAAGTTCCGCGGCGAACTTGCGGAACGCATCGATAACGATGCCGCCGAACTGTCGGACATATGCGACGAGTTCGATATAGACGAAGGATCGGCAAGATCCATCGTATCGTACTTCAACGAACAGAAGGCGACCGCCGGGATGATACCCGACAACAGGACGTTGGCCGTGGAGGAATACATCGACCCGTCCGGAAATCACCGCATAATATTCCATTTCCCGTTCGGAAGACGCGTGAATGACGCTCTTTCCAGAGGTTACGCATACCGCTTATCCAACTTACTCGGTTGTAACGTATCGGTGACGATGTCGGATGACAGCTTCATGATAGGTACGTCAAGAAGGGTCGATGTTGAGAAGATCCCGTCATTATTATCGTCGAAGGACCTCGAAGGCATATTACGGAAAGCGGTCAAAGATTCAGAGATATTCAAGATGAGGTTCCGGCACACAGCATCCAGAAGTTTCATGATACTCCGCAATTACATGGGCCGTTCGGTATCCGTGAATCGTCAACAGATACGCTCCGCGTATCTTCTTGAATCATTGGGCAACATGGAGGACATGCCCGTTATAGAAGAAACATACCGCGAAGTGCTTGAAGATGACATGGACATAAAGAATGCACGCGTGATCCTCGATATGATAAACGACGGAACGATGACCGTCAACACCATACAATTCAGCGGAACGCCGTCGCCTTTCGCTCACAACGCCATACTTTCGGGATTCTCAGATATCGTGTTGATGGAGGACCGCAGCGCTCTGCTGCGTGAACTCCACAGGAAGGTGCTGCACCGCGCCATGGGCGATTCCGTTAAGGAATTCGAGTTCGATGAGAACATACTCGTTCCTTACTTCAGAGAGAAGATCGGGCGAATAACAACAAAAGATGACATACCGAAGATGCTTATGCGTACCGGTCCGCTGCAGGCGTTCAGAGAACGCGGGCGGAATATCTACGCGTACGCCGATGCCGATAAGAAGACGGTGGACCAATGGTGTAGGGAACTTCTGAAAGAAGGCGTGATAGGAACGGTATTCCTGGACGATCCGCACATAATGGTAAGCGATGAGATACGTTATTATGCGTCCGCGGTCAAAAAGGACAGGGAACTGAATGATAACGATACTGACGTACTCAAGGCAATGAACAAGGAGATGACGCTCGACGAGATAGTTGAAGCGGCGGGTACGGACGAGGATACGGCGTTCAGGTCGATGAGGAAATTAGAATCGATGTATCTTGTTACGAGAACCGACATATCAAGGAACAAATGGTCCTTTTCAAAAGTGAATTATGAAGAACAGGACAGGAATGCGTCGCTGGATCGCATCATATTAAGACATCTGGAATGTTTTGCGCCGGCCACGGTGCACGAGACGGCGTTCGCATTATCGATACCGGAATCGGACGCCAAAGCCTCACTGGATGCGCTGACCGCAGACGGTGAACTGGCATGCGGGCGGTTCCTCGTGTCGGAGAACGATCAATATATGAAAAGAACGGACAGGATGCGCCTGAAGGCGGGTCACAGCAACGTTTTCAGTCATCAGGCGGCGGAACGTTACAGACGTTCGAAAGGGAGCAGATTCCGTTCCATTGAAGAATATTTCAAATTCTACGGATCGGCGGGAAGCGTTCTCGACGTGTTCAACCGCGTTGACGGTTTTGACATGAACGAATGGGGTTCGCTGAGGGAGAGCGGACGTATACTCTTAGGAAGATTCGTCCGCGGCCGTGTTCGTTACGTATTATCGGAGGACGGCGAGAAGTATGCATCCGTCAGAAGCGAACCGTTACTTCCCGTCGACGAGAAAGTGTATGCGTTCATACAAGGCATGGGCAAGGCGACCACAAGACAACTGATATCGGAGATGACCCTCGGCAAAGATGAGATAAAGGAATCGGTGAACAGGCTGGACCGCGCTCTTCGCATAGTGAGAGCATACGATGAAAGGGAGGACTGGGGTTCCGAGAATGTTTACGAGATATACAGACCCGGGAAACCGTCCGAAGATGTTGTACTCGAGCTTGCGGAACAGGCGGTCCGTGCGTACGGACCGGTCCCCGCCGTAGGATTGAGATTCATCATCGGCATTCAGCAGGAGGATGTCCCGGCGCTTATGAACGCCGTCGGCGCATCGATCGTATACGTAGGCGAAGGTCAGCTGCCGATGTACATCATGCCCGACGAGATACCGAAGATAGACGATCAGGAAGTTATGGAAGAGAAGATGCAGGTGCTCTCGCTCTTCGATCCCGCACTGGCATCCAAATGGGCCGAGATCTCGTCAAGATACGGGGACCGCTGGATATATCCCGTTGTACTGGGCGATCGTATAGCCGGAGCGCTTGAGATATGGGAGATGTCCGGGTGCGTTGAGATAAGATCCGTAGATACGGAGCATCCCGACCGTTTGAGTGAGCTTTTGGATGCGGTGGATGACCTGATGCGTTTCTTCAACATGAAAGGCCAGGATATCGTAAGGATAAGAGAGATACTGGGGATCGACGCAGCGGAGCTGGACGCCGAGGTCGTAACAACGCTGACGTCGAAAGGGTACCATCTCGTCAACGGATTCTACGCGAAAGGAAGATTCATCCCGAAGACGTTCACCGACGAAGAATTGGTGAGTTATGTGATAAGGAAACAGAGGGCGTTACCCTCCCTCAGGTATCGGACGGCGGCCGAGGCGATAGCGGACCGCGGATACATACGAACGGATGCGGAGATGCTTACCCGCGTCGTAGAAAGAACGCCGCTGAAGAGGCTGGCGGAACGTTACAATTTCGTGCAGATGAATCTGGTGCCCGGGTTCCAGGGATATACGACGCAGCGTTTCGCGCATATCTTCAGAGCGGCCAAGAACGTTGCGCCCGATGAAGAGATGACAACTTTGATAAGATTGATAAAGGACCGGCAGCCCGTATCCAGGAAGGACATCATGGAACATTCGCCGTTATCCCTCGAAAGGACGATGGAAGTTCTATCGAGACTATCGCATGCATCCATCGTCTGCACCGACGGCGGCCGTAATTATTCGTTGGTCCGCGAAAGCAATATCGATCAGCGGCGGGCGCTGAAAGAGATAATCCTGATGCACTTCAAAACTTTCGGTGTATTTTCCGCAGAGCACATGTACAGGTTCATGAGCCCGTCATTCAGGATGGGCGAGATCAGAGGCGTGCTGGCGGAACTGGAAGATGATGAGGCGATAGTCAAAGGATTCTTCAGGGAAGGTGATTCGACCGTGATGTGGATGCTGAAGGACGATGTCAACGCAGAGATCAAAAAAGCGGACGAGATGTTCCTCCTGAACACCCAGGACAATCTGCATGTGTACATGCGGTACTTACTGAAACAGGATTGCGCCACATCCGAGAACGTTGTTTTCTCAGGTACCGAAGTAGCGGGATCGTTCAAAGGGAAGCTTACCGTCACCGGCGCAAAGATAGAGGATCTCAAAGGAACGGACGAGGCTCAGCGTTTCGTGAAAAACCTGGCGTTATCGTTAGGAGTCTCAACAACAACGCGTAAGAAGGAAGAGGACAAAGACTGGGATGTTTGTGAATTTTATCAGAAAACGCATCCCGGAAGCATATTAAAATAGACAAAATACATTGTTTTAAATACCGTTAAGGCATTTAACACTAGTATGAAGATACCCTGTGAACTTGTTGTATGGTACGTGCTGCCGACCATAAGAAGGGAGGTCGCGAAGGAACTCGTTGACAACCACAACCTGTCACAGGCGGAGGTGGCGAGACGCTTCGGTGTTACTGACGCCGCGATATCGCAATATCTTAAGAAGAAGAGGGGCGACAATCCTTTGATAGACGAGAGCCCCCATCACGACAAGTTCATGGATGAGATACGGTCCGCGGCGAAGAGGATCGCATCCGACAACGCCGAATTCGCAAGCGAGATATGCAGCATATGCCTCGTTGTGAAGAGGATCGGGATGCTTGCCAAGATATACGAAGTTCATATGGGATGCGAGCCGCCGACCTGCGCCTGCGATCCCGCCATCGTACCGCAGTGATACAGCAGTTCTTGTGCGTATCCTGCGTATTCCCCGAATCGCCGTTCAGCGAATTCCGATAATTTGCGATAGCTTCCTGAAATTCCGTAACGTTCTCTGAGCACGTTCTCTATCCTCGCGTCTATCGGAAAAGAGTTAAGATGGCCGTATGAGAACAGCGTTATGCAATCGGCAACCTTGTTCCCTATGCCGTTGATGTCCATGAGTGCTTCACGGCATTCGATGCGGTCCATTCCCGCCAGGTCTTCGGGGACGATCACGCGGTCGGCGACCTTTTCGGCCAATTCGATGAGCCGGGCATCCCTGTAGCCGAGCCTGCACGATCCGATGTGCTCCGCTTTATCCAGGATCTCTTCCGGAGATGGGAACGACCATCTTCCGCCGAGGTCCCTGCCGAATGTCCGGCAAACGGATTCGACCATCATCCCTATTCTTTTCACGTTGGCGTTAGTTGCAAGAAGATATGTTGCGGTGCACTCCCACGGTTCCTGTTCAAGTATACGTAACCCCGGACACGCCATCGCAAGTTCGCGGACGAACGGATCGTCCGATATCGATCCGTATATTGTTTCAAGATCATCCTTGTGTCTGAGATACTTAAGCACTTTATCTTTGTCGCCGGTGCCTTCGCATTCCACGTATCCGTCCTTCTCGCGTAACGTTACTATATCGTTGCCCAGAACACCTTCCCACGCATCGCCCTTCTTGATCCAGCGGTGGGCCTGGCCGCAGCCCAGAGTGGGATCCAGCGATACGTTGATGTTCAGCTCCATCGCATACCGTGTCACCGTGGATGATGATAAAGATTTCTCCGAAAAGTGATATATTGCGGTGTCAATGACGTACCATGCGTTTCGGTCCGGCAGGTTACCCGCAAAGCGTTAAGGATTCAAAGGACAAGGGAACGGATGCGCTGAATCTTCTGAAGAGACTCGGACTCGATGCTCTGGAGATGGAGTTCGTGCACGGGATATGGGCGAACGCTGCGATGGCGAAGAACATCGGAGCGAAGGCAAAAGAGCTCGATATAAGATTAAGCGCCCATGCGCCGTATTACATCAGTTTCAATTCCGAGACCCCGAAAACAAGGGAGAAGAGCGTATCGTACGTCATGGATACCGTAAGAGCTGCGCACAACTTAGGTGCGTACATCATTGTGATACATGCCGCACATTACGGTAAGACGCCGCCGGAGGAGGCGACCGATTCTGTGATAACCGGGCTGAATAAATGCAAGGAGATCATGGATGACGAGAACATAAAGGATGTAATCCTGGGGTTAGAGACAATGGGACGCCCCTCAACGTGGGGAACGCTGAAGGAGATAGGAGAGGTCATGGACAATATCCCGGGCGTACGTCCCGTGCTGGATGTCGGGCACGTACATGCAAGATACAACGGATCGCTGAGGACGAAGGAGGACATGTCGTCGTTGACGGACGAGTTCTTCACGATCGCCGGCGATATGCCTCATTTCCACATAAGCTGCCTGCAGTACACCGTGAAGGGAGAGAAGGACCACATACCGCTGTCGGCGAAGGACCCGGATATGTCGTTACTCGCGGAAGCGCTAAGCGACTGTAAAAAGGACTGCACGTTCATATCCGAGTCGCCGCTGCTCGAAGAAGATGCGTTGAACTTCAAGAGGATGTTCCCGAAACGAGCAAAATTATAATACGAAGAGGCATAATGCACCATCCAACGCCACTGTGGCTCAGAGGTAGAGCGACTGATTCGTAATCAGTTGGTCGGGGGTTCAATTCCCTCCAGTGGCTCCATATCCCTTCCTTGTGCTCTTCCGTTTGCAGGTATGTTATTTAAGCGCATTCGTCGATTCTGTTCTGCGCCTGAATGATGCGTGAAAGTCAAAGGTGAAAAAAATGAACTTCAAAGTGACCGCATACGGGGTATTGCTGCTGGTCGGCGCCATGGTAGTGTTGATATCGTTATTCCTCAATTGGATCGATATCGGAACGGAGGCATGGACCGGATGGGAGATCTTCAGTGATAGGTTCGAAAACTACTACGTGATACCTATCGTACTGTTCGTATTGGCTATGATGGTCGTCGGAGCGGCGATCGACGAGTTCATCGGGAGATTCAATTCGATAAGAACGGTGCTGAGGGCGATAGTGCTGATCATAGGCGTTGTCATCATACTGCTGTCGCTGATCCTCGCTTCGAACGGTTTCTCAGTCACCGGATGGATGGACGACGCGGCGATAGGCTTCTACATGGCGGTCGCGGCCGGAGCGTTCATCGCAGTATCGGCGATACTTTCGTTGTTGAGGGTGTTCCCCGAGTCGGAGTGAATTTAAACCAATGCGCACGGTCCCCGTGCGCACTCAAACCCCTTCACTCTTTCTTCAGATAACGGTCGACGATCTTTATCGCGCATACATCACCGCACATCGAACAGCCGTCGCTCTTCTCCGTGTTACCGCGTTCCCGGTATCTTCTGGCTTTATCGGGATCGAGAGCGGTATCGAACATAGATTCCCAATCAAGGGCCCTGCGGGCCTTCGCCATATCGCTGTCCTTATCCTTGTGCTTACCTCTGCAGAGGTCTCCGACATGAGCTGCGATCCTGGTCGCTATAAGACCTTCACGAACATCGTCCGCATCCGGCAGCGAGAGATGTTCCGCCGGTGTGAGATAACAAAGGAAATCGGCTCCGTGCTGCGCAGCCACCGCCCCGCCTATCGCACCGACGATGTGATCGTAACCCGGCGCTATATCGGTCACAAGAGGCCCGAGAACGTAGAACGGCGCATCGTGACACAAACGCTTCTGCAGCTGCATATTAGCGGGCACCATATCAAGGGAAACGTGTCCAGGTCCCTCCACCATGGATTGTACGCCGGCCTCGCGGCATCTCTTCACAAGTCTGCCTAATGTCATCAGTTCCGACACTTGCGCACCATCCGTCGCGTCATCGATGCATCCCGGTCTGAAACCGTCGCCGAGGGATAACGTGATCTCATATTTTTTAGCCAATTCCAGAAGATAATCGAAATTCTCGTACAAAGGATTCTCACGGTCATTGTGAAGTATCCACGCGGTAAGGAACGATCCGCCCCGTGATACGACATCCATCGTCCTTGCCGATGATCTAAGCCACGACACGCTTTCCTTGGTTATTCCGCAGTGAACGGTCATAAAATCAACGCCGTCCTTTGCGTGCATCTCTATCCCGCCGAAGATGTCATCTTCGGTCATATCGACAACGGCGTTCTTTCTTGCAGCAACTAATCCCGTCTGATATATCGGAACGGTGCCGACGATGACATCGGAACGTGATACGATCGTTCTGCGTATCTTGTCGATATCGCCTCCGGTGCTCAGGTCCATGACGGCATCGGCGCCGTATTTCAAAGCTATTTCCAACTTTTTAAGTTCGTCGTCAAGCGATGTCATGTCGCGCGACGTACCTATGTTGACGTTCACTTTGACGGACATCCCGTTGCCGACGGCACACGGCAGCGGATCGTGGATCGGATTGCAGGGAATTACGATGCGGCCCGATGCAACGCCGTTCCTTACGAATTCTTCGCTTACGCCCTCTGTTCGCGCTGCTTCCGCGATCATGGGCGTAACGCCGCGTTTGGCCTGTTCCATTATGCTGCTCATCGTGTCTCAGAACGGAAGAGGGCTATTTTATGGTTGCCAGTCGCGCACCCGCGTGAGCACGTACCTTCGCTCGCGCGCACACGCGCGCACACAAAGTTATTAAACGATGACGCATTAACGAGTTTATCCTGCCGGTCGGTTACGGATGGGCACGGGATGGGATGATATGAGCGAAGACACCGGACAAGGTAATTACGGCGCTGACGGAATTGTAGTACTCGAAGGTTTAGAGGCAGTAAGGAAGCGCCCGGGAATGTATATAGGGAGCACCGACTCGCGCGGTCTCCATCATTTGGTCTATGAGGTCGTTGATAACAGCATCGACGAAGCTATGGCCGGATATGCAACACTGATATCAGTGTACGTGAACAAGGACGGTTCCGTCACAGTTGTTGATGACGGACGCGGAATACCGTGCGGGATGCACGAGAAAGGTAAGTCGGCATTGGAATTGGTTATGACGCACCTCCACGCAGGCGGCAAGTTCGATCATAACAGTTACAAAGTGTCCGGAGGGCTTCACGGAGTAGGCGTATCGGTGGTGAACGCACTCTCATCGAAACTCATCGTCGTTGTGGAGAGGGACGGCAAACAATTCAGACAGACGTATTCCTACGGGATACCCGACGGACCGGTGGAAGAGATCGGCGTATCCGATAGAACGGGAACGTCGGTGACGTTCTATCCCGACGCTTCGGTGTTCGAAACAACTGATTTCGAATACGAAGTATTGCAGCTCAGGTTCAGGAATCAAGCGTTCCTGAACAAGAACGTGGCGATCTACTTCGAAGACACGAGGACCGGACGGTCTGAGAATTTCCACTTCGAAGGCGGCGTATCTGAATTCGTATCATTCCTCAACAAGAACAAAACACCCATCCACCCGGAACCGATATACATACACGGAGAGAGCGCAGGCATAGAAGTTGAAATTGCGTTGCAATATACGGACGGATACAACGAGACGATAAATCCGTTCGTGAACACAATAAGCACGCCGGACGGCGGGACCCACATGGCGGGATTCAGGACCGCACTCACAAGAACGATAAACGATTATGCGAAAACGAACGGTTTCCTGAAAGATCTTGAGCCACTGTCGGGAGAGGATGTGAGAGAGGGGTTAACGGCAATATTGAGTGTGAAAGTACCCGAACCGCAGTTCGAAGGTCAGACCAAATCGAAACTGGGGAACAGTGAGGCGCAGGGCGCCGTATCATCGGTGATGGGCGAGAAGCTTTCCGAGTACCTGATGGAGAATCCCAAGGTCGCTGAACTCATAGTCAAGAAATCCATCTTCGCCGCTCAGGTAAGAGAAGCGGCCAGGAAGGCCAAAGAACTCACAAGAAGGAAGAACGTGCTGGAAGGAACCAGCCTTCCCGGCAAGCTTGCGGATTGCACGGAACGCGATCCCGCTAAGTCGGAGCTGTACATAGTGGAAGGAGAATCGGCCGGAGGAAGCGCCAAACAGGGTCGTGACAGAATGTTCCAGGCGATACTTCCGCTGAAAGGAAAGATCCTGAACGTTGAGAAGGCGAGACCCGATAAGATACTTCAGAGCGAGGAGATAAAGAACCTGGTGATAGCGATAGGCGGCAGCCTGGGCAACGATTTCGACCTTTCCAAGGTGAGGTATCACAGCATAGTGATAATGACCGATGCCGATGTGGACGGCGCGCACATAAGCACGCTCCTTCTTACATTGTTCTTCAGGCAGATGAGGCCGCTGATAGAAGCCGGTTACGTATACCTGGCGATGCCTCCCCTTTACCGTGCGTACAAAGGCAAGAAAGAATTGTACGTGTACAACGACGCCGAACTTGAGAAAGCGCTTGAGGAATTAGGACAGGGAGCGCAGGTCACGAGATACAAAGGTCTCGGTGAGATGGATCCCAAGCAGTTGTGGGAGACGACCATGGACCCGGCGACCAGAGTTATGAAACAGGTGATGATAGAGGATGCGATGCTTGCCGATGAGCTGTTCACGATGCTCATGGGCGATGCGGTGGAACCGCGCAGGGATTTTATCATCGAACATGCGCACGAAGTGATCAATCTGGATGTGTGATACCATGGATGAGGAACCTATAACAAAGAAAGTGGTGTCGCAGAGCATAGAGAAAGAGATGCAGCGCTCGTACATCGACTATGCGATGAGCGTCATAGTGGGAAGGGCGCTTCCCGACGTACGCGACGGTCTGAAACCCGTTCACAGGAAGATACTGTACGCGATGCATGATATGGGACTGGCGAGCAACCGTGCCCATAAGAAATCCGCCAGAGTGGTGGGAGAGGTTTTAGGTAAATACCATCCGCATGGTGATTCCGCCGCGTATGAGGCGATGGTGAGGATGGCGCAGCCGTTCTCGCTCAGGTATCCGCTGGTTGACGGACAGGGCAACTTCGGTTCCGTTGACGGTGACTCGGCTGCGGCGATGCGTTATACTGAAGCGAAGCTGTCGAAGATATCCGGCGATCTGCTGGCGGATCTCGATAAGGATACGGTGGATTTCGTGGACAACTTCGACGGTTCGCTGAAAGAACCGTCCGTACTCCCGTCCAAATTCCCGAACCTTCTGGTGAACGGTTCCGACGGCATAGCAGTGGGGATGGCAACGAAGATGCCTCCTCATAACTTATCGGAAGTGGTCGACGCATTAGTATATACAATAGACAACCCCGATGCGGAACTCAGCGAATTGATGGAGTTCGTGAAAGGCCCCGACTTCCCGACCGGCGGAACGATATACGGTCTGGCGGGGATAATGTCGGCGTACATGACGGGACGCGGAAAAGTGAAGATACGCGCTAACACCCACGTCGAAGAGATGCATTCCGGCAAGTCGAAGATAATTGTCGACGAAATTCCGTATCAGGTCAACAAAGCATTGCTGATCGAGGAGATCGCAGAGCGTGTTAAAAATAAGGAGATCGAAGGTATAACCGATCTTCGCGACGAATCGGACCGTAACGGAATGCGCATAGTCATCGAATTGCATAAAGATGCGATCGAGAACGTAGTTCTCGAGAATCTTTACAAACACACCAGGATGGAGCAGACGTTCGGTATAATCAATTTAGCGCTGGTGGACAACAAACCCAAGACGCTCAGTCTCAAAGAGATGCTGTTCCATTACCTGAATCACAGGAGAACGGTCATAAAAAGAAGGACACAGTACGACCTGGACCAGGCGGCCAAGAGGCACCACATACTCGAGGGATTGATGAAAGCGTTCAGCATGCTTGACGAGACGATAGCGTTAATACGCGCTTCAAAGACCGGAGAGGAAGCGAAGGAAGGTCTGATGACCCTTTTGACAATATCCGAGGATCAGGCGAAAGCGATCCTGGACATGAGGCTTCAGAAGCTGACAGGCCTGGAGATGGAAACTCTGAGAACGGAGTACGACGACATCATAAAACTGATGGCCGATCTGCGCGACATATTGGCGAACGAATGCAGGGTCATGTCCATCATCAAAGATGAATTGACGGAAATGAAAGCGACGCACGGCGACGAGCGAAGAACGGTGATAGACCCGAATGCTATAGACACCGATGAAGAGGACCTCATTCCCAGAGAGGATGTCGTCATAACGATCACGGGCGATAATTACATCAAACGGATACCGCTGAGCACGTACAAACAGCAGGGGCGCGGAGGTGTCGGTTTAATAGGGATGCAGACGAAGGAAGAGGACCATGTCGTTAACCTATTCGTTACGTCGACGCATGATTACGTGTTATTCATAACCAATAAAGGGCGTCTGCACTGGCTGAAAGGGTACAGGATACCAGAGGGCAGCCGTCAGTCAAAAGGGAAACCCATAGTGAACATGCTCGCGGACCTGGAAGAGAACGAGAAAGTGATGAACACCATATGCGTAAGCGAATTCCCCGAGGATAAGTACCTTGCGTTCTGCACCCGCAACGGATTGATGAAGAAAACGCGCCTGAGCGCTTACGGCAATGTGAGAGCGAAAGGCATCAAGGCGATCAAGCTCGAGGATGACGACGAATTGGTTGAAACTCATCTGACGCTGGGGAACGATGAGATAATAATCGCAACCAAAGGCGGCCAGGCATGCAGGTTCAGGGAAGAGGATGTAAGACCGACCGGAAGGGATACAATGGGCGTCAAAGGGATAACGCTGAACTCCGGAGATCATGTCGTAGCGATGGCAACGGTGCGTCCCGATGATATGCTGCTCACGGTAACGGAGAACGGTTACGGCAAGATATCGTTCGTTGACGATTACCGCAAGACCAAGCGCGGCGGGAAGGGAGTGATAACGATAAAGACGGGAGACCGTAACGGTGACGTGGTCGCAGTAAGAACGGTCAACCAAACGGACGAGCTGATGATAACGAGCCGGCAGGGCAAGATAATCAGGATAAAAGTGGCCGATATACGCGTCACGGGAAGGAATGCGATGGGCGTTAAGGTGATGAACTTGCACGACGACGATCTGGTGACCGCCCTTGAACCGATACTCGGCGCCGAGGAACAAGAGGAACAGCCAAATGAATGATCAGCGTTCAAAATTGACGATAGCGGCGGCGTCGGCCGCACTCTTCATACTGTCGGCGGCGTTCGCGATACTTCTGCTTACGGATGGGAGCCTCCGAGAGGACCCGGACAGACTGTTCGTGTACATGGCCGCGTTCCTTATCGCGTTCATCGTACTGAACGTCCTTCTGGTCATCGTCGTTGTAAGAGCGTCCAAGAAGCTTAAGATGAAGATAGAGATGAAGAAGTGCATCTCCTGTTCGTCGGTGATACCGAAGGATGCAGAAACGTGTCCGAAATGCCGCGCGGTGCAGCCGATGGTGGTCCCGGAGGATGCGTACCTGAAGCCGAGGCAGGAGAGCGAAAAGCAGATAAGACCGAAGAAATGATCGCGCTGCGTTTCAAACACAACACATTCGGTATCAATCAGATCCTAACCAGTAACTATATAACAGAAATCCACATTTGGGAGTTTCACGCCGTGGTAACTCAGTTGGGAGAGTGCAAGACTGAAGATCTTGAAGTCGCTGGTTCGAGCCCGGCTCACGGCACCATAAATTACTACAACCCAACTTGTGACACATACTCATCAGCAGCCCTATTTGTAATACAGGTGTATTAACTCGGCCTCAGCAATTTAATATAGGTGTATTTGGAGCCCGGCCCCCGTATCATCAATCGTTCTGTGATCACCGATATTCATCAGCCATTGTTATCGAGGCCGGCAACAATATAATCGTGATTATATTGTGCGAAAGATGTGTTTCGGGCGCAAGGTCATGTCTTTTTGACGACGTATGCGAGCACCGCAGCGTTAACGGTCGCTTCCATCCTCTTGTCCCGGCCTTCCGTCGGTCCGTATGTTTCAACGATCTTCGCTTTATATTCTTCCGGCTTAAGTTTTCCGTACATGGCGAAGAACCTTTCGGGTTCCGGAACGCCCTTCTCGTGATAGTCTTCAAGTGTTGTCATATTACCGTACCCGTATCGTTTTACGCTTTATTTAAGTTATAAAGAATAAATACCGCAAACACATCATCGATACCGTTCAAAATGGATAAGATATTCATCGATGTCAGGACCAGCGATCTAACTCTGTCAGAGATATTCAGACAGATAGAGATCATACAATCCGACAATCCTGACATGGAGATATTCTTAGACGGCGATCGTCACGCCATAGTCGGCCGGACGCGCAAGATATGCGGCGCGGAGCAGTGATGCCGTGGGTAAGGGGAGAGTGACTGTCGGTCTTTACAATTCATACAACCCTTCAAAGTTCATGGAGGCGCACAGACGCGCGCTTGCTCGCGCCGGACCGCTTGCTTTAGCATTCGATTGCAATCTTGCATTATTCGGTTTTCCGTTCCCGGATGAGCCGAAGACGCCTCGGGAATTAGCGGAATGGGTGGCGGGAACGACAAGCATCGGAGGTGACGGCGAATATTTCGTTGAGCTCGCGGAAAAAGGAAGATTCCAGAGTTTCCCGTATCCCGGGAAAGGATTCCCGCCGCAGCTGGGCGAGCCGATACTCACAACGAGCAAACCCGATCCCAAATTATCCGTGACCGTCGAACAAGTGAAAGAGATGATCGGTAACGGTAAAAGTGTTCTTCTGGTGTTCGGTCTCGGACCGCACGGAGTGCCGAAGGATGCCGCATCCATACCGCGATACAATCTCGACATCACCGGCGGAAGATTCTCGCTGGAGACGTGCACGGCGTTGGGCGCCGTGATCGGAGCGCTGTGCTCTCAGTAATTCTCGTATAACAGATCATCAGGACCGTACAGTACGCCGTTACCTTTCTCCGCATATCCGACGATATCGGCGTTCTTGTTCTCCGAAGCTATCGCTTCCGCCTCTTCCGGCGATGCGACGATGGTGTATCCCATACCCATGTTGAACGTCTGGTACATCTCCTTCGTTTCAATATTCCCGAGTTCCTGCATACAATTGAATACCGCATGCGGTTTCACCGGGTCCGAGATCACATATCTTAATCCCTTCTTCATGCGCAACAGATTGCGTAAACCGCCGCCGGTGATGTTCACCATACCGGTCACTTTGTGATCATTTATTATCGAGAGAACTTGACGAACGTAGATCTCCGTCGGCATCAGTAATTCGGCACCCGCGGTACCTTTCAATCCTTTTACGTTATCTTTCATACCGATCCCGGCGCTCTCGAACACCTTCCTGGCAAGTGTTAACCCATTGGAGTGTACGCCGGATGATCTTAACGATACGATGAGATCGCCGTCCTTCACTTCCTGTCCCGTTATAACTTTGCTTTTATTGACGTAACCTAAACACGTACCTGATACGTCAACGCCTTTGATGAGTTCCGGAAGGACCGCTATCTCGCCGCCGACGATCTCCATGTTGGACATTTCGGCACCTTTCTGCAATCCCTTTCCTATCTCTTTCGTGAGATCATCGTCGGGTTTATCGATGGCAATGTAATCGACGAACGACATCGGTTCGGCACCCACGCATATCGTGTCGTTAACGTTCATCGCTATGCAGTCGATACCGACGGTGTTCCATATTCCGAGTTCTTCCGCAACGATCAGTTTCGTTCCCACTCCGTCGGTGCACAGTGTAAGATAATCGTCACCGAAGTCGATCAGGCTTGTGAACAATCCTTTCAGATCGGCCGATCGACCTTTCCCTGTCCTCTTGTACTTCAGTTCCTTTACCAGCGACTCTATGGCGCTGGATTTGCGGTCTATGTTCACGCCCGCCTTCGCATAAGTCCACCCGGATGCCATGTTATCCCATTCAGCATAATGTCTGGCTCGTTTATATTTTATTACACGTAAAAAGCAGAAGATGTTAAATGCGCAGTCACGGATAATGCGAGACAATGACCAAACGCTGGCTTTCGGAACACAAGCAGGAGAAGTACTACCGGCTGGCGAAGAAGCTGGATTACAGGTCACGAGCGTCATTCAAATTAATTCAGATGGACGATCGGTTCGGCATATTCAGAGAAGGGGATTCCGTCGTTGACCTCGGTGCTTCACCGGGCGGGTGGCTTCAGGTGGCCAAAGAAAGAGTGGGCGACGGAAAGGTCATCGGTGTCGACCTGAGACCCATAAGACCTATAGACGGCGTTGCGACGATACTCGGCGACATAACCGTGAAGGAGACTATGGACGAGCTGCTTGAGAAGTTCGGCGGAAAAGCTGACGTAATTTTATCGGACATGGCGCCGAACGTCGGCGGTAATTACTCAACGGATCACGCGCGTTCCGTTCATCTGTGCTCATTTGCAATTGACGTAGCGGACCACGTTCTGAAAAGGGAAGGGAGAATGGTCATGAAGGTGTTCATGGGCGATATGTTCCCGAGCATCAAAGAAGCGATGGATATAAGATTCAAGAGTGTGAAAGTGCATGCGCCGGATGCCACAAGATCGACATCATCCGAAGTTTATGTGATAGCGAAAGGGTTCAAAGGGCATGCACCCAAGGATATGCCCGTTTCCGGGAATGAAGAGAAGAAAGCGGAGTTCACAGTGAAGGGAGAGTTAACATGAGGCCGGGGAAGATAATCGGAATAGGATGGAACTACAGATCGCATCTTGCGGAGACGAACGCCGTATTGCCTAAGGAACCGCTCGTTTTTCTTAAACCGCCGTCCTGTCTCATCGGCAACGGAGACAACATCGTAACGATCGAAGGGATAGGTTCCGTTCACTACGAAGGCGAGCTTGCGATAATATTCGGGAAGACGGGCAAGAACATACCCGAGAAGGATGCACTGTCTTACGTGTCGCACGTAGCCGTTTTTAACGACGTTACGGCAAGGGATATGCAGACAAAAGCAAGATCCGAAGGGAACCCGTGGGATGTAGCGAAGGGAATGGACACGTTCGGCCCAATGTCGGAACCCGTTCCGCTGAGTTCCGTGAATGACATCCAGGACCTTGAGATCGAATTGTATCTGAACGGCGAGCTGAAGCAGAAGGCGAACACGTCATCGATGATATTCCCCGTTGACGTGTTGATAGCATACGTTTCAAAGTTCATGACCATCGAGAAAGGCGACATAATGATAACGGGAACGCCGGAAGGCGTCGGTCTGCTGAAGGCGGGTGACGTTGTTACGGTGAAGATAGCGGGGGTCGGCGAACTTACGAATAAAGTCGTCTAATCCCAGAATCTTTTGTTCTTGGCATAGAGCACCTCGGACGCAAGGATATCCCTCAGAAGATCGTCCTCATCGAGGTGCATCCTTCTCAATATACGTGACGCCGAATCGGGACCGATGCCTCTGCCCGCTAATATGATGACCGCCTTCTTTCCTTCTTCATTCACCAGGTTGGCGTTCTTGAATATCCGGGCAACTTCGCTCTTCTCCGGTCCGCCCGGCTGTTTCTTTGATAACAGTTTGATCTTGTCGCGGTCGTATTCCTTCAGAACGGCTATCATATTGCCGCCGCATCTTCCGCATACGAACCGTTTCGGTGAGTCGCCGACGCGCACTCTCCACTGGCTTTGACACTTTAAGCACGAAGCGTACATGACCTCATCCTCAAGCCTTTTCTTCATTGCCATAAGTATTGAGTGATCCGCTCTCAGCGGCTGCATCAGTTCCTTCGTTCTGACGATGCCCTCTAATCCCATCGGTGTCATTCCCGTCACTTTCACCGCTATCGTACCGTCCGAAAGCGCCGTTATCGCCTTTTCGGTATTCTCGACGTCCAAGTCTTCCCACAATACTTTCGATACCGCATCATCATAGACGGGTGTATCGCGGTAAGTATCGAAAAGGCGTGAGAAACTGACGTACCGGTGGTCCGCTTCCTTCTCAATGATGCCGAATTTCTTAGCAACGTACATGAATCTCCATTTCAGGTACGATGAATTGGACATCGTCAGTCTGGTAAGCGCTTCTATTGTTCCCGGTTTTATCGACGTTAGCGCATTAAGAAGAACATCCTTGCCGACATTCCTGGGAAGTTCCACGATTATTCTGTACGGATCGGTTGATATCCCCACGCTTTCGCCCAATCTCGCTGAGAGCAGCGCTGAATATATCTTGCTCAATGTTTCGTTCACTCGTGTTCCGAAGCACGAATTTATAACGGCGACCCTGTCCCCGATCTCAATTGTAACTAACTTATCCGACGGAACGTCGAACCCCTTCTGCTTTCTGATGTAATCGAGTATGCACTCCTTCGCGCCGGGATCGCAATCATATCTGTCGATATCGGCGACACGCCTTAATTTTCCGACCTCCGCGGCAACTTCATACGGCACGGGAATATCGCTCCCGGTCCACGAAGGAACGGAACCGATCTCCTTGGAACCTTCCACCAGAAGCTCATCTTCGCGCATCTCCACTATCCTCCACGTTCTTCCCTTCGCTATGAACATCGCGTAAGGTTCCGCGAACGTGGCGACGAAACTCTCGTCAAGCGTTCCTATGATGCCTCTTGTACCTATATCACGAACAAGATACGTTCTCTCGTCAGGGATCATCGAGATATTGTCGTAAAAATAGTTCATACCCTTCTTCGATCTTCTGAATCCGCTGTCATCCTCGAATATGAGTTTTATCGATCTCAGCTGTTCGAGTACGCCATCCATCTCATGACGTTCGAGATCGCGGAACGGGTGCGATCTTTTGAAGATATTAAATGCGGTTTCCCTGTCGATACGCGACGACATGGTCATCGCTATCAGTTGGTTCGCGAGTACCGTGAACGGTTTCGGACGGCCGACCCGGTTCTCGAGTTCTTTGGTCTCGGTCCTTCTGCCTATGACCGCCGATTCTAATAACTCATCGGGAGACGTTGCAATTATCTTGGCGCGTATCGTCTCGCCTATCCGGTGCCCCGCGCGCCCCGCGCGCTGTATCATCCGCGACACTTGTCTCGGAGAATTGTACTGTATCACAAGGTCCGTTGAACCTACGTCGATGCCGAGCTCAAGGGAAGAGGTGCATATTAACGCCTTCAGTTCACCTCTTTTGAATCGGTCCTCCATTTCCATGCGATTCTCTTTGGAAAGGGAACCGTGATGCACATCTATCGGAAAGTCGGGGTCAAGAAGATGATATCTGGCCGCTAACCATTCCGCTGTCTCTCGTGTATTAACAAAGAATAACGTTGACCTTCCGCGCTCCATGTATTCTTTCGCCGACATCATCACGGCAATTATGTGAGGGTCGCTCTGAAGCCTGTCTGCAAGTTCCGCATCAACATTGATTTTCGGCGACTCGATGTTAAGCACAAGGTCCCTTTTAGTGTCGTGTTTCGATATCACGACCTTCCTTCCAGCGCCTGAAAGGAATCCCGCAACTTCGTTGACGTTGCCTACGGTTGCCGACGACCCGATCCTCTGGTATTCGCCGGCAAGCATCGTAAGCCTCTCCATGGCGACGCTTAATTGAGCGCCGCGTTCAACGGTAGCGAGTTCATGTATTTCGTCGACGACCAGCCACTTCACACCCTTCAGATGCTCTCTCAACCGTTTTCCGGTGAACAGCACCTGCATCGTCTCCGGCGTGGTGATCAGAATATCCGGAGGGTCGCGGGACTGCTTCATGCGTTCATGATCCGGAGTGTCGCCGTGTCTCACTCCTACTTTCAGGTTCAGCGCTTTCCCGAATTCTTCCATCCGCCGTAACATATCGCGGTTCAGAGCGCGCAGCGGTGTCACGTAGATGCATCGTATCCCTCCTTTGGGCGTCCTGAGAAGCATGTCGAATATCGGTAACATCACGGCTTCCGTCTTCCCGATCCCGGTAGGTGCGACAAGAAGTACGTTGTCGCCGTTCAGTATCTTCGGTATCACGTCGACCTGCGGATCCGTAGGGCTGAATATGTTCATGCCTTCCAGGACGGAAACGACCTTGGGATCAAGCAACTCGAATGACACGGTCGTACTGAGATTATCGGACTATATTACAATAACGGAAAGAGAAGGGAATAAAGAGTTTAGAAGGATCCGCTCATTCCTTTTTCTTGGCGAGCTTCTTCTTCTTCTTTTTCAGGGACCTTTCGCTCTCCTTCAGTGCGTCGGATATCAGCTTCGTTTCCTTCGCTCCGTCGGTTATGTCCGTTCCTTTGAACCTCAGGATACTCCAGCCGTCCTCGATCAGACCGCCGTCCGATCCGTCATCGCCGTCAACGAACACGGCCACCTTCCATTTCACGAAAGCGAGGTGGATGTTCTCTTCGCCATACCCTATCCTGTATCTGAGGCGTTTGTTCCATACAGCTTTTTTCAATCTCGCTCCGGGGTCGTTCTCCGTTATGTAGGAGGGTTCCTCATCACCCGTGCCGAGTATGCTGTTGTTCTTCTCTATTGCGGCCACGACCTTCTCCGCTTCCTTCGACCCGTCGTCTATGTTCGCGCCTTTGAATCTCAAGACGATCCAGCCGTCCTCTTCGAGCTTATCGTCGATCTGTTCGCGTTCAGTATCGTCAGCAACGAATACCGCCACCTTGGAACGCGGGTAAGCGATCGGTATGTTATCCTTGCTGTAGTTCCTTCTGTAACGGTTCGTTCTCCACAGTGCCATCCTGAGCCTGAATTCCGGGGTGTTCTCTTCCGTCTCGGCATCAGGCACATCGGCGCTGGTAAGGTTCACACCGTCCGGTATGATCCCTTTCGACAGGAGCTCAAGATTACGGTCGACCGCTTCCATCACTTTTTCCGTCTCTTCCTTGGCGTCGGTGATGTCATCGTTCCTGAATCTCATTATCGTCCATCCTTTCTTCAAAAGGACGTCGTCGCTCTTTCTTGTGTATGTATCCGCACAAACGAATGCGCCTACTTTCGCTCTCTTGAATGCGACGGTGATCTTCTCTCTGCCGTATCTGCGTCTGTACCTGTAGCCGTTGCGCCACAGGTTCCTTCTTAACTTCAGGTCGGGGCTGTCATCTTCGGATTCTTCGCCGAATATGTCGTTATCTTTTTCTCCTTCGTCGACAACGACCGCCGCCTTCGCCTTCGGTTTGACCTCGGGTTTCGGAGCCGCCTCGGCTTTAACTTCCGGCGTGGCCTCTGTTTTGACCTCAGGCGCAGCTTTCGCTTCCGCTTTGACCTCAGGCGCAGCCTCCGCTTTGACCTCAGCGGCCGCGGGTTTCGCGACGGCTTCCACTTTAACTTCAGCCTTGACCTCAGGCGCAGCCTCCGCTTTGACCTCAGGCGCAGCCGCCTTCGGTTCCGCTTTGGGCGCTTCCGGAGCGGCCTCCTCAACGATCGGCGCCGTCACCTGCAGAAGCATTTCCGAGATATCCATAACTTTGATCTTGGAACCCAGTTTCTTCGCTCCTGCGCTGAGATTCAGAACACAGAACGGGCATGATGTCGCGAGTATCTCCGCGCCCACGGCTTCCGCGTCTTTTATACGGTCGGCAGCTACGTTAACCGCGAAATCATTGAATGCGCTCTTGTAGCCTCCTCCGGCGCCGCAGCATCTCGATTGCTTGCGGTTGCGTTCCATTTCAACGAGTTGCACGCCCTTGATCTTCTTCAGTATGTTGCGCGGTTCTTCGAACACGCCGGCGTGCCTTCCCAGATGGCACGGGTCGTGATAAGTCACTTTAGCATTTATCGGATGGTTCAGCGCAAGCTTCCTCTCCGATATGAGTTTGTCCGCGTATTGTGAAAAATGATAAACATTTTGACCGGCTCTTGAATAATGATCTCCGAAGTCGGTGGACACCGTTTTGTAGCATCCCGAACAGGTCATGACCATATCCTTGGCACCCATTCCGTCAGCCTTGCTGACGACGGCATCCGCAGATCTCTTCGTTAACGATTTGTCCCCCGTTCTGAGTGCGGGCGATGTGCAGCAGTACTCCTCCGCTCCGAGGTTATTCTGCTTAACTCCGGCTCTGTCAAGCACTCTCACACCTGCAGCCGGTATCCTCTGCATCCTGTACGCACCGGTGCATCCGGCGTACATTATGACATCCGGGACCGGCTCTTTCTTAACGTCTTTAGGCCACCATGCATCTCTCGTCTTAGGGGATTCGCCGTAAGGGTTGCGGACATGATCGATCTTGCCGACAAGTTTCTTGTGCGCGAGCATCGGTCCCGCTCCGATATCAACGAGCCATGCGCGTACCTTCTCCCAGAATGTTACAAGTTCGATACCTGCGTGACATACGACCTCACAACTTCCGCATCCCGTGCACTTGTACATGGCGTCAACGAAATCATCGCTCACCTCAACCTTCCTGTTGAGGAGCTTATCCATGGGGTTCTTCTTGTCAAGCTGCGTAAGATAGTAGATCTTACCTCTCGGCGTTACGGATTCCCAGGGGGTCTGTGCGTGTGCTTCGCACACCTCAATGCAATAGCCGCACTGAAGACATGACAGCATCTCCTTCTGTATGCGCGGCATCTTACCAATCAACGGTTTCTTTCCCATTACGATGACCTCG
>Ga0123353_10001092_pt1 | contig 32997 bp, 21 predicted proteins | sample TergutLab28metaG_3_FD_92763 | JGI IMG/M metagenome (GOLD analysis project Ga0123353, IMG submission 92763) | Labiotermes labralis P3 segment gut microbial communities from Petit-Saut dam, French Guiana - Lab288 P3 | ecosystem: Host-associated > Arthropoda: Insects > Digestive system > Gut ... | reverse complement strand
CTGCTCGTGGACGACAAGGGCGTCTGGCGTCAATTGTCCTGGGCGTTGACGTCCGCGCCGTGGTTCATCAGCCACTTCATGGCCTCGATCTGGCCGGTCCGGGCCGCCGAAAACATCGGCGTTTCCCCTTGCCGGTTTTGGGCATTGACGTTCGCCCCACGATCCGTCAACCACGCCATCGTTTCGACCCGGCCGTTGCCGGCGGCGTAAAACAACGGCGTATTGCCGTGAACGTCGCGGGCATTGACGTCCGCGCCCTGCGACTTCGCCCATTCCAGCACGTCCACCCGCCCGGCCGCCGCGGCGGAGTGCGCCAACGTTCGACCGTCGCTGCCGGCTTGATTGCCCCGCAGTCCCTTCGCTTTTTCGTCGGCCCATGTTTCGAACGTTCGCGTCGCGGTGTCCGCGTCCTCGTGGGCGCCGTGGGCACGCAGCCACGCTCGGGTTTCTTCGCGTTGCGCAAACAGCAGGGGCGTTCGGCCGTCGTTGTCCACGGCGTTGACGTCCGCGCCCTGCTCCGCCAACCACGCCATCGCCTCGATTTTGCCGGCCCGGGCCGCCTCGAACAGCGGTGTCTGGCCGGTGTCGTTCGTGGCGTGGATGTCCGCGCCCTGGTCCTGCAACCACGCCATGACGTCGACGTGGCCGAAGATGGCCGCCGCAAACATGGGCGTCCGGCGGTCGGCGCAGTCCGCGTGAATGTCCACGCCCTGGGTCTGCAACCACGCCATCACCTCGACCTGGCCGCCCCAGACCGCATGAAACATCGGCGTCCATCCATGGCTGCCCTTGGCGTTGATGTCCACGCCCTGTTCCGCCAGCCACGTCACGATGTCCAGATGGCCTTGCCGGGCCGCGTCGAGCATCGGCGTCACGCCGGCCGGGCCCGCGGCGTTGACGTCCGCCCCACGCTCCGCCAGCCACTTCGCCGCGTCAAGCCGGCCATGCAGGACCGCCAAGTGCAGCGGCGTGCCGCCGGAGTCGTCCTTGGCCGTAACGTCCTCCCCACGCGACGCCAGCCACTCCATCGCGTCCACCCGACCTTCATAAGCGGCCAAATGCATCAACGTCAAACCATGGCCGCCGTTTTCCTTCAACTCCACCTTCGCCGTCTTCAACCACGTCGCCACCGCCGGCGACGACGGCGTCGTCCACACCCACCACGCCACCATCGCTCCCACCAACACCGCGACGCAAATTACGGAAACGAAAACCCGCCGTTTCTTCCTCGCCCCATCACCGTCGTTCTGTAGCATGGACATGACGCGATCCTTTCACATAGTAAAACGCCCGGCACCACCGATGATTTCACCGTGATTTCGAATGTCGTGCTTCGAAGTTACAACGCTTCCCTTGGCCCAAACGCTCAATGTTACCTTTCCGTGTCTCCGCGTCAGTATTTCCCCGCGTCCAGGGCCGTTTCGATGAACTGGCGGTAATTGGCGGCCGTTTTTTCGCGGAGGGGAATGTTGATCGGGGCGGCGGTGGGGAGGATGATGTACCGGCCGCCGGGTTTGCCCTGGGCGATCAGGTCGCGGACGAGGGCGTCGATGAATTTCGCGTCGGCGGTTTCGATGTATTTCAACTCCAAGCCGCCGCAGAGCACCGTGTCCGGCAGCTGCCGTTTGAGCTGGGCGATGGTGATGTCGCCGTCGGGCGGCGGTTCGACGGGCTCGAGGAGGACGGGGTCGATCTTGCGGATTTCCTCCAGCACGCGGGCGATTTTTCCGTGGCAGTGGATTCGCGGGAACACGCCCGCGTCGCGCATCATGCGGCCGTAGAGGGTGTCGTACCGCGTGACGAATTTCGCGAACAGTTCCGGCGGAAGGAACGGCGGCGTGGCGTACTCCGGGCCGTAGATGCGGAAAACGCAGTCCTTCACCGGGCCGGTCAATACGCGGCGGAGCGTCTCGGTGTATTTTTCGTGCAGTTGATCCATGGCCGCGACGAAGGCGTCGGTTTCGGTCATGGCCAGGACGACGAAATCTTCCATGTCGAACAGCGAGGCCACCTCGCACAGCGGGTCGCCCATGTCGAGCATCGGCAGTCCGTGGCGGTCTTCGAGCCGCTGCCAGGCCAGGTTCAGGGCGGAGAAATCGGCCTGGCCGGGTTCCCACGGGATGCGGAGGTAGGCGTGGAGGTCGTCGAGGTTTTTGCAGAGGTGTTCTCGCGTCCAGGTGGTCATGATATCGTCGCTGCGGCTGGTGGTGAGCGTGAGGTCGCGGCCTGGTGCGTGGAGCACGCGGCGGGTGACGTGCTGGTCGCCGTCGTCGTACGTCTGGAGCGTTTCCCACGAACAGGCGTCGGCCCGCGCGTTGGCGACGCCGACGCCGGTCATGTACATGCAATCGGTGTGCTCGCGAATCAACGCCATCAGCCCCGCGTAACTGGGGTGCTTATTTTCGAAATTGTCGGGATTGTATCCCACCAGTTCATACGTGCTGATCGGCACACGGTCGGGCGTTTGGCCGTGCAGGCAGGCGAGCAGGCGTTCCTTACTGTTCATGGGGCCTCCGTGATTTTGTCAGGCACACGTACCCCTTTACCGCCGGTTCCCTGGGCAGGTCAAGAACATTATTTTCGCGAGACAAAATGCGTTGCACGGCGGCGTGCGTTTCGCTATCGTGCGGAACAGGCCGGCGAACGGGTTATCCGGTGTAACATCAACGGATCGTTTCGATAAGGAATACGGAAAACCGAGGTCATTATGTTGAAGCGAATGTTCTCGTTGTTGGCGGCGTTGGCGGTGTTGTTGGCGGGCGGTTGTGCGAGCGAGCTTCGGCCAACCACGTCGCCGCGGGATGTTCGGGACGAGTATTTCAATGTGCCGGTGACGGCGTTGGGGGAGGATAGCGAGTCGGTGCGGATGGCGCTGGGGGCGGCGTGGGACGACGCGCTGGCGTGCCGCGCGTTGGCGGGGTATCTCCAGCCGTGGAGCGCGACGGAATGGGTGATTCCGTGTGATCCGCGCGTGGGAAAAGGCCACATCAAAGCTTCCGAGGCGGCCGACGCGTTGGTCAAGCGCGGGACGCGGATGTACGAGTTGGTCAAGTGTGTGGATCACGGCATCGAGAGCGTTCGGCTCGCTCGCGACAGCCGGGATGAGCCGGGGCTGGAGCAGGACATCGCGTTTTGGCGGAACGAGTTGGCGTTGGCGGCGGCGCAGGTGACGGCGTACGCCCGCGACGCGGCGGAGTTGAAAGGGCAGCTTCAGACGTTGTTGAACGAGGAGGCCGGCCGGCGCGGCGTTTCGGCGCGGTTTGTCGAACCGAAACCGTGGGCCGACCCGCGGCGCGAGGCCTGGCGGAAGGCGGGGCCTATGGTCGGAATTCGCCTGCCGCTGGACCCGGCCCAGGGGCACCCGGCGGCGTGGTGGAACGACACGCTGGGCGTCGGGCCGTTGTACATCGCCGCGAAGTTTCGCGATGCCGGAAACGCGTTTTTCACCTCCGAACAGCCGCTCGGCGCGTGGGGACTGAACTGCACCGGCGAAGGTTCGTATGACTTTTCCAACCTCGTGGCCCTGGTCGCGGGGCTGAAGGAACGTCGCTGCAAGTACCTGCTGGAGTTGCCCACGCTGACGTGGCGGCAGACGCCCGAGCAATTGGCCGAGCAGCACAAGCGGCACCGCGAGGCGGGGCATGGAATCTGGTCGATGTCCGCGCCGTCGCTGCCTCCGTACCTCGCCGACGACGAACAGGCGAACATGATCGCTCGCCACGCCGACGGCACATTCGGGCCCGGCGGACAGGCGCAGTTGTTCAACCCCACCGTCGCCAACGCCTACGGCGAGTACCTCAAGGCGATGGCCGCCGAACTGCGCCGCCAAGGCCTGTACGACACCATCGCGGCCATCCATCTGGAGCGCAGCGACAGCGCCAACCTCAGCGAGGCCGTGGACTACTCCTCCTTCGCCACGGCACGCTGGCGGGCGTTTATGAAGGAACGCTACGGCGAGGTCGCCAAACTCAACGAGGCCGCCGGGACGAACTACGCGTCGTTCGACGAGTTGCCGGTGCCGTTCCGGGAGATTATCCCCGCGGCGCGGGAGGACTGGGACGCGTGGCAATCGCAGCGTTGGCCGGAGTGGGCGAAGAACAAGTTTGGCCATCACATCGGCCACTTCAACGAGGCGGCCGGCACGGCGTTCAAAAGCTGGGAAGAGATTCCCAATGGCTTGGGCTTTGGTGTCGGCGATCCGCTGCTGGACCTGGAGCACGGCGAAGGGGGCCTGTCGGACCTCTATCGAGAGTACGTCAAGACGGCCCGTTACAATTACGACCTCCAGGCCACCCGCTCGTGGGGCGGGTATTTGAGGAACAAGTACAAGTCTGCCGACGCCATTCGTGCCGCCCTGGGCGACGATTGCCGCGACGGCTATGAGTGGCGGCTGCCGCTGGAGTACCCGCCGATCATCCGAACCGACTACCTGCACTTTCGCCGCGCGTACGTGCGGGACTATCTCGCCGTCAAGCGCGAGCTGGTCCAGGCGGCGTTTCCCGACAAGCTGATCATCGCCGAGATGCGGCAGTTCGGCGACCATGACGGCGTGGCTGGATACGGCGAGCGGATCTGGGGCGGCTTCCTCGGCGAGACCGACGACATCGCCCAGTTCTCCGGCGTCGGGCCCGCGAACGACACGCAGCCGTTCATGATCCGCAGCGTCGAGCCGGTCGGTTTCGGCACGAGGCCTTCGGACGCCATCGAAAGTTTGTTTCGCGATTATTTGTGGATCAACTTCACGGACCCCGGCAACCTGGCGCGGTATTTTTACGTGTGGGTCGGCCACGGGTACATGGACTACCAGTTGGGCTGGCACGACATTCACAATCATTGGATGACGAACCGGTTGATTTACGCGCTGGGCCCGACGGTGGCCGCGACGTCGCCCGCGCCGCAGCGGATCGGCCTGCTGCTGCCGCGCGCGACGCTCGATTTGCACTACGGTTCGATCTACGACGAGACGCTCGGCTGGGACTGGCTGCTCGGTCAGTCCAAACTCGCATACACCCGCGTGGACGAACGGCTGGTCCGCGAGGGCTGGTTGGCAAAATCCGGCCTGGAGGTGTTGATCCTGCCGGCCGTCGAGGCCATGGACGCCGACGTGGCCAAGGCGATTGAAGAGTGGGTCGCCTCCGGCGGGACGCTGATTTGCAGCGGGATGCCGGGGTACAGGGACGAGTACGGCAGGACGTTCTGGGAAGACTCGCCCGACCCCGTGACGGGGGGGACATGGTTGAAGCCATCGCTGTTGAACATTCTCCACGTGCGCGCGACCGGCACGGTCAGCGAGGCCGTCAAGGACACGCCGCTGACGATCACGGTTCCGCGGGGCTTTTACTCCGGCGGGTTTGGAACCACCACCGACCGCAAGCCGGCTTTCCAGACGCTCGCGCCAGGCAAGTCCGCCAAAGTGCTCGCCACCTACGAGGGCGGCAAGCCCGCCATCACGCTCAACGAGTTCGGTCAGGGCAAGGCCGTTTTAATGGGCTACCCGATGGGCACCGAGTTCGTCGCCACCGACCGCACCAGCATTGGATTTTACCGCACCTACGTTTTCTTCGCCCGCGAGCAACAGCAGATTGACCGCGTGGAGTGGTTCAAGAAATTCCTGCGCGAGCAGTTTGGCTACAAACAGGAGTTCGACGTGGAGTTCGCCGACGTGGCGCGGTTCCAGGGCAAGGAGTCCTACGCGCCGGGGTTTGGCGTGCCCAAGGGGTTTTCGCAGGAGGACGGCGATTTCTTCCACGTCCGCACGGTCGGCGACCCGCGCGGCGAGGCCCACGAAATCCCGGTCATGCACGAAACGCCCGACCTGGCGTTGCGGTTCTTCCCGCGACAGGCGGTCGGCGACGGCAGCACGCGCTACCTGGGCATCTCGACGCGCGACGTGCACTACCTCGCCGGGCGGGCCGCCGTGAACATGCACCTGGCCAAACACACATATCGGTGCCGCATCAACAATCCGAAGATTCAAACCATCTGGGACGTCGCCCGCAACGTGCCGGTGGGGTTCGCCAAGGACGAAACCGGCGTGAGTTTCACGGTCTCGCTGCCCAGCGGCCATCTGATGATGCTCGCGTACAGCGAGACGCCTCAGGTGGAGTTAATCGCCCCCGCGACATTCCCAGGCCGCGATAAGGACGAAGTGCTCGCGCGATGCAAAACCCTCGCCGCCGGCGGCCGGCCGATCACAGGCGTGACGATCCTGCGGGCCGACGAGATCAAACCCTGGCTGGAAAGTTTGAACGGCCCCATCCCGCCGGCGCCGAACGCGAAGGCCGATCCCGACAACCCCGCGCCGAAACAGACGGTGACGATCAGCTACGGTCAGCCGGAAAACCAACCCGCCGCCGACAAACTGGCCGCGTTCCTCCGCGAAAAATTTGACCTCGATGCCGTCGCGGTCGAGCAGGCCTCGCGGGCCGAACGGATCAACGACGGTTCCGACCAGCGGGTCCACGACTTCGCCGTGCCGGTCATCTTCATCGGAACCGAGTGGACCAACAACGACCTCGCCGTCCACGGCGCGTACTGGAATTGGCCCGGCATGTACGGCCCGCACCTGCCGTTCACCACCACCTACGCCTGGCCCGGCGAAGGTCGGGCCGTGGTGTCGCTCTCCCGCCGCCACGCGCTGGTGAGCGAAGACGGCCGATTCAACCAGGGGTCCTTCACCCAGGACGTCTTCCAGATTCGCAAGGTCGAAGACCGCTGGCCCCAGGCCTGCCGAAAACTCCACCTCGCCGCCAACGGTGACGACGCCACCGCGGCCGTGGATACACTGATCGAGCGGCTGGCGAAATGACGGCGCACGTCACGCGTACGGGAGAAAACAAAAGACAGTAGCATGGCAGGCGAAGCATGGGTGGTTTTCCGCGCAAAACCATCCTGCCAGAAAATCCGACCACACCCATTGCCCTGTCCGTGTCGTTTTCCTCCACGCGTCGTTTTTCCCCCTGTCGCATCCACACGCGGCGCGGTATTCTATACGCCAATCCAAGGAACACATTCATGAGCAAACTGGATTGGAACATGGTGTCGTCGGACGTCGCCATTCTTCGGGAGTTGGCCGCGAAGTTGCGGAGGTTGGCGGACAGTGACGTGAATCGGCGGCGGATCGAGTTGTGGTACGCGCTGGACGAGGGCCGCGAGCATCGGCCGCTGATTCTCGCCGAAACCGACGGCGGGCTGAACATGATCCTGCCGGACTGGAAACCACGCTGCCGCGAACCGTGGGCACAGGGGCAGGAGCACGGCCTGGTCGCCCGCATCGCGCATCATGAAATCATCGGCGACGACAGCCCGATCGAACCGTTCGTCGGTGTGGGCTGGGCCATCGAGCGCGGCACCTTCGGCGTGGAGAGGCACCTCACGAATCCCGACACCTCCGGCACGCGCGGCGCGTATCACATCGACGCCGTGGTCACGCTGCCCGAGGGTCTGGAAACACTCCACCACCGCCCGTGCCGCCACGACCGCGACAAAACCCTCGCCGTCCTCGACACGCTCGGCGGCATCTACGACGGACTCCTCGGGGTCCGCCCGCGGCAAAACCCCTGGTGGACGCTCGGCCTGACCGGCGAAGCCATCATGCTCATCGGCCTGGAAAACCTCATGATGTACATGTACGACCAGCCCGACGCCCTCCACGGCCTGATGGCGCTGCTCCGCGACGACAACATCGCGTTCGTACAATGGCTCCAGCGCGAGGGCCTGCTGACGTTCAACAACCAGGACGACTACTGCGGCTCGGGCAGCCGCGGATACACGCGAACCCTGCCGCAACCCGACCTGCCCGCCGGACAACCCCCGCGAAGCCGCGACCTGTGGACCCTCCTGGAAAGCCAGGAAACCGTCGGCGTCGGGCCGGGGCAGTACGGCGAGTTCATTTTCCCCTACGAAGCCGCCATCGCCCGCGAATTCGGCCGCGTGTACTACGGCTGCTGCGAACCTGTCCACACGCGGTGGGACGTGCTTCAACACATGCCCAACCTCCGCCGCGTCTCGGTCAGTCCGTGGTGCGACGAACCCTTCATGGCCGCCGCGCTGGGCAACACGCTCGTCTACAGCCGCAAACCCAACCCCTCCATGGTCAGCACCGCGCGCTTCGACGACGACGCCATCCGCCAGGACCTCCGCACGACGATGACGCTCACCCGCCGCCACGGCTGCTCGACGGAAATCGTCATGAAGGACGTCCACACCCTCCACAACGAACCCGACCGCCTCACCCGCTGGGTGGGTTTGGCGAGAGAGGTGTCGCGCGAGGTGTACGGCGAGTGATTTTTGCCGCGAATTACGCGAATTTCTTAAGAAATTCGCGTAATTCGCGGCAAAAAGGAACGCGACAGATCGTTCATAAAATGCTCTAGACTTTTCGGCTGTTAGACGGTTAGGCGCGACCAGCCGAAAACGTAAAGCGTTTCGTAATGGGGATGTAAAACCATCGCGACCGAGTTCAACTCACCGTCGCCGCCGCGACCGCAACCCCGCAGCCCCGGCGACCAGCAGCGACAGACTCACCGGTTCCGGAACGGGGGTGAAGGTGAACGTGCCCGAGAAAATTACGCCTCCCATGAGGCCCGTGTTCGTGGCGTTGATATAGATCCAGTTTTCACCGGCCTTGAGCGGCAGGTTCGTGAACTGAAGGTAGTGTACCTGCTGGTAGTGGTTAGGGGTTGCAGAGTCCCCGTCGGGGATGGCCGCGATGTTGCCGATGGTTGGTTCCAACGGCTCGTTGTTGAGGTACACCGCCGACGTATACACCGTCGTTCCATTGCGGTATCCCAGTGAATTGTCCACTGCGTAGTACAAATCCAGCGTCGCATCCGTGGCGGGGCCGTACGGATTGACGATCTTGATGGCGTACAACCCCGTCGGTTCACTGCCGTAATTTTGATTGCCGCTGATGTTGATCCAACGCGCGGCGGAGTCTGTCGGTAACGAGGCTATCCAATTGTACGTGGTGTTCCTCGCGACGACCACTGCCGAATCTCCAGCCCGTGCCGCGGCGAAATCGTCCAGTCCCAGCGATAAAAATCCTCTTGTCGATCCCGACAGTTTCGGCAGCACCCTCACGTTCGGGTCCGCCGTTCCAATCGCTCCATCGCCGCTGCGGAAGGTGATCGTGGCGGCGCTGGCTGATCCCACAGCCAAGAGGCACGCGATTGTCAGTAGCAGCAGGCCAAATTGTTTCCATGGACGCATGAGTCTTTTCTCCTTCTTCCTTACTCTCTATACAGCAATCTTCCCTCGAAAAACGTGTGAGTTACACAACACAAGCACCTGCCCGTGTGACACGATGAAGTCGGTGTGAATTCGCCCGCGTACGCGGGCGGTCTCTCGTAGCACGGGCGTCCCGCCCATGCAACGTGGCCTTGGAAGGGACGCCGCGAAGTCGGTGTGACATACAGTCGGTGTGGGCGGAGCGATGGTGTGACACGGAGTCTTCCGCCACCCTCGTCACGGGCAAGATGCCCGTGCTACTCATGGGCGGGACGCCCAGGCTACGGGCCGCGGTGTCGCCGCGGCAGATTACGCAAATTGTGTGTGAATTTGGGTTATTAAGCGGGGGGGGGGGGCAAGCTTGGCAATTGGGTGAGTGTGGGGGGCGACCAAGTTCAGCCGGGCCGCGACGCGACCGGCTGGGGTGTTCGACAACAGGTTATCCTGCCCGCGATTCATCAAAACCATGCCACCACTGCATGAACACAAATTCGCATTGTGTGTAATTGTGCCACGAAATCGCCGAAAAGCAAGCGAAAATCAGAAAATGTTTGATGCGGAAATGGGCGAATATGTATAATGTTATGCGTTGTTGTGTCATTGCCGTGCGCGGCAGGAGGTTTTTATGACGACGGCATCGAATTCCGAAGTTCGCGAACAATTGGCCACGGTGCCGATTTCCGAAGTTCTTGAGCGGTGGAACGAACTGAAAGAGCGTGTTTCGCACGGTGAGCGCGTGATTGTCGAGCGAGATGGCAAAGCTTTTTTTGCCCTTGTCCCCGTGGAGGACGCGGAGTACATGCGTCGGCTTGAGGATGAGCAGGACGTCGCAGTCATCCGCCAGGCCAAGGCGGAAGGCGGGCCGTTCATTCCTTGGGAAGATGTAAAAAAAGAGTTGGGACTGTAGTCGATGGCCTATCAAATCAAGTATTGGGTACGGGCCAAGAAATTCCTATCGCGGATTCCGAATTCCGATCGGCGGCGGATTGCCAAGGCCATTGACGACCTCTCGCATGACCCCAGGCCGATGGGATGTGAGAAAATGAAGGGGATGGAAGACAGTTATCGTATTCGCATCGGCGACTACCGTGTTGTGTATGAAATTGTGGATCAAGTCTTGGTTGTCTACGTCATTCGTGTTGACCATCGCAAGGATGTGTGCCGCAAGCGATAATCGTGGGCAGTGAGGAAAAGGAATTCCAATGAAACTAGCGTCGTTGTTTTCGGATCACATGGTGTTGCAGCGGGATCGGGTGGTGAGTGTGTGGGGGTGGGATGCGCCCGGCACTGTGGTGACGTTGGCGTTGGCGGGGCGGCAGGCCGTCGCGGTGGCGGGAGCGGACGGCAAGTTTTTCGTCCAGTTTCCGCCGATGCCGGCCGGCGGGCCTCACGTGTTGACGGCCTGCGGAACGGAGACGCGGGTGGTGCAGGACATTCTCGTCGGTGAAGTCTGGGTCGGATCGGGGCAGTCCAACATGGAATGGCCGGTCTCGATGACCGACGACGCGGCCGACGCAATCGCCTCCGCGGGCGACTACGGCAACATCCGGCTGTTCTCCGTGCCGATGCTCGCCGATCAGGTCGAACCCAAAATCGATCTCACCGCCGCGTGGAAACAGTGTGACCCCGCCAGCGTGCAGGGGTTCTCGGCCGTGCTGTTCGCGTTCGGGCGAATGCTGCATCAGAAACTGGGCGTGCCGGTGGGGTTGATTAACACCTCGTGGGGCGGAACGGTGGCCGAGGCGTGGACCAGCCGGGAGGCGCTGCAAAACGAACCGACGCTTCGGGGCATGATCGACGCGTACGATCACGACCTGGCCGATCACGAGCGGGCCCGCGCCGCGTACGAGAAAAACTATACGGAGTGGGAGAGTACATACGTCCATCGCGACGTCGAGAACAAGGGGGTAAAAAACGGCTGGGCCGACCCCGCGACGAGCGACCAAGAGTGGCCGGTGATGGACCTTCCGCAGCTCTGGACCCACGTGGAGGGGATGAGTTTCAGCGGCGTGTTGTGGTTCCGCCGCGAGGTGGAGGTTCCGGCATCGTGGGCCGGGCGGGACTTGGAGCTTTCGATCGGCCCCATCGACAAATCGGACGTGACGTATTTCAACGGCGAGCAGGTGGGCAGCATCACGCAGGGGCAGAACCCCGCCGCCTGGTGCACGCCGCGGTGTTACACCGTGCCGGGCAGGCGGGTGAAGGCGGGGCGAAACGTCGTCGCGGTGCGGGCCTTCAGCAACATGTGGGGCGGCGGATTCGGCGGAAAGGCCGACCAGATGACGCTCTCGCTCAAACCGATGCCAATGCCCAAACCGACGGACGCCGACGAACCGACGCTGTCGCTGGCGGGCGCGTGGCGATACCAGGTCGAAACCAATTTCGGCCCGATCTCCCCGGCCGTCAATCCGCCCCCGCCGCCGATGGGAAAGGGCAATGCCAACTCGCCGACCATCCTGTTCAACAACATGATCGCGCCGCTGCTGCCCTACGGAATCGCCGGTGCGACGTGGTACCAGGGCGAGTCCAACGCCGACCGGCCGTACCAATACCGCACGCTGTTCCAGACGATGATCCGCGACTGGCGGCAGCGGTGGGGCCAGGGCGACTTCCCGTTCCTGTTCGTGCAGTTGGCGAATTTCATGCCCCGCCTGCCCGAACCGCGGCAAAGCAACTGGGCGGAGCTTCGCGAAGCCCAGACGATGGCGCTGTCGCTTCCGTGCACGGGCATGGCGACGATTATCGACATTGGCGACGCGGTGGACATTCATCCGCGCAACAAGAAGGACGTCGGCGAGAGGCTTTGTTTGTGGGCGTTGGCCAATCACTACGGTTTCGCCGGCCTGGTGCACTCGGGGCCGATGTACAAATCGTGCGTGGTGGAGGGTTCGAGCGTGCGTGTGCGGTTCGACCACGTGGGCGGCGGGCTGGTCGCCCGCGGCGGCGGGGCGGTGGTGAAAGGTTTCGCGGTGGCGGGCGCGGACCGCAAATTCGTCTGGGCCGACGCGAAAATCGACGGCGACACCGTCGTGGTGAGCAGCCCGTCGGTTCCCGCCCCGGTGGCCGTCCGCTACGCCTGGGCCGACAACCCCGACGGCAACCTCTACAACACCTCCGGTCTGCCGGCGAGCCCCTTCCGAACGGACGAGTGGACGGGCGTGTAACGGCCCGTCGTGGAGAAAACCGTGCTCTATCTTCCCAAACCCGGCCAGATGTGGGATCCCTCGATCGTGGTTCACGAGGGGAAGTATTATTTGTTTTCGATGTTCCGTTTTCATGGCGGGGATGAGCGGCATGTGTGGTGTGCCGTGTCGGAGGACGGGGTGCACTTTTCGGACGTCGGGGCCGTCATCACCGACACGATGATCGTGTGGAAGATGTTCGTCCGCCGTTTCGGCGACCAATTCGTGATGAATTACGGCAGTCTCAGCGGCCGCGAGGGGCACGGCAACGACACGCTGCGGTTCCACACCTCCCGCGACCTGCTGCACTGGGATTTCCGCGGCCAGTCCGCCGACAGCCATCCCGACCCGCGATGGTACTGTCCCCAAGGCCGCTGGGACCACATGTACAGCCTGGAGCACGAGGGGCGGTTTTACGGCTTCGTCGTGGCGACGGCGGACGAGCGGCAGAACAGTTTCGGCTGCGGGATGATGGAGTCCTCCGACGGTCTGAATTGGCGGGCGATGCCGCCGTTGCGGATCGACTGGGGCGATGTCGAGCCGGTGCATTTCGAAGTGGGCGGGTGCGAGAACATCGGTGGCCGGTACTACCTCATCGGCGGCACGGGGTGCTACGGCGGCAGCATGGGGTACTCGGTGTTCACGTTCGTCGCGGATTCGCCGCTGGGGCCGTACCGACCTTGCCCGCGTGCATACCGGCTGTGCGGGTCGTCGCGGGCGGACGCGCTGCCCGGCGTGCAGTGGTTGGCGAGTTTCGGCCGCGGGCGGGACGGCGAGGTGCTGATCACGAACTACGTGACGGCCGGGCGAAGTGACACGCCCAATTTCATCAACACGAAGCAGAACGTCTGGCTGACGCCGATCAAACAGGCCGTGACGGACGCGCACGGGGCGCTGCGGATGGGCTGGTGGCCCGCCAACGACGCGCTGAAGGGCGCCGACCGCACGCCGGCCCAACTGCGGGCCGGACTGACGCTGACGTGTACGCGCGACGCCAACGGCCGACCCAGCCCGGCCGACGACGAGGCGTTCGGCCACTACAAACTGCCCGCGCCAGGCGAGCGGGGGCTGTTCGTCGAGGGCGCCGCGACGCTCCGCGGCGACGGTCATCGCAACGCCGCCCGGTTCGGTTTCGCGTTCCAAGGCGACGACGCCGTTCGCACCGTAACCGTGCAGATGGGCCGCCCGGCCTACACCCGCGCGCGGATTCACGATCAGCCACACCTCGGCTCGCCAACCCGCACGCTCGTCGACGAGGTCGAACCGTTCCACGCGGGCAAAACCAACGTCGAAAAGGACACGCCCTTCACGTTCAAACTGCTTTGCCGCGCAGGCATGTTCGAACTGTACATCGACGGCCTCCTGGTCCAGACCCACCTTACGCCGGAGGGCACGTCGGAGGTGTGCGTGTACATCGAAAACGCCCACCTCGCCGTGGAGCGGCTGGCGATGTACGACATGACGCTCTAAGTCTGCGTCTGTGGTAAAAAAACTCGCCTCAATCACCGATTTCGCTGGCCGTTGTGGCCGATATGTGCTATAGTACTCCGTTTACCGTCCTGCCAGTGGGATTGGCTCGCCTTCCTGATGTACCCCCCAGGATTACGACAGTGCGGACGGCGTATAATGACGTTTAGCGAAGACGACGACGAAAACGAAAACAGACGTATGGCGAACATCAGTACAGTAAGGAACATTGGAATCTCCGCCCACATCGACTCGGGCAAGACGACGCTTTCGGAGCGCATTCTCTACTATTCAGGCCGCATTCACCGCATGCAGGAGGTCAAGGGTGATGGGGACGGCGCGACGATGGACTTCATGGACCTCGAGCGCGAGCGGGGAATCACCATCGCGTCGGCGTCGACGCAGATCGAGTGGGACGGGTGCACGTTCAATCTGATCGACACGCCCGGCCACGTGGACTTCACCGTCGAGGTCGAGCGCAGTCTGCGCGTTCTGGACGGGGCCGTCATGGTGCTGTGCGCCGTGGGCGGCGTGCAGAGCCAGTCCGTCACCGTCGACCGCCAGATGAAGCGGTACCACGTGCCGCGCCTGGCGTTCATCAACAAAATGGACCGCACCGGCGCCGATCCGGGCAAGGTCTGCCGCGACATGGCCGAAAAACTCGGCCTGAACGTCGTTCCGCTGGTGCTCAACATGGGCACGGGCGCGGCGTTCGAGGGCGTGATCGACCTGTTGGACATGAAGTCCGTCCGGTTCGAGGGCGACAACGGCGACGACGTGGTGATCGGCGAAATCCCGGCCGCGTACGCCCAGTCTGCCGTCGACGCGCGGGCGAAGATGCTCGACACGCTGTCGATGCACAGCGACGAACTGATGACGCTGATGCTCGAAGACGCGCCCATTCCGCACGACCTGCTCGTCGCGGCCATCCGTCGGGCCACCATCGGGCGCGAAATCGTCCCTGTGCTGATGGGCACCGCCTATCGTAACAAGGGCGTGCAGTGGCTGATGGACGCGGTGGTCCGCTACCTGCCCAGCCCGCTGGACCGGGCCAACTTCGCGCGCGACCACGACAACGACGGCGCGGAGGTTCCCCTGGTCTGCGACAGCGACGCGCCCGCCGTGGCGATGGCGTTCAAGATCGTCGATGAATCCTTCGGCCAGTTGACCTACACGCGCGTGTATCAAGGCGCGCTGCGGAAGGGCACGAGCGTCCGCAACGCCCGCACAAACAAACTGCACCGCGTCGGACGCATGGTCCGCATGCACGCCAACCAGCGCGAGGACATCGACGTCGCCGTCGCCGGCGACATCATCGCCATGGTCGGAATCGACTGCGCCAGCGGCGACACCTTCTGCGACGAATCCCTCAACGTGTCGATGGAAAGCATTTTCGTCGCCGACCCGGTCATCAAACTCTCCATCACGCCCGAAAGTTCCGCCGACCAGGACCGCATGGCCAAGGCCCTCAACCGCTTCATGAAGGAGGACCCGACCTTCCGCGTGAGCACCGACCCCGAGACGGGCGACACCTGCATCGAGGGCATGGGCGAACTGCACCTGGACATCTACGTCGAACGCATGCGGCGCGAATACAAGGCCGACGTCACTGTCGGCCTGCCGAAGGTCAGTTACCGCGAGGCCCCCACGCAGCCGGCGAAGTTCGATTACAAGCATCGCAAGCAGACCGGTGGAAGCGGGCAGTACGCCCACGTCGTCGGGTCGCTCGTTCCCATGGAGACCAATGACGAGGCCTGGCCGTACCTGTTCGAGGACGAGGTCCGCCAGGGCCGCATTCCCGGCGAGTACATCCCGGCCGTCAACAAAGGCTTCGAGGAAGCGATGAAGAAAGGCCCGCTGGCCGGGTACGAGATCGTCGGCGTGAAGATGATTCTTGAGGACGGCACGTACCACGACGTGGATTCGAGCGAGATGGCCTTCCGCATCGCGGCCGTGGAGGCGTTCCGGCAGGGGTTCCTGCGAGCCAAGCCCGTGCTGCTCGAACCGATTATGCTGGTGGAAGTGGAATGTCCGACGCATTTCCAGGGTTCGATCGTCGGCGACCTCAACAGCCGCCGCGGCATGATTCTGGGCACGGAAAACCGCGACACGTTCTGCGTGATCCGCGCCGAGGTCCCGCTGGCGAACATGTTCGGTTACGCGACGGTCGTCCGCTCGCTCAGCCAGGGCATGGCCACGTTCAGCATGGTGCTGTCGCGCTACGGCAAAGTGCCCGTGAAACTGGCTGAGGAAATCGTCCTCAACCGCAAAAAAGAATTGGCCGCGGCGTCGAAATAAGAACACCGGAATGTCTTCACCGGCTCGCCGGTTTGCGCTGTAAGGATGTTCCAGTCGGCAAACGTACGTTTATACGACTTCGTAAAGACCGAGCGGGATTACGCGGATTCACGGATTGACGGATTGCAGGAATCGAACCATTGTTCCATACGGCAATCCTGTAATCCTTCAATCCGCGTAATCCCGCTCGGTCTTTTTGACGTCGTAAAATGGTGTGTTTGGCGGTAGGATCATTCGACAGCGCAAGCTGGCAGGGCCAGATGTGCGTGGCGGCGGTTTCGAGGACGCACCGACGCGCCTGAGGACTGAGGACCGAGGACTGAACGCGATGCGGATTGTTTTTTTCGGTAGTGGGTCGTTTGGAGTTCCGACGCTGGCGAGGCTGGCGGCGGGGCATGAGGTGGTGCGCGTGTACACGCAGCCGTCTCGGCCGGCGGGGCGCGGGGGGCAGGTTCGCGTCACGCCGGCGGGCGAGTCGGCCCGGCGGTTGGGGCTGGACGTTTGCGAGTGCGCGAACGTCAACGCGCCGGCGGTGGTCGCGGAGATTCGCTCGTTGAAGGCCGGGATGATCGTGGTGGTGGATTTCGGCCAGATCATGCGGGCTGCCGTTCGCGGGGCGGCGGAGCATGGGTCGATCAATCTGCACGGATCGCTGCTGCCGGCGCTTCGCGGGGCGGCGCCGGTGAACTGGGCGATGATCCATGGGCTGGCGATTACGGGCGTGACGACGTTTTCGATCGTCGACGCCGTGGACGCGGGCGACGTGTATTTGCAGACCCAAACGGAGATTGACCCGCATGAGACGGCCGAGGAGTTGAAGGCCCGGCTGGCGGAGATTGGCGCGGGCGTGATGGTGCAAACGCTGTCGGCGATTGAGAACGGGGTGCGTCCAACGGCGCAGGATCATTCATTGGCGACTCCGGCGCCGCGGCTGGCGAAGCATGACGGTGTGATTGACTGGTCGGCCTCGGCGACGGCGATCCGCGGCCGCGTGCACGGCACATGGCGTTGGCCCGGCGGCCAGGCGGTGTTTGCCGGTGCGACGCACACGACGGCCGTGACGCTGGCGCGCGTGGAGGTGGTGGGTGGCGAACTGCGTAGCACGGACGTCCCCCGTGGCGCGGGCGTCTCGCCCGCGCGTTTCGCGGGCATCCTGCCCGCGTCTGACGAAGACGATGGGTCGTCCTCCGTTGACCCGCCACATGGAACGCGCAACGCGGGCGAGACGCCCGCGCCACAGGGTGCGCCGCGACCCGGCACGGTGCTGGCCGATGGCACGATCGTCACGGGCGAGGGGCGTCTGCGCGTGCTGGAACTTCAGCCGGCGGGCAAGCGGGTGATGAGTTGGAAGGACTTCGTCAACGGCCATCGCGTGACGGCCGGCGACCGCTTTTACGCCCCGCCCGACACGCACTACACCCACACGCCGGGAACCCACACGCCATGAACGCTCCACAGGCAACCGGAGGACCCGTGACCAACCCCCGCGACGTGGCCGTGGCCGCCCTGCGCGACCGCGACGGAAACGTGTCGGCCCACCTGGACCGCCTGCTCGTCGAGGTCCGGCTGGGGCCTGTGGACCGCGCCTTCGCCCGCGAGTTGGCGTTGGGCGCGTTGCGTCGGAGGGGGACGCTGCGGTCGGCGTTGGAGCGGGTGCTGGTGTTTCCGATGGCGAAGTTGCGGCACACGGCGGTGCTGGAGATTTTCGACGTCGCCTTGTATCAAATTTTCTTTCTCGACCGCGTGCCGCCCCACGCCGCCGTCAACGAGGCCGTCGCGCAGACGGCGCGGTTCAACCACCGCAAAAAGGCCGGTCTGGTCAACGGCGTGCTGCGAAATCTGCTGCGGTCGCTCGGTCCGTTCGAGCAGGGTCCGCCGCCGCTGGAGTCCGGTGTGATCGCGGCCTCGCCGTCGCAGTTTCGCCGCTGCGATCGGCCGCTGCTGCCGGACCCGTCGCGGCAGGAGGCGGAGTTTTTGGCGGCTTCGTGCTCGTTGCCGCCGGAGTTGGCCCGCCGCTGGTTGTCTCGGTTTGGTCCGTTGGAGCGTGCGTTCGCGATAGGCATGTCCGCCAATGTCCGCGCGCCGCTGGTGCTGCGGGTGAATCGGCTGCGGGCGTCGGTGTCGGAGGTGCTCGCGCGGTTTACCGAGGCTGCCGTCGCGGCGGCCCCGCACGAAAACGGTGCGAGCGTTGTCCTGTTGGAGCCTCGAAACGTGACGGAATTGCCCGGATTCGCCGAGGGCTGGTTCCAGCCCCAGGACCCCACGGCCACCGCGGTGGGGCTGGCGTGCGCGGAACTGGGCCTGCTGGGCGGCGAAGGACTCCGCGTGTTGGACTTTTGCGCCGCGCCCGGCACGAAAACGACGCACCTGGCCGAGTTGATGGGTGGCGCGGGCGTCCCGCCCGCGCGTGCCGAGGGCGTCTCGCCCTCGTGTCCCGCGGGCATCTTGCCCGCGTCTGGCGAAAACGGTTCGGCGTCCTCCGCCGACAAGGCCCATGGAACACACAACGCGGGCGAGACGCCCGCGACACGTTCGATCCTCGCCCTGGATGTGACGGGCGAAAAACTCGCGAAAATCGAGGAAAACTGCCGCCGGCTTGGTGTGGCCAACGTGACGACGGGCCTGGCGCAGTCGGCCGGTTCGCTGGAGCAGGGCGGATTCGGCCTGGTGCTCGCCGACGTGCCGTGTTCGAACACCGGCGTGTTGTCGCGGCGGGCCGAGGCGAGGTGGCGGTTCTCCGAATCCGCGCTGGGCCAACTGGTTCGCGACCAGCACGAACTGGCGTCGATGGCGTGGCGGTTCGTCAGGCCGGGCGGGCACTTCGTCTATAGCACCTGTTCCATCGAGCCCGAGGAATGCGGCGACGTGGTCCGCCGTCTGACCCGCCACCGCCGCGGTGAAATCATCCGCGAACACCTCACGCTCCCCGCCGCGGCTGACCCGATGCACTGGCACGATGGTGGGTATTACGCCGTGCTGCGGGCGCGATGAGGAAAGTCCTCGGTCTTCAGTCCTCGGGCGCGTCGGTCGAGTTCGAAAAATCGTTCGCGGCGGCTTGCGCTTTGCGCTGTAGTGTGTTGTGTAAAACGAAGTGTCCTTCGTTTCGCAATATCCTACAGCGCAAAGAGGCAAGCCATCGCGGTGCGTTTGCTTTTTCCATGCGTTTACAACGCAAAAAGGCAACGCCACATTTGCCGCCGGGCGCGGTATAGTAATCGTCATGCTTCTGGAACTGTCATCGGTGTGCAAACGATACGCCTCGCCGGACGGGGCGGCGATTGATGTGCTGTGCGGCGTGGACCTGGCCGTCGGGACGGGGGAGTCGGTGGCCGTGGTCGGGCCCAGTGGATCGGGCAAGAGCACGCTGCTGAATCTGATCGCGGGCCTGGACGCGCCGACGGCGGGCGTGGTGCGGTTCGACGGTCAGGATGTGGCCGCGATGAACGAGCGGCAGACCGCCCGGCTGCGACGGGACCGCGTGGGGTTTGTGTTTCAACAGCACCATCTGCTGCCGCAGTGCACGGTGTTGGAGAATGTGCTGATTCCGACGCTGGCGGGGCGACGTGGCGTGGCCCGTGGCGCGGGCGTCCCGCCCGCGTGTCGCGAGGGCTTCCAGCCCTCGCCGTCAGCCGTTCCAAACGATGTTTCGTCCCATGACGACTTGACCAATGGAGCGCACAACGCGGGCGAGACGCCCGCGTCACGGGCATTGCCGCGCGCCCGTGCGTTGGCGTTGCTGGAGCGTGTCGGGCTGACCGACCGGCTGTCGCATCGGCCTGGGGAGTTGTCGCTGGGGCAGTGTCAGCGGGTGGCGGTGGCGCGAGCGCTGATGAACGGGCCTTCGTTGCTGCTGGCGGACGAACCGACCGGTTCGCTGGATGCCGACAGCCGGGCGGCGCTGGCGGATTTGCTGGTGGAGTTGCCGCGCGACGGGTTGGCGTTGATCGTCGTGACGCACTGGGATGAGTTGGCCGAACGCATGTCGCGCGTGCTGAGGTTGGAAGGCGGGCGGTTGGTTGAGGCTGGCGGTGGCACGTCGGAGCGAGGGCGAGACGCCCTCGCGACACGCGGGCGGGACGCCCGCGACACGCGCGGGCGAGATGCCCGCGACACGGGGGGTGGGTCGTGACGGTGTGGCGGCTGCTTTGGCGAGGCTGGCGGTTTTACGCCCGCGTGCACATTGCCGTCGCGTTGTGCGTACTGCTCGCGACGGCCGTGCTGGCGGGGGCGCTCCTCCTCGGCGACAGCGCCGACCGCACGCTTCAAACTCGTGCCCTCGAACGGTTGGGCCAGGTGGAATTTGCCATGGACACCGGCCCGCGACAGGTGCGGGCGGAATTGGCGGACGACTTTCTGCGGGCGTTGCAGTTGCCCTGCGAGCACAAGCCCTATTCGCCCGTCACGCCCGTGTTGTGGGCGGAGGGGATCGCCAAAACGCCTGACGACCGGGCCCTCGCCAATGAGGTGCGGGTGCTGGGCGTCAAGCCTGTGTTTTGGGAATTGTCGAACCGCGATTTTACGAACCCGTGGCTTTGGGAAACGGCCGACTTCGTCTGTTGGTACCATGACCCACCGCTGGCGGACGACGAGGTCGTGCTCGGTCAGCCGTTGGCGGAACAACTCGGCGTGAAGCCCGGCGACACCATCGTGCTCGTGTTCCCAAAACCGTCGCCGCTGCCGGTTGAAAATCCGCTTTCCGATCCGCGCGACAATCAAGCCTCCATGTTGCTCACCGTCCGCATCGTGCTCGAACAGCCGGGCCGCTTTGCCCTCCGCCCGTCGGCAACACCGCCGCTGAATGCGTTTGTGTCGTTGGAAACGATGCAGCGGGTGCTGGAGTTGCCAGGCCGGGCGAATCTGTTGTTGTTGGGCGACGTGGGGAACGCGGACATCGCGGCAGCATGTTACGCGGACATCCTGCCCACGCCACGGACCGTTTCTGCGTCGCTGCTTCGTCGTGCATGGGCGCTCGACGACGCCCAACTCGAACTTCGCGAATTCGACGACGGCCAATTGGAACTGCGTTCGCCGCGGGTGCTGTTGGACGAGTCGGTCGTGCGGGCGGCGAAAGCGGCGTCGCCGGAGTGGTCGTACGAGGTGACGACGTGGTTTGTGAACGAGATTCGTGTCGCGGGCGTCCCGCCCGCGTCTGGCGAAAACAGATTGACGTCCTCTAGCGATTGGGTCAATGGCACGCACAACGCGGGCGAGACGCCCGCGACACGGGCGTGTCCATATTCGACGGTGGCGGCCGTCGAAAGGCCGGCGGGGTTGACGCCGCTGTTGCGGGTGCAGTGGGCGGAGGGGAAGACGCCCCCGATCGTGACGTACTTCGCGCCGCTGGACTCGCCGTTGGCCGATGATGAAATCGTCATCAACGACTGGCTGGCGGACGATCTGGGCGTGGCGGTCGGTGACGAGGTGCAACTCACCTACTACCAGGCCGATCCGGGGCGGAAATTGGTCGAGGCGTCGCGGACGTTTCGCCTCGTCGGCGTGACGGAGATGACGGGCGTGGCGGCGGATCGGGAGTTGATGCCGGAGTTTCCGGGGTTGTCGCGGGCGGAGAGTTGTCGCGGGTGGCAGAGCGACTGGGTGGATATGAGCCGCGTCCGGCCGAAGGACGAGGCGTATTGGACGGCCCATCGTGGGACGCCCAAGGCGTTCGTCTCGCCGGCGGCCGCCCGCGAGATGTGGGGGTCGGCCCGCGGTTCGGTGACGGCGGTTCGGTTCGGGGCCGGCGAGGCGGTGGCGGTGGAGCGGGCGGTGCTGGCGGCGTTGGACCCGGCCGATCTGGGCATGACGATTGTTCCGGTTCGGGAGCGGATGCTCGCGTCGGCGCGTCAGGCGACGGACTTGGGGGAGTTGTTTTTGGGGCTTGGCGGCGGGGTGATTTTGGCGGCGTTGTTGATGTTGTGGCTGGTGCTGTCGCTGGCGGCATCGTCGCGGGCGGGGCAGGCGGAGTTGATGCGGTCGGTCGGGTTTTCGCCGCGTCGGGTTCGCGGGCTGCTGCTGGCGGAGTTCTCGCTGCCGGTGGTTGCGGGCGTTGGCGCCGGCGTGGCGGCGGGGGTGGTGTTCGCGTGGGCGATGCTGTCGGCGTTGGGATCGACGTGGTCCGGCGCGGTGGCTGGTGCGTCGCTGGAACTGCACGTGACGCCGACGAGTCTGGTGATCGCGGGCGTGGTGTCGCTGGTGCTGTCCGGTGCGTCGGTGTGGGCGGCGATCCGTCCACGGAAAACGCTTCGCGACGGCTTGCCTCTTTGCGCTGTAGAGTGTTGTGGGTCACAAAACGTTTCGCAGAGCACAACGCCCTACAGCGCAAAGAGGCAAGCCATCGCGAAGCATTCCACGAATGCCCATGTCCCTCTCCGCGTCTCCGCGTCTCCGCGTCTCCGTATCGTCTGCGCGGTCGTTCTCGCCGTCGCGGCGATCGTTGTCGCAGTCATCAACTCAAGTCCTGTCGCGTGGTTCCTCGCGGGGGCGGTGGTGTTGGTGGTCGGCTTGGCGGTCGTTCGCGGATTGCTTCGGCCTCATCAGCCGGCCAGCGGTGATTTTCGCACCTTGCGTCAACTGGCGTGGCGGAACGCGTCGCGGCGAGTGGGGCGGTCGTTCGCGGTGGTGGCGTTGTTGGGGTGTGCGGCGTTTTTGATTCTTGCGGTGGGCGCGTACCGCCAGCGGCCTGGCGAGAACGCGGGCCGCCGCGACGGCCCCACCGGCGGGTTCGCCCTGATCGGCCAAAGCTCCACGCCGATCCTTGGCCCGCTCGTGCCGAGCCCGTCCGTCGCGCCGGATTCGCCAATGTCGCCGGCCTCGCCCGCGTCGCCGCTGGAGGACGTTGCCGTTGTGCCGATGCGGGTGCGCGACGGTGAGGACGCCAGTTGTCTGAACCTCAACCGGCCGAGCCAGCCTCAGCTGCTCGGCGTCGAGCCGGGCGAACTTTCGCGACGCGGCGCGTTTGTGTTTTCGAAAACGCTCGGCCCTGCCGGCGCCGGATGGGGCGTGCTCGACTTGCCGCTGGGCGACGCCGGCGCGGGCGAGACGCCCTCGCCACGCGTCGTTCCCGGCGTCGCGGACGAGAGCACCATCCGCTGGTCGCTGCACAAAAAACTGGGCGACGAGATCGAATACACCGACGAGTTCGGCCGTCCTCTGCGGGTGCGACTGGCCGGACAACTCGCCGGAAGCGTGCTCCAGGGCAGCGTGCTGATTTCGCGGGCCGACTTCGACGAGCACTTCCCTTCGGCGGGCGGGTTCCGGTTTTTCCTGCTGGACGCCCCGCCAGGCCGCCAAACCGACGTCGCCGCCGCCCTCACCGAAAGGCACAGCGAGCGGGGGCTGTCGCTGGTTCCCACAACCGTCCGGTTGGCCCAACTACAGGCCGTCGAAAACTCGTACCTCACCATCTTCCAGGTTCTCAGCGCGCTGGGCCTGGTGCTGGGTTCCGCCGGTCTTGGACTGGTGGTGACGCGGAACATCCAGGACCGTCGCGGCGAACTGGCGACGCTCGCCGCCGTCGGATTCTCCCGCGGCCGCCTGATGACGCTGGTCCTGCTGGAACACACGCTGCTGCTGAGCCTGGGTCTGTCCGTGGGCGTGGCGGCGGCCGTCACGGCGCTGGTTCCGCGAATCATCGCGCACCAGGACTGGGCGAGCGGCCACGTGGCGCTGCTGCTGGTCGCCGTAGTCCTCGTCGGTTTCACCAGCGCCGCCGGTGCCGTGTGGGCGGGGTTCCGTCGGGCATTGATTACGGATTTGCGGAGCGAGTGAGCGTCCGTTCGACCTCGCAAACCGGCAAGCCGTTGCGAAAGATTCCTCGACGGCCAACACCAACTCTGTGTATTCTCTGTGACTCTGTGGTGAAAAAAACGGTGCCTACTCGCCCGCGTCCTCCAAGGGTAAATCCGGTAACCGGATGTAATTCGCTTCGTGCACCATGTCGAGTTTTCGGATTTCGTCGATGGCGGATTTTGGCGGCTGGGTGTCGAGGTTCATGCCGACCACGGCCAGGCCGGTGTTTTTCTTGCGGCTGAACGTCATGTCGGCGATGTTCACGTTATTGCTGCCGAAAATCGTGCCGTACCGGCCGACCACGCCGGGCTTGTCCTCGTTGAGGATAATCACCACGTGGCCTTCCGGTTTCATCTCCATGCGATAGCCGTCAATCGCGATCACTCGCGGGAACTTGTTGCCGAAAATCGTGCCCACGGCCGACCGCTTGGTCTGGTCGGTGTGCACCGTCACCTCCATGAGGTTGGCGAATTCCTTGATTTTCGGCGAGGTGATCTGCTCCAACTCCACGCCGCGCTGGCGGGCGAGGACGGGGGCGTTGATGACGTTGACGGGCTGGTCCATGTGCGGCGTGAGGAGGCCCTGGAGCAGGTACGTGTTGACGGGCGCGACGGCGAGTTCGGCGATCGAGCCGCGGTAGATCACTTCGACCTTCTTCAACGCGCCGGGCGTGATTTTGCTGAGAATCAGGCCCATTCGCATGGCCAGTTCCGTGTACGGCCGCAGCAGGGCGGGCAAGGCCTTGTCGAACCCGGGCGCGTTGACGGCGTTGCGGACCTCGCCGCCGCGAAGGGCTTCGACCAGGGCCTCGGCGGCCTCGAGGGCGACCTGTTCCTGGGCTTCCTCCGTGCTGGCCCCGAGGTGCGGAACGGCCAGGACGTTGGGGTGGGCGATGAGCTGTTTTTCGACGTCGGACTCGGGGGGTTCCTTGATGAAGACGTCGATGGCCGCTCCGGCAGCCCGTTTTTCGTTGAGGGCGGCGAGGAGTTCGGTTTCGTCGATGATTCCGCCGCGGGCGGCGTTGATGAGCCGGACGCTGGGTTTCATGACGGCGAACTGGGCTTTGCCGATCATGCTGGTGGTTTCGGCGGTTTTGGGCGTGTGGACGGTGATGACGTCGGAGCGGCGGCAGAGGTCGTTGAGGTCCTTGACGATCTCGACGTTGTGGATCGGATCGCCCGCGAAGAACGGGTCGAAGCCCAGCACCCGCATGTCCATGGCGGCCGCTCGAACGGCGACGGCCTTGCCGATGCGACCCATGCCGACGATGCCGAGGGTCTTGCCGGCAAGCTGCGTGCCCTCGAAACTCTTGCGGTCCCACTTGCCGTCGCGCAACGACGCATTCGCCGGCGCGATTTTCCGGTGCAGCGCGAGCATGAGCGCCAGCGCCAACTCGGCCGTGGACAGCGTATTGCCGCCCGGTGTGTTCATCACGATGATGCCCTTGGCGGTGGCGACGGGCACGTCGACGTTATCCACGCCCACGCCCGCCCGCGCGATGCCCTTGAGCCGGCCCGGATTGGCCATCACCTCGGCCGTGATCTTCACGCCGCTGCGGATAATCATGCCATCGTAGTCGCCGACAATCTTGGCTAGCTCCTCCGGCGACAGGCCGGGGCGGCTGTCGAATTCGACGTCGGTCTGCGCGGCGAGGTAATCCAGGCCGACCTTGGACAGTTTGTCGGCGATGAGAATTTTGATTTTCTGGTTCATTGGAAAGTCCTTTCGTTGTTATTTATTTTCCCAAAACGTACGAATGGTCCTGAAGTGTTTGATTCGGTCGTTGATTTTTTCGATTTCACGAGGATAGAAAACATCCAGGGCGTCGCATAAATTCAGCATCCATTGTTTGCGGGTTTGCGTGGGGTCCACGTGCACGATTCTGGCATTGGCAATTTGTATCTGTCCCCAGCCGGGGGCGCCGAGTGTGAGACAATCCCAGTGCAAGTGTTCAATGGGCACAAACAGCACCTCGTGAAACTCGGGCTTGCCGCCGGACATTCTGTACTTCGCCAGCAGCAGCGAGAAGAAGTTCGTGTCGTCTTCGTAAAACCGGGCGAGGCGTTCGACGGACGTCACGTTGGGCATGTTGAAGGCGGTGTCTTCGTTATGTGTTTTGACATCGACCACAATATAGTTTTCGTGACCATCAGTCGTCGCCACGTCCGCCATGGCGCGACGCGCGAACTTTTTCTGCACCGCCGTGCCGACATTCGCCGGCAGCCCAGCCGCGAAGAGGTCTTCGATGACATCCTGAACCATGTCACCGACCGTTCGGGGCGAAGCGGTTCCCCGCAATCCCGACAATTTGCGGTTCAAGGCGTTCAGGATATTCGCCCGGAACGCAAGGATCGCCGCGTTATCCGAAAAGACTGACGGCATGGTTTTCCCTTTCGTCCGGCTGAGCCATTTTCTGCTCGGCGTTGGTGTTTCGTTCCCAGAACACGCCATTCACATAGCCCTGGATGGCGGTGTTGGAAAGGGCGTCTTCCAGCCGTTTTTCCGCCCAGGCACAGTACAGCGGATTCTGCTCGATCCCCACATAGTTTCGGCCTAGTTTTCTTGCGACGACGGAGGTCGTGCCCGATCCGAGAAACGGGTCCAGCACGACATCGCCTTTGCGAGAACTGGCCAGGATTAATTTGGCGATCAATTTTTCGGGTTTCTGCGTGGGGTGTGCCGTGTTTTCGGGCATGGACCAGTACGGCACAGTGATGTCGTCCCAGAAATTCGACGGGCAGGTGTCGCGAAAATTGCCTTGCGGCGTTTCCTCCCAGTCCTTGGGCTTGCCGTTGGTCCGGTACGGCGCGACCACCTTCCGCCGGACTTTCACCGCGTCGAGGTTGAACGTATAGGTGTCGGAGCGGGTTGCGAACCAGATGTCCTCCATGGAGTTTTTCCAGTTCGCAACCGCTCCGCGGCCTTTTTCCCGTTGCCAGGTGATACGGTTTTGTATGCGGAGAAACTGCTGCAACACCCGCCCGACAACCAGGCTCGAACGCCAGTCGCAGCAGACATAGACGGACGCGTTGGGTTTCAGCAGGGGCAGGGCGGTTTCGATCCAACGGGCGGTGAACGTTTCGTAGTCGTTGTCGCACTGCCGCAAAAATTTCCCACCGTGGAAATCTTTGGTCAGGTTATACGGCGGGTCGACAATCAGCAGATCAACGAATCCACGCGGCATTTGCGACATCAGATGCAGGGAATCTCCACAAACCGTTTTGTTCAGAATGGCGGACACATTCGGCTCGGCGATGTCCGTCACACACCGGGCCATGTAGTGCTTGCCGTCGTCACTGGAAAAATCAATCGTTTTGTTGCGATCAGATTTCATAACTCTATGGTTTCAATCCCATAATCCCAGCAAAAAAGTCCTACGCAAAATCTTTAATCATTTTCACCGCCAACTCGACGCCTTTGCCAATCTCCAACTTCACGCCGCAATCGGCCATCGCGTATTCGATGGCCGCCACCAGGCCGATCGTGTCCAGCGGGTCCACGTAGCCCATGTGGCTGACGCGGAACATTTTGCCTTCGAGGTCGCCCTGGCCGCCGGCGACGGACGCGCCCCATTTGTCGCGGAGCACTTTGTTGCGGAAGGCTTTGTCCTCCACGCCGGCCGGGTACAGGATGCCGGTCACGCTGTCGGACGGCATACGGCTGAAGACCGCAAGGCCGTGAACCTTCATCGCTTCGCGCGTCGCCTTCGCGAGCAGGGCGGTGCGGGCCCAGAGCTTCTCGATGCCGACCTTGTGGATCATCTCCAGCGCCACCTGCATGCCGCGAATAAGCGTGATGGCCGGCGTGTAGGGCACGTCGCTGTCGGCGAGGCTTTTGCGGTAGGCCTTGAGGTTGAGGTACAGGCACGGCGGCGTGATGTTGTCCATGACGGCCCAGGCCTTGGGGCTGACGCTGACGATCGCCAGTCCCGGCGGGAGCATGAGGGCTTTTTGACTGCCGGCGACGATGATGTCCACGCCCCAGTCGTCCTGTTTGAGCGGCAGCGTGCCCGCCGACGTGATGCAGTCGGCGATCAGCAGGGCGTCGGTGGGTTTGACCACGCGGGCGATGGCTTCGAGGTCGCAGGCCGTCGCGGTCGAGGTCTCGCTGTGCACCAGCACGACCGCGCCGTACTGCCCGGTGGCGAGTTTGGCCTGCACCTCGGCTGGCGAGATGGCCAGGCCCCACTCGGTTTTGTGTTCGTCCACCTGGAGCCCATAGGTTTTGGCGACTTTGACCCATCGCTCGGCGAACTTGCCGCACTGTGCGACGAGGACTTTTTTGTCTCTCGGGCAGGCGCAGGCGATGGCCGCCTCCATACCCGCCGTGCCCGAACCGGCCAGGGTGAGCACGTCGCCGTTGGTGAAGAGCAGTTTCTTCAGATCGGCGTTGACGGCCTTGAACATGTCCTTGAACCGCGACGTCCGGTGGTGGAAGATGGGTTTGGCCATTTCCACGAGCACTTCGGGCGGCACATCGGTCGGACCGGGGGTGAACAGACGCTGTTTGATCATAAAATCGTCTCCTTGGGACGAATGGACCGGGTTGTATCGAAAACCAGAAAACGGCCGCCGCGCCGCGACGGCGCGGAACGTCAGCACGAGTGGTTGGTGTGATGGTTACGCGTGCCTGACATGTTCGACTCCCGGTCGAGGTTAAGCCAACAGGAACAAGCCGGCAAGCCCACGAGCCCTTCCCGCGGCCGCCTCACTGTCGGCGATGTACATGGGAAAAGTGTATGCGGTGGGCGGCTGGGTGTCAATGGGCAAATCGACGTTTTTTCCTTGCGTTCGAGAAGCGGCGGTTTATAGTGAGCGCAACGAGCTACGGATACGCCCTGTCCGCGTCGGACGGGGGGTTTCCTGTTATGGTTGTCGTTCATTTTTCACGAATGCAGGAGGCGTCATGCCTGTTCAGATCACTTGTGGCTGCGGAACGAAGTTGGACATTCCCGACCATCTCATCGGGAAACCCGTTCAGTGTCCGGGTTGCGGGTCCGTCCAGACCGTTCCCGCGATGGCTCCGCCGACGCCGATTCCGGTCATGGTGAATCCCGGTTACGCGTATGGGGCCCAGCCGCAGCCGGGCAAGGGAAAAGCGATCGCCGGACTGGTTCTGGGCATTGTGGGGTTGTTGGCGTGGCTGATCGCGTGCGGGGGCCTGATCATCTCCATTGTCGGTTTGGTGCTGTCGGCCATCAGTCTCAAAAACCCCGCCGCCCGCGGCATGGCGATTGCCGGGCTGGTGCTGAACATCATTGGTTTGGTCCTGTCGATCATCAACGCCGCGCTGGGCGCCTATCTCGGCGCCACGGGGCAATTGAACTTTGGTCAATAGGGCACCGTTATTTTTACCACAGAGACACAGCGCGGGCAAAGCCCGCGCTGTGTCTCTGTGGTAAAAAAATCTTGCCGCCCGTATAATCGCGGGCCTATGAACGTGAAAGCACAATTGGAGCGCCGGATTACGGCGGCGATGGCGGCGTGCGGGGCGGACGGGCCGGCGATGGTGGGGTTGTCGGCCAATCCGAAGTTCGGCGATTATCAAGCCAACGGCGTCATGGCGGCGGCGAAGCGGCAAAAGCTCAATCCGCGACAGTTGGCGGAAGCGGTTGTGGCGGCCCTGTCCGCCGGGGCGGCGCATGACTTGTCCGGTCTCGCCGACAAACTCGACGTGGCCGGGCCTGGGTTTATTAACATCACGCTCGCGCCTCCGTTTTTGGCGGCGGAGTTGACCCGGGCGGCCGCCGATGAGCGGCTGGACGTCGCCCGCGTCGACGCTCCGCAAACCGTCGTCGTCGATTATTCCGCGCCGAACCTGGCCAAGGAAATGCACGTCGGACACCTGCGAAGCACGATCATCGGCGATGCGGTCGCCAACGTGCTGGCGTTTCTCGGCCACACGGTCGTGCGGCAGAACCACGTCGGCGATTACGGCACGCAGTTCGGCATGTTGACGGCGTACCTCGACGTGCTGGCGGCCGAACACGCCGCCGACCCGGCCGCTCAGGGCAATTTGAAGGATTTGGAAACGTTTTACCGCGACGCCAAAAAACGGTTCGACGAGGACGCCGCGTTTGCCGACATGGCCCGTCAGTACGTGGTTCGGTTGCAGGCCGGCGAGGCGGCGACGGTCGCGAAGTGGCGGCGGTTTGTGCAACTGAGCATGGATCATTGCCGCGAGGTGTATCGGCGGCTGAACGTGAATTTGCGCGACGAGGACATCCGCGGCGAGAGCGCGTACGGTGACGATCTGCCGCGCGTGATCGCCGACCTCCGCGCCCGTGGCCTGCTGACCGAGAGCGGCGGCGCGCAGTGCGTTTTTCTCGACGGCTATACGAACAAGGAAGGCCAGCCGCTGCCGCTGATCGTGCAAAAGTCCGACGAGGGGTTTTTATATGCGACGACCGACCTGGCGGCCGTGCGGTATCGCGTGGGCACGCTGCACGCCGACCGCATGTTGATCGCGGTGGACGCGAGGCAGAGTCAGCATTTGGCGATGGTGCAGGCGGCCGCCCGGCTGGCGGGGTTTCTGCCGGAGGGCGTGTCGATGGAGCACGTCAGCTTCGGCACGATGCTCGGCGAGGACGGCAGGCCGTTCAAAACGCGAACCGGCGGAACGGTCAAGCTCATCGACCTGCTGGACGAAGCCCGCGCCCTGGCGATGGCCGTCGTGCGGGAAAAAACGCCCGAACTGCCCGAGGCCGAACAGGCGGAAATCGCCGCCGCCGTCGGAATCGGCGCGGTCAAGTACGCCGACCTCTCCATGGACCGCACGAGCGATTATAAGTTCAGTTGGTCAAAGATGCTCGCCCTCCAGGGCAACACGGCCCCGTACATGCAGTACGCGTATGCGCGAATTCGCAGCATTTTTAGAAAGGTCGGCAAGGCGGCGGAGAAAGACGACGCGGGGACGCGGGGACGCGGGGACGCGGAGGCGGTTGATGGTGTTCGCGGTTCGGCGGCCATTTCGCTGGCTGAGCCGGCGGAGTTGGCGTTGGGCAAGGTGTTGTTGCGGTTCGAGGAGGTGTTGCAGACCGTGGCGGCCGAGGCGAAACCCAACGTGTTGACGGCGTATTTATACGAATTGGCCGGCGCGTTCACGGCGTTTTACGAGAATTGTCCGGTGCTCAAAAGCGACCAGCCGCTCCGCTCGGCCCGGCTGGCGCTGTGCGATCTGACAGCGCGGACGATCGGCAAAGGGTTGGAGTTGTTGGGCATTCGGACCATCGAACAGATGTGAGTTTTCCGAACCGGCCGCGATGGGCGGAGGCATTGGGCATGAATATCCTGCTGATTCAGCCGAAGATGAACAAGCGGCCGATGGACACCGACCTGAAGACGCGCATGGCGCCGTCGCTGGCGTTGCTGACGCTGATGGCGCTCACGCCGCGGGGGCACGACGTGCGGTCGGTGAACGAAAATATAGAAAAACTGGAGTTCAATCACGCCGCGGACCTGGTGGGAATCACCGTCACGCTGGACGTGATGCCGCGCGCGCGTCAAATCGCCGACGAATTCCGCCGCCGGGGCGTCCGCGTGGTGGCCGGCGGCATCCATGTCACGTGCTGCCCGGAGGACTGCCGGCCTCACTTCGACGCCATCTGTGTCGGCCCGGCGGAACGGGTCTGGCCGCGCATCCTCGCCGACGCCCAGGCCAACACCTTGCGGCGCGAATACCGCGACATGGACAATTTCCGCGGCGAGGAAATCGCGTCGCCGCTCTATCGTGGCGGCGGCCACGGAAATTATCTATATACAAATGTGGTCACGACAAGCCGCGGCTGCCCCAACCGATGTTCGTTCTGTTACAACAGTTGTCAAAACCGAATCTATATCACACGCCCGGTTGCCGACGTGATTGGAGACATCAAAACCCTGGGGACGCGGCATATATTGTTCATCGACGATAATTTCATCGGTAATCCGTCGCATACACATGAACTGCTCCAGTCCATTGCGAAGATGAACCTCATCTGGAGCGCCGCCGTGACGTCAAGGATATTGCATCATCCCGAGCTGCTCGATCTGATGGCGGCGTCGGGCTGCCAGAGCCTGTTTATCGGTTTTGAGTCCATCAATTCCGAATCGTTGAAAAGCGTGGATAAAGACAATAAAGTTGAGTTATACGAACAGTTGATCGACGCGGTCCACGGCCGGGGAATTATGGTGAACGCCAGCATGGTTTTCGGACTGGACGGGGACGACAAACACACGTTCAAACGAACGCTCGACTGGCTGGTGAAGATGCGGGTCGAAACGTTGACATCGCATATTCTCACGCCGTACCCCGGCACGGAACTGCACCGGCGCATGGAGACGGCCGGGCGCATTGCGGAACATGATTTGAATAAGTATAACACGGCGCATGTCGTGTTTACGCCCGCGAACATGACGGCGGAAGAATTGAATGAAGGGTACCGCTGGATGTACCGGGAATTTTATTCCTGGCGAAACATCATTCGGCGTTTTCCGAAACATAAGAAACAGCGGAAATCATATCTGTTGTTCAATCTTCTGTATCGTAAATATGGCGGCTTGACTTCCGCGCTGGCGAGAGTTGTCCCGCTGCGGACGCTCGGCCTGCTGGCGGCGAGACTGTCTTACAGAATGAAAATGGCGTAGAATTTTTTTACGTAAACTATATAGTAAGGATAACGAGAAAAAAGGAAACCTATGGCCCCGCAACATTACGAAATGAAGGTCCAGAAAATTCGCGAACAGTTCGTCGCCAAACTCAAGGCCGATCCGGCGATGAAGGACAAGAAACTTAAACTCTCGTGGAGCAACTGGGGGTTTGGGATTGAGCCGTTGTCGGCGTCGGCGAGACGGCTGGCGAGCAGCGGGATCGAGTGGATCGAGCTGCACGGCAACCGGTACGGCGCGGATTTGGGCTACAAGGCCAAGGACGTGCTGGGCGTGCTGGGCGATCACGGGATCAAGGTCGCGGGGGTGTGCGGCATGTTCAGTGCGGAGAACGATTTGGCCAGCAACAGCGGCGTGCAACGGCAGGCGGCGGTGGATTACATCCGTCG
>Ga0123353_10001091_pt1 | contig 33028 bp, 20 predicted proteins | sample TergutLab28metaG_3_FD_92763 | JGI IMG/M metagenome (GOLD analysis project Ga0123353, IMG submission 92763) | Labiotermes labralis P3 segment gut microbial communities from Petit-Saut dam, French Guiana - Lab288 P3 | ecosystem: Host-associated > Arthropoda: Insects > Digestive system > Gut ... | reverse complement strand
TACGGTGTTGCTCCAACATGACACTTATTCGGCAAAGGGACAAATTCAGGCGGATGGTTCGTTTCAAATCAGTTCCATCAAGAACAACGACGGTGTTCCGCCGGGCGTTTATCGGGTTGCTATAACCGGTGCCATGAAGTGGCCCGAGGCTGCAGTGGACATGAACGATATACCGGTGGAGGAGCGGGTGCAGACGGGACGGAATGTCTCCATGGACCCAACTCCGTTGATCCACCCCAAATACATGTCCGCACAAACTTCCGGTATCACTTACGACACATCCAAAGACAAAGTGTTGAACATCAACGTCGAACGACCGGGCAAGTGATCACGGGTGCCCATGAACAATCCTAACCCTTTTACACCTAAACCCTTTTACACGGAGAATTTCCATGAAACCAAAACAAATCAAAATTGTCATTGCCATTTTTTTCGCAATCCTTGTTGCGGAAACGGTTTTTGCCCAAAGGGTCAGCCGCACTGACCCGCCACCTGCAACGCTTGCGGACATCGCTGGTTTGAATGAAAAGCCGGTTTTCGAGATCATTGATCTTTTTGACCATCCAAGAACTCGCATTCCGAACATCATCGTTACGACGAAAGGCAATATTATCGCTTCGACGGACTGCGGTAAGAAAATTCGGATCAGCAACGATCAAGGAAAAACCTGGGATGAGGTGATCTCCCTGCAATTTCCCGGCGGCGGAAACATGATCGTCGATGAAACCAACGGCGACGTGTTGATGGTTGCCGGCATTAGCGGTGTCCTGATGCGCAGCAAGGATGAAGGAAAAACTTGGATGGAAGAAAAAATGACGATTCTTCCGAACATTGCTGGTCACGGTTTGCCCGATTCGCTCACTCAAATTCTAACGGATTGTTCCGAATCGGGCATCACGTTAAAATACGGACCGAAAAAGGGACGACTTCTCATGCCGGGCAGAATCATGCCGCCGTTCGGCAAGAACGATCAAGAACACTGGATGTTCCACTACAACACGTCGATGTTCAGCGACGACCACGGCAAAACGTGGCAGGTTGGGCATCCCGTCCAAAGCGGCACTGGTGAAGGAACCCTCGCGGAGTTTTCCGATGGAATCATCTATTACAATTCCCGGTCGCACCTAGCAGCCGATCATCGTCGCCAAGTGGCGTACAGTTATGATGGCGGCGACCGTTACACCGATTGGAGAGGATGCGAAGACCTGCGAGAAATCGGCGAACCGCATTATTTCAAGTACGGTGCCATACCAAGTTACGGTTGCTGCGCCGGACTTGTTCGATTACCGTTTGAGTTAACGAACAATAAAGATGTCCTCCTTTTCAGTGCCCCGGACAATCCCGGCGGCAGTCGTATCCAAATGACCGTTTGGTGTAGCCTTGATCGTGGCAAGTCATGGAAAATCAAACGCTTGATTTGGGAGAAAGGCTGTGCATACTCCTCCATCACTGCCGGTCCAGACGGGATGATTTATCTCCTCTTCGAAAAGGGGGACGATAGAAGCCCCTACGGTAAAGTCTCGCTTGCCCGATTCAACTTGGCTTGGCTTTTCGAAAACGTACAATAATGGAATGGCATGTTGCCGTTCCTTATATTTCCTTCCACACTTTACCCGTTACACAACCATGAAAAAAACAATGCTCAAAACGCTGTTGACTCTCACGATGTTCCTCTCCGCAAGCACGGTCTTGGTGGCGGACATTTTCCAAAGGATCACGATCCCTGAAATTGACATTTCGCAAAAAACCGAATGGCAGGTACTCACCGACCGTGAAGCCGGGCAATACCTAGGGCACGTTACCACGTGCCTGCTCGACGACGGCAAAACGATTTTGTGCGTTTATCCCAAGGGACACGGGCGCGGTGCCATCGTCTATAAAAAGAGTTTCGATGGCGGGAAAACGTGGTCGGATCGACTGCCGACACCGAAAAACTGGGAAACGAGTTTGGAAGTACCCACCATTCACCGTACCATTGATGCAAATGGAAAAAAGAGGATCATTATGTTCTCTGGTCTCTATCCGGCAAGAATGGCAGTGTCCGAAGATGAAGGGGAAACGTGGTCGGAACTGAAAGCCGTCGGCGATTGGGGTGGCATCGTCGTGATGGGAGATGTCGTCCCGCTTCAAACGGGAAAGGGACACTACTTGGCAATGTTCCATGATGATGGAAGATTCTTTGCAAGTACCGCGCAGGCTGGTGTCGGTTTCACGCTCTACAAAACGTTTTCGACTGATGGCGGACTGACTTGGTCGTTTCCTGAAGCCATTTTGAATAACAAAGAGATTCACCCCTGTGAACCGGGGATCGTCCGCTCGCCGGACGGAAAACGGCTTGCCGCTCTTCTCCGGGAAAACCGCCGCGTACAAAATTCGCAGGTCATCTTCTCCGAGGACGAAGGGAAGACGTGGAGCGAGTTGCGTCCGCTTCCCGCTGCATTGAACGGAGACCGACACACTATCCGGTATTTGAACGATGGGCGGCTGTTCATTTCGTTCCGTGAAATGTCGGTCAAACCGAACGAAACGGCGTTCAAAGGCGATTGGGTGACATGGATAGGGACCTTCGAGGACATTGAAAAAGGTCGAGAAGGTCAATACCGTATTCGCATGATGGAGAACAAATATCGTACAGATTCGACTTATCCCGGAATCGTTGTCCTGCCGGATGGAATAGTCGTATCGACAACGTATGGACATTGGACGGAAAACGAACAACCGTATATCATGACGGTTCGCATTGATCTAAAAGAGATTGATGCAATGATTCGCGAAAAGCAATAATAGCACTTAGACAAAAAATCAATGTTGCGCTCTGCCATCCTTATTCTCCTGTTCCTCGTTTCCGCTGTGGCGTTCGGACAGAATCGTGATGATGCCCCCTTCAACTCGCTTCAGTCGAGTACGTTGGCGGTGTTGCCTGATCTCGGTGACGGCGAACCGAATCTCGGTGTCGCGGGTCCTTTGGTCGGCGTTCATGGGAATCGGCTGCTCATCGGCGGTGGTGCCAATTTTCCCGATGGTGCCCCCTGGCAAGGAGGGTCGAGAGTGTATCACGATAGGATTTACGTACTCGCAAAAGTCGGCAGCACGTACGAATGTTCCTTAACCGATAGGCGACTCCCCTTTCCGGTGGCGTACTCGGCGAATGCGTCCAGTGCAGATGGTGTCTATTGCGTCGGCGGTGAAAACGCCGAAGGACGTTTGGACTCGGTCCTTCGTCTGACTTGGAGTTCCGGCGAGGTCAAGGTCGAACAACTCCCCCGACTGCCGTTTCCGCTCTCCAATGCGGCGGCAGCAATCATCGGCAAAACGCTCTACGTCGTGGGGGGGGAAACCAACACAGGTCCCAGCGACCGGTTGCTTGCCCTTCAATGGGATGCCAAAAGCGGTCCCGCTTGGCAAGAACTTCCTTCGATGCCACGACAGGCTTCGCATCTGACTGCCGTATCGCAGTCCGACGGAGATCGCCATCGACTGTACGTTTTTGGCGGACGCGCAAAATTGCCGGAAGATGAAAGGACACCATTTTTCGATTCGGTTTACTCTTATTCGCCTTACACGAACGTTTGGCAAACTCACGCGCCCATGCCGAATCCTGCGGCGGCGGGAACGGCAGTTCCTGTCGGTTATGGTTTTGTGATCGTGTGTCCTGCGGCACATCAAGAGTTTTACAACGAAAACGAACACCTCAATACAATACGAGCCGCTGCCGAAAACGAAGAGGAAAGAATTCGCCTTCAAAAGGAATATGCCAAGCGCATTGACGATTTCGCAGGATTTCCCAGTGACATCTATTCCTATTCGACGATTACCGACACGTGGACGCGGCTCGGTTCTTTGGATTTTGCGACACCGGTCACCACCACGGCAATTCGTTTCGACGGAAAAATCGTGTTTCCGACCGGCGAAACAAAGCCCGCTCTGCGGACACCGAAGATCAATGCCCTTGAAATCCACTCGGCAAAAAAAGGGTTCGGTTACATCAATTACACTGTCATTGTCGCTTATCTCATCGTACTGGTGATTATCGGATTCGTTTTTTCATCACGTAATAAGGACACGGGGGACTTTTTTCGAGGCGGCGGTCGCATCCCGTGGTGGGCGATGGGCATCAGCATTTTTGCCACGGCATTGAGTTCCGTTACGTTTCTTTCGATGCCTGCGAAGGCGTTTGCGACAGATTGGCGGATGCTCTGTTACAATCTGGGAATTCTCTTTGTGGCACCGATTGTCGTTGCCTATTATCTCCCCTATTTCCGTATCTTAAATCTGTCAACGGCGTATGAATATTTGGAGAAACGTTTCAACTATTTTTGCCGAGCCGTTGCTTCCGGTCTGTTCTGCCTTTTCATGATCGCCCGGTTTGCGGTCATTCTCCTGCTTGCGTCACTGGCACTGAATGCCGTGATGGACATGAACGTCATTCTCTGTATTCTCGTCATGGGGGTGATTACGATTATTTACTGCACGATGGGGGGAATGGAAGCCGTGGTTTGGAGCGATGTTGTTCAAACGGCGATTTTCGTCTTTGGTGTGTTGTTTTGCCTCGTCTTCTTGATTTTCCAGACCGATGGCGGCATGGTGGGCTTCCTGTCCACGGGGTACTCCATGAACAAGTTGCATACGTTCGAGTTCAGATGGGACATTGCCCAGCCAATGTTTGTGTTCGTTATCCTCGGCGGCTTTGCCAATAGTTTGATTACCTATTCGAGCGACCAAGCGATCATTCAGCGGTACATGTCCACCAAGAACCACAGTCAGGCAGTGAAAAGTATATGGTTCAACGCCATCCTCAGCATTCCGATCACGCTTGTGTTCTTTATGGTTGGAACGGCATTGTTCACGTACTACCGCAGCCACCCGCAACTGTTCGATGTGATGCAAGACAAAGTCGATTCGATTTTTCCCCATTACATCGTGAATACTCTGCCCACTGGTTTTGTCGGACTGCTCATTGCGGCGATTTTTGCCGCCGCGATGTCAACGCTCTCGTCGAACATCAATTCGTTTTCCGCAGCAATCACCGAGGATTTCGTCAAGAAAGCCTGCCCGACTCTCTCCGCAAGACGCGGACTTTGGACCGCCCGGCTCACAAGTGCTCTTGCGGGAATCCTCGGTACAGGTGCCGCTATATGGCTCGCATTCAGCCCGACCACTTCGCTTTGGGATCAGTTCAATACCTTTCTGGGATTGCTCATGAGTGGCATCGGCGGCTTGTTCCTGATGGGCGTTTTTTCCAAACGTATCAACGGCTTCGGTGCCATTTGCGGACTCTGCGGATCATTGGTGATCATCCTGTGGATTCAGCAGGCGACGAGTTTGTCCTTCCTGATGTACGGCGTGATCGGTATGCCTGCCTGTTACGGCATCGGTTGGCTGGCAAGTGCTATCACAGGGTTTGCCAATGTCAAGGAAGGTGTCCCACAAGAAACCAACAATTAAAACCGATTTTTGAAACACTTAACTTTTTTTCAACAAGGAAAATTTAACAATGACATTCATTCTCAAAGGATTAATCGCTGCGACTTATACTCCGTTCAAGGAGGATGGCTCGCTCCATCTCGGTATTATCAAGGAGTACGTCGACGATCTCGTCGATGCCCAACTCGCGGGACTGTACGTTTGCGGTTCGACAGGCGAAGGGGTGAACATGAGCGTTGACGAACGGAAGCAGGTAGCAGCGGCTTTCGTCAGGGCGGCAGACGGTCGTGTGCCGGTCATCGTCCAAGTCGGTTCCAACAGTTTGACCGACTGCAAGGAACTGGCGGCACACGCGCAAGGCATCGGGGCACAGGCGATCAGTGCGAACGCGCCGAGTTATTTCAAAATTGGCAGCCCGGACATTTTGGTCGAGTACATGTCGCAGATTTCCGATGCGGCACCGAAGATGCCATTTTATTATTACCACATTCCCATGCTGACGGGGGTGGAGATTGACCTTCTCCGGTTTATGGAACTTGCCGAAACGAAGATACCGCGTTTGGCGGGAGTCAAATATACCGACACGAAAGTATTCGAATTCCAAAGTGCGCTGAATTTCAGGAATGGAAAATATCAAGTGTTTTGGGGTTGCGATGAGATGCTGCTCTCTGCCCTTGCGGTGGGTGCTGTTGGTGGGGTGGGGAGCACGTTCGGTGTGATCCCCGACGTGTACCGGGCGATGTTTTCGGCGTGGGAGGAAAATCGTCTCGACGATGCCCGACGCGAACAACTCAAGAGTGTCGAATACGTTAAAACGCTGTGCCGTTATGGAAATGTTCACTCGGCACAAAAAGCCATCCTCAAAAAAAGGGGGTTCGATATGGGAAGTTGTCGTTTGCCGATTCCGCCGCTGTCGCCTGAAAATGCCGCGAAACTTTACGCAGACCTGGAGGCTCTCGGCTTTGTGGGATGAGGGAGACCCGAGCTGCCGTCTGCAATCTGCCGTCTACCTCCCGGTGGAAAAAGAGCCAAAAAGACCAAGTTGTGGCGGGGGACAGAATATACGTGAAACGGGATAAATTGGTCATTTTTTTGACAGGATTGACAGGATTTTCAGGATGATTTTATCCTGCCCATCCTGTAAATCCTATCGAGATAAAAAAAGACCATTTTCATGCCGTTCGCAGTCTACAAGCGAGTTGCCCGCTTGTATTTTGTTCTGCTCTCCTCTATAATGTACACAGTTCAAGTCTTTTTTACATCTTTTTTCACAGAGGATCATTATGGCAAACACGATCAATGTCGCCCTCATTGGGCAGGGATTTATGGGACGTTCCCACTCCAACGCTTGGGGACAAGTCAATCGTTTCTTCACCCCCCCGATGAAAGCGGTGATGCACACCGTCTACGGGATGGCAGGCGAAGACCCCAAAGCATTCGGCGAAAAATGGGGATGGCAAAACGCCTCCACCGATTGGGAATCGCTCGTCAAATCGCCCGACATCGGACTGGTGGACATCGTCACTCCGAACTTCATGCACGCCCCACCCGCCAAAGCCGCCGTTGCGGCTGGCAAGCCCTGTGCCTGCGAAAAACCGATTGCCGGTACACTGACCGAAGCCCGCGAAATGGCAGAAGCCGCCCAGAAGGCGAAAGTCGACACGTTCGTTTGGTTCAACTATCGCCGCGCTCCCGCCGTTGCCTTTGCTCATCAACTGGTGAAGCAAGGGGCGTTGGGGGACATCCGGCACATTCGGGCAACCTACTTGCAAGACTGGGCGGACGAGTCGGTCCCCTTTGCGTGGCGGTTCAAAAAGGAATTTGCGGGAAGTGGTTCGCACGGCGACTTGAACGCACACATCGTTGATATGACACGGTTCGTGGCGGGACTTGAAGTGGAGACCGTTTGCGGAGCGATTGCGGAAACGTTTGTCAAAAAGCGGAGAATTATCGAGCAGGATTCCGGCGGCGGGATTGTCACCGACGAACAAATGCGTTACGCCAAAGCCGATGCAGGCTCGGCGAAGATGGGAGAGGTGACGGTGGACGATGCGGTACTCTTCCTCGTGAAGTACAACAACGGAGCGGTCGGTTCATACGAAGCGGCACGTCAGGCAACGGGTAACCAGAACGCCAACGGCTGGGAAATCAATGGTACGAAGGGTTCGCTCAAGTTCAACTTCGAGAGCATGAACACGCTCGAATACTACGATGCGACTCGTCCTCGCAACGTGCAGGGTTGGACGACGATCATGTGTACGCATGGCGGCGATCATCCTTACGTGGCGAACTATTGGCCCGACGCACACCTCATCGGCTACGAACATTGCTTTACCAGTATGGCATACGACATTCTGCTGAAACTCGCGGGCAAAGAGCCGACCGTTCCGCTCCCGGACTTCAACGATGCGTACCAAACGCAGCGGGTGTTGGAAGCCGCCATGATTTGCGCGACCGAGAAACGTTGGGTGAAATTGGATGAGGTGAAGTAGGGCTTCCGCTGGAAAGTTTTATGCCCAGTTTGCTGTATTTCTCATTCCGGGCGGAAGAATACAGGAGTCAGTAGTCAGAAGTCAGAATAGTGGGTCGTGTCCTAAAATTGTTGGTGCGACGGGTAACGCCGCCTAAATTATAGGAGTTCCGTTGCCCCACCCACAAATTCAGGACACAACCGAATAGTGCAACCGCACTATTTGTCGAAGATAAAGTAGCACCGCTTGCGTCTCCTGTCTCCTGTCTCCTGTCTCCTGACTTCTGACTCCTTTTCCATTTTTCCACGGGATGAGAAAGGGAAAAACAACGAATTATTTTTTAGCGAAAACCGAATAACCCCTCCTTATGAAAATCACGAATCCCTTCCTTCGCCGAACTTGTGGTCGCACCATTGGGCTTTTAGGGACGACGTTCTTTCGGTCGCTGATCGGAACGGTTGATTTCAAGTGGGCGTTTTACGATCCTCGCATTGATGCCAACGTCGCCAAACGAAAATATATTTTGATGTTTTGGCACGAACATATCCTTTGCCCCCTCTTTTTTCGTCGGCACAGTCCCGTCACGATGCTGCTCAGCGAACACGCTGATGCCGAACTCATTGACCAAGCCTCGCAGTTTTTGGGAATGAAATGTATTCGCGGTTCCAGTTCGCACGGCAGCATTCGCGCCCTCAAGCAATTCATGCAGTTGCCGGAACACAACATTCTCGCGTTCACACCAGATGGTCCCCGGGGACCCTATCGGGAAATGGAAAAAGGAGCGATATGGCTCGCTTCCCAATTGCAATTGCCGATTGTGCTGCTCGGTGTCGGCTATGATCGTTTGTGGCGAATGCCCACCTGGGATCACTTCGCTGTGCCGTATCCCTTTGCTCGTGGCAGGATCATTTCCTCGCCGATGTTTCCGATCCCGAAGCGGCTGTCGCGTACCGACTTGGAACATTATCAACAAAAGATGGAAACATTGCTCACGCAGTTAACCACAGAAGCAGAAGCCTGGGCAACCTCCGGCGAACCGCTTGCTGGGGAGTCCATCGTGTGCATGGGACCGAAGTCTTCGCTCATGTACTACGGTTATTCCAAACAAGCCCAGTTGGCGGACGATTGGGAATGAACCCGCCTTGCGAAATTTTTCCCAAATGTGTACAATCGCATTGGTGGTTTTACATTGAAGCCGGTTTGAAATTCCTGAGAGACTCGCTTCGGATCAATCACTCATTCAACACAATATTGGAGTACCCAACAAACACTATGCAAAATTTCATTTTTCACAACCCAACGAAAATCGTCTTTGGACAGGGCACGCTCGACCAAATTGGTACAGAGGCAGTTCCCTACGGCAAAAAGGCTCTCTACATTTACGGCAAAGGCTCGATCAAGAAAAATGGTGTGTACGACAAAACCATTGCCTCGTTGAAATCGGCAGGAATCGAATGGGTCGAATTCGGCGGTGTCAAGGCAAATCCGACGCTGTCACACACGCGGGAAGGCATTGCTCTGGCAAGACGGGAAAAGGTCGATATGATCGTTGCTGTTGGCGGCGGAAGTGTCATTGACGAAGCCAAAGCGATCGCTGCGGGTGTCGTGATGGATGCCGACATTTGGGAATTTTATATGCGGAAATTCCAACTCAAAGGGGCGTTGCCGTTGCTCTCGGTGCTGACGCTTGCCGCAACGGGCACTGAAATGAATGGCGGAACGGTCATTACGAATGAGGAAACGAACGTCAAACTCGGGATCGGTGACCCGTGGCTCTATCCGAAGGTCTCCATTATGGACCCGACCACACTCGTCTCGGTTCCTGCCGATCAGACGGCAAACGGAGCCGTCGATGCGGCGACGCATCTTTTGGAAAGTTATTTCACCCAAGAAGACAAGTGTACGCCGATTCAGGATCGCTATGTAGAAGGGATTGTGCGCACGATTACGGAGGTTGCCGCAGTGCAGCAGAAAAATCCGAGCGATCTTCAAGCCAGAGCGACATTCATGTGGGCGGCAACGCTTGCGTGGAACGGACTGGCACCGGCGGGAATCGGCAGCTGGTCAACGCCGAACCACCTGATCGGACACAGTATGAGTGCTTTGTACGACACGCCACACGGGGCATCGCTCTCGATTTCGCTCTCTGGCTGGATGCCTTGGTATGCGGAGCAGCCCGGTGGAGCGGAGCGGCTTGCCCAACTTGGCAAGGCGGTCTTCGATGTTTCGGGAGCTGAACAAACGATTGAAGCGTTCCGAAGTTGGTTCCGTTCTCTTGGCAGTCCAACGACCCTAGCGGACATTGGTGTTGACGATGCCGGGCTTGTCAACATTGCGGCGAACATTGGTCAATGCTCACCGCTCTGGGGACTGCCAGAATATACAGCGGCGTTTTGCGAAGTCGTTCTGCGACGTTGCCGCTGAATGGAGGCTTGGTGAAAAACTCAAAGAGGTTGTTTGAAAGGATCATCACCCCGCAGGTGGTGCCATGTAAGGATGCGGGGCTGGCTGTCCCGGCTGCATGAAAGTCCGCTGAGCTGGCGGTGCCGGAATCGGCTCCGTTCGAAGGACTGGGCTGCGGTTCGGCAGATAGTGGCCATCCTGCGGCAACTGCGGCGGACCGGGAATGCCTGTTGTCGTTTTGGTCATCGGCACTCCGTAGTGCGGGATGTTGACGCCAGCAATGGCATTTTGCGGGACAGTGGTTCCGTTCGTGGGGAACATCATTCCGTAAGCGGGCTGTTGCCCTGCCCATTGCTGTTGTCCCGCCCCCGCCCATTGTTGACGCTCGGCAACCATACTACTCAAATCTTTGTTGCCCATCCGAATCACCGCGAGGATGGAACCTCTCTTGCTCGCTTCGGTAATCGGATCAGCACCCGGTGGAAGTTGCGTATTCACCAGCGTTCCTACGCCAGACATGGCGATCCCCTGAAAATCGGGGTTCGGCAAATAGACGACCTTGGTCACAAAATTGCCGGAGAAAACTTGATCGAAGTCGTTGTCGGTGAACTCCACTGGCACGGAACTGTGCGCCAGGAACGCTTGGGTGCGAGCAGCCGTCGGAGCGATTTCGAGTGTTGGAAACAACTCTTTTCCGGGATGACCGGGAATTTTCGACAGTTTCAGACGATAGATGCTGCCTTGTCCGAAATCATGCGTTGCCGGACAAACAAAGGGTGCCGAATCAAAAGCCCCCGGCTCTCTGGCAGACCAGCGGATCTCGAGTGTCTCCAAGCCGAGGAAGTTGATTTGCGAAGTAGGCACGAACGAAGGGGGAGCCATCATCGGTGGCGGGGGTGGCATCATCTCGTGGGGCATCGGCGACATGTTCGGATGCGCAACAGATGACGGCGGATAATGATGACCGTCAAAGCCCATTGGAACCACTCCAGGACCCGGTCCATCGACACCATTGCCCATATAAGGGGACTGATAGAAACCGCCTGGACTCTGGCAGCCTGCCAATGCCAAAAGCAGAACAACTGTGAAAATACTCCGTTCCATGGGTGTTTCCCTATGCTATGAAAAAAATCGGCTTTCTTCCCTCATTTTTCGGCAACTCACAGTACCAGACTTTGGTAAATCCAAAATTATGTTTTTCGCCAAATTTCATAATAGCGAGAATAGGCAAGAAAAAACAAAAAAGCCGATTGTTCCTCTTTTGCCGATTTTATCGGTGGTAGCGTCAGAAAACTTGTCAATTTAGTCCGATTATGCGGATTTTCCCATGTATACCGTTCGATACCGGTTGTACGGAAAAGACCGATTATTTTGAACGTCCCTCACGTAACGATTATTAAAGGAGAAATCTCATGAAGAAAATTTGCTTGCCAGCCCGGCTTGGACTTTGTTGGCTCGGACTTGGCTTGGCAACTCTGTTGCTGAGTAGTAACCTCACTTATGGCTACAACACCTATAACGATTCCTTGCTTGTCCCAGCGGCACCGCTGGTCGCCTCGACGAGCGATACCGGCGGGCTGACTCCCAAGCGAGCAAAGGTTCCCGTTGCCCCTGACCAACTGCCCATCAAGCAAGAGAGTGCGGTCCCTGTCCCTGTTATTCCCGCAACCTCCACTCCCGCTCCCAACGAGCGCATCCGTCTGGCACAAGCCTCGACCGAGCCTGCGCTGACTCCCACTGTTCCACTGGAAACCATCGAACTACAGGCACCGGACAAAGTGACGATTGAGATTGCGCCACCCGTCGTTGTGCCGCCAGTCGTTGCGACTCCCGTTGTTGTACCGCCGCCGGTCACGGCACTGCCAAATGTTGCGCCGCCTGTCGAAACACCAGCACCGCGCACACCGGCACCCCGCGACAATGATTCGCACATCTATTCCGAACTGGATCGACTCAATCATGAAATCCAAAGCCTAAAACATGGCACAGGTAAGCCGGATACGAAAAAGGCGTGGTCGGCACCGAAAATCAATGGACGTATCTTCCTCGATTCGGTCAACTTCATGAACCAGAACTCAGCGTCGAAAAGAACCGACGTGAACGACAATATGCAAAATGCCGCTGGCTTTCGCGAACTCCGGTTCGGTATTGCCGGAAATGGTTACGATTCCTTTGATTACAAACTCGAACTCGGCTTCAGTCCCCAGGGTGGACAAGTCGCGTTGGTCGATAACTGGGTCGGTGTCAAACACATTCCGTTGCTCGGATATGTTCGAGCGGGGCATTACAAACCGGAAACCGGTCTCTACAATACGATGAGTCCCAGCAACACCTCATTGATGGAGTGTGGTATTCCGATCAATGTCTTCGGTCAAGAACGCAGGATCGGTATTTCGTCGGAAAACTTGTTTGCCAATGATCGGGTGCGATTGTTCTTTGGCGTTTTCCAAGGGGCAGCGACAAATATCGATCGTTACTTAAGAGAAGATAACCAAGGGCAAATTGTCAATCTTCGCTTGACGGCAGCACCGTGGTTTGCACAAGAAGGAAAGTACCTCATCCACCTCGGGGGACATTGGGAATATGTCGCCAGAGACTCCAAAAACAAACCTGGTGCCTCGCTCCCGGGCAACACGCCAGGTGCGTTCGGATTTGGGATCCCCGCAACACTCCGGTCAGGAAGTTTTGCCAACGACTATTCTCATCGCGGTGGTCTGGAATTTGCCTACCAACATGGTCGGTTTTCGGCTCGGTCGGAACTCTTTGCTGGTTCGTTCGGTGCTTATCATGGTGAGCCGGGAAGGCATCTCTTTGGTTCCTACGTCGAATTGGGCTACTTCCTGACTGACGACTTCCGAACGTATGATCTGCATACGGGAATTTTTGGGGCTCAGAAGATCAAACGTAATTTCCATCCGTACCAACATGGCGAATGGAACCTGATCGACAGTTTCGGCGCGTGGCAAGTCGTCTTCCAGTGGGGATACACCGATATGAACGATTGGCGAAGAACGAACTACCATGCGACGACCGGTAATCCCGTGGAGCATTTCGGCGGTTATCAGAACGACTTCATCGTGGGATTGAACTGGTACTGGACCTCGCAGATGCGCTGGATATTTGAGTATGTCCATTCGCGGCAATGTGTAGGGGCGGATTATCTGCATCCGAACCAGGACATCTTCGCAACGAGTATTCGGTATAATTGGTAACGAGCGAAAAACAATAACATACCGCCCATTTTGCCAAAAGAACTTTTTGGGGCAATATCCTCTGCGCTTGCGCCTTCTGACTTCTGACTTCTGACTTCTGACTTCTGACTTCTGACTTCTGACTTCTACTCTACGGAATGGCGATTTCAACAGAAAAAAAGATCGTTTATTTCCGGCGAAAGCCTCACTGCGGACTCCTCACCAATCCAGCGGCTTCTGCCATGCGGCTTTCAGCTCATCCACGTTGGCGGAGAACGATTCGCCGAACGATAGCACCTTTTCAGATGTTACACTGCCAAGTTTGCGAATGGGAAAATCTTTGAAGAGCGATTCGATCTCCGCCGCATGTTGCGGTTCGACTTCAATCACGAAACGGCTGTTCGATTCGCTGAAGAGCGTTATCACATCGAACTCGCCCGAAAGCGTCGCTCCGAATCCGCCCGCAAAACACATCTCGGCAACCGCCACCGCTAAACCCCCTTCGCTTAAATCGTGAACGCTGCGCACCAGTCCCCGCATCATTGCGGCGTGAAGTGTGTCGTACATTTTTTTCGCCACCGCCACGTTAAGCGAGGGCACTGGCGAGTCAACCGGCGATAGCACCGGGGGGAGAACCGGGGGGCTAACGCCGCCCCGCTCATTACCCCGCTCTTGTGCGATGAGGTTGTAGTGCGAACCGCCAAACTCGTTCTTCGTTTCCCCCAACTGATAGAGAAAATTTCCCGCCTTTTTCAAGTCCATCGTCACGCATTGGGAAACGTCGTCAATCTGTCCCATTGCGGAAATTAAAAGCGTCGGCGGAATCGCAATCGGCTCTCCTTCCGCCGGGCGAAACTCGTTATTGAGACTGTCCTTGCCACTAATGAAGGGCATTTCATAAGCAAGAGCCACATCGTAGCAAGCCAGTGCCGCTTCGACGAGCGCACCCAGCGTTTCGGGACGATCCGTGTTCCCCCAACAAAAATTATCGAGCAATGCAATCGTCTTCGGGTCCGCTCCCACACAGACGGCATTGCGAACCGCTTCGTCAATACCCGACGCTGCCATGCGATACGGATCAAGATCGCCGTACATCGGATTCATCCCGCACGAAATCACCAGTCCGCGCCGCGAGTCCAATCGCGGACGCACCACCGCCGCATCGCCGGGACCATCATTCGCCACACCCACCAGCGACTTAATCACACTGCCACCCTGCACCTCGTGATCGCACTGGCGAATGAACCAATGTTTGCTGGCGACGTTGAGCGATGAGAGAATTTTCGCTAGGATCATTGCTCCATCGGTTAGTACCGGGGAGTTAACGCGCCCAATCACCGGGGGGCTAACGCCACCCCGCTCATTTGAATTCGAAATTGCCTGCCGCACGACCGGCGGTCGCCCTTTGTGCAGCAACTTCATATCGAGGTCGGCAACTTGTTCGCCGTGATATTTCAGCACAAGTCGTCCCGTTGGCTTGAACGTTCCCAGTACCGTCGCTTCGACCTCTTCGGCTTCGCACAACTTACGAAACTCCTCCCAGTTTTCCGGCGGTATTGCCAGCACCATTCGCTCTTGCGATTCGGAAATCCAAATATCGGTGTAACTCAATCCTTCATATTTCAATGGCGCGTGGGAAAGTTCCACTTCCACGCCGATGTGTTCCCCCATTTCACCAACCGCACTCGAAAAGCCCCCCGCGCCGCAGTCGGTCACGGCGTGATAGAGATTTCTGTCGCGCGCTTGCATCATCACGTCGAGCATCATCTTTTCGACGACCGCATCGCCGATTTGCGTTTTCCCGCCGGCAATCTCTTCGCTGTCGGTGAGTTCGCCGCTGCTGAATGTCGCTCCGTGAATGCCATCACGCCCCGTTCGGGCACCGAGGGCAACGATCAAGTCGCCTGGCATCGGTTTCTTGAACGACTTATCTTTCGGAATAATCCCGATACTGCCGCAGAAGACGAGCGGATTGCCGAGATACCGCTTGTCGAAATAGACCGCTCCATTGACCGTCGGCACGCCCATGCAATTGCCGTAGTCGCGCACACCTGCCGCCGCACCTTTGAGAATGCGACGCGGATGCAACACCCCCGCAGGCAATTCCGCCGTCGTCATGTTCGGCGGGGCAACGCATGTGACCGCCGTTGAGGCAATCGGTCGCGCACCCAACCCGGTTCCCATCGTGTCACGCATACAACCGCCAAGCCCCGTGTGCGCACCGCCGTAAGGTTCAATCGCCGAGGGACGATTGTGCGTTTCGGCTTTGAACGTCACATTGTATTCCTCGTCGAACGCAACGATACCTGCATTGTCGGCAAAGACGCTGATGCACCGCTTCGTCACTTCGGGAACGGTTTCGCAAAGTGTTCTTGTGGCAGCAAAGATCGTCTCTTTGAGCATATTCTCGAATTGAATCTCACGTAACACATTTCCGTCGGCATCTTTACGAGTGAAGAGAATCCGTCCGCCCAATGTTTTGTGCGAGCAATGTTCGCTCCACGTTTGAGCGAGTGTTTCGAGTTCAACGTCCGTCGGGTTGCGACCGAGTTTCTCGAACGCTGCCTGAATCGTTTGCATTTCCGTCAGCGTGAGATAGAGCTGCCCCTCTTTGCTCAATCGCTGCAATTGCTCGTCATTCATCCCCCGCATCGGCACGGTCACAAGTTTATATTTGTAGGGCGAACCGAATTGCAATGTCGTGAAGGGAATTTTTTCATAACAGACCTGCTCGATGGCATCGTTCGATAGGAGTTTCGTGGCGAGGAGTTTCTTTTCCTCGTCGCTGACACCTTCGAGCCAGTATTTTTTGAAGGAGCGAGCGGCATCGACGGCGAGTCCGTTGTCATTCAGGAGTTTTTTGGCATGTGTTGCGGAGGTGTCGATCACGCCCGGCTTGGGGAGGACGTAAATATTCCCCTTCTGTAGAGGGGCACCCGATAGGGCGGTAACAGTGCCTTGATCGACGACGGGATCGGCAAGGAGTTGCACTGCTGGCACACCCACTTTCGTGAGGTCGTTGGCAGTGCTGCTGGGGATTTCCAGCAGAAATCCGCGAGCGACTTTTACAGAGGTGGGCACGGGCAATCCGAGAGCACGTGCCTCGTCGATGATGGATGGACCGAGAGTATCGGGCTGCCCTGGAGCAGGAAAGAAGGTGATTTCCCAAAGCATGGGGTTGATAATTGTTGAAGGCTTATGGCAGTTATTTTACCGCATTGTCGGAGAATTTCGAGGCGGGTGGGGGTAGTGTCCCGAAATTGTTGGCAGGCAGATAAAAGTGCCGGTTTTTGAGGGTTTCCACGACTATTTCAACAAATTCCTGACACGATCGAAAAATTAGGTGAAAATTAGGTTTTCCCATACGATTGATTGCGCTGTAGTATTAGCGTGCCACTTCAATCTCGTACCAGATCGTTTTGTAGTCCGGTTTCGTTGCGATGATCGGATGTCTTTCGTCTCGCGTTACGGGAACCTCTTGTCGCCGATTGCCCGATTCGTCAAGTGCCCAGCAGCGAATGTTGTCCGACCTACGATCATGCCAGAACAATTTGACGGCAACACCTTCGCACAAAACCGGTGCTCTCCCCCAGCGATTGCCGAACGTCACACGGTCGCCACCGAGCGACTCGAACTGCATGTCCGTGTTCCGAGTCTCACCCGTGATGACAAAGAGATACCGCATCGGTTCTCCCTCTTTGTTGTCGTCGAGACGTGTGAGCGTTGCCGTTGCCCAGCCGAGATTCGGCTTTTCAGTAAACACTAACGCTCCGGGTTGGATAATATACATGTGCTTATCGTCCACAAAACCAGTGAACAGACCGGCACGTGGTGTTGTGACACTTACGTGCGCCCCAAACTCATTTTTTTCGAAAAGACCAGTGCCCCCCTTGATAGCACCATCGTTGTTCTGCATCTCGTCGCCCCAAGGAATGGTCCCGTCGCCCCCCAACGGGATAAACCAGTGATCTGGCTTGAGGAAGCAATTCGGCATGTCGAGATTCGGCACCTCCGGCATTTCCGTCACCTTGCCGGAAACGTCCACTGCCACGCGATGAGCCAACGCCAACGCAGGATTCAACCCCAGACCAGCAAAGCCGATGTTGTACTGGTGCAGGTCTTTCTTGTAAATCTCTCGTTCCTTGGCGGCAGTGAGTGGAGCGATAATCGCTGGCGCGTCGATCTTTGCATCGAACAACACTTTGCAAGCGATCATGTGTGCCGTTTGAACGGTGTTGCCCGCAGTGTCGAAGAAACTCGTGATGCGCTGCGGTTCTGCCTCCCGCGAATGGGAATACGCAAATGGAAAAATGCCATCCCAATCTTGAAACGCTCCGAACGCCGCAAGTATCGGAAAACCCTCGGCGGCATAACTGTTGGGGAACGGATGATTGTACTCGCTCACCGTAAAGGGTTTGCCCCACACTCGTTTCGATGCCAACTGCGGCAGGATTTCCCGATCCAGCGAATGGACCAACGCCCGATTGCGGATGTACCAATCGTTCTGATCCCACTCGCGGCGAGGAAAGACCGGATGATTCCAATACGCATGAATGTCGCAATAATCCATCTTTGCCTGCGCAATCGTCGAGCCGTATTCGAGTTGCGTGCCGGAGACCGGCTGCTTCACCTTGATCTCCTCTTTGAGGAAGCGGTACATTTCGTCCCAATACTTCGCTTCGATGTCGAAGAGGAAGTCGCAGAAATCGGCGACCGCTTCCTTGGGAAATTGCCCCGCGTCCTTTTTCCAAATCACCGGCACCGTCCTCGCAGCAAGAGAAGATTCTTTGTCCGAAAAATCTTCGAGTGGAAGCCCCACCGTTCCGCCGGGCTTGAGCGACACAAAGTCAAACTCATACACATTCCCCTCCTGAAAATTGCCGAGCGTGACTCTCGCATTGTCGTCATCTCGATTGGGCACGAGCGTCAATCGAAAAATTTTCCAGTCGTGCGAAAGCGTTACTGTCGTGTCGAAGCCGAGTCCTTCCCACGGTTCGTGATTCATTCGGACACCGACGCTCAGCGAGACCGCCTTGTCTGCCTTTGCTCGAAACTCCAATGTATAGAGTTGATCCTTCTTCACCGCAAATCCGCTGCCGACGAACTGCGGATGCCACGCGACATTTCCTTTGCGTTTGACCTCCATTCGCAGAGTGCCATTGACGTTTGCAATGGGCGCGTCGGTCGTCCCGTTCGTCTCCCAGTTCCAACCCTCTCTGCCGGGAATATATCCGTCCGAAAAGTTACCATTTTTGAGCATCTCGCTGCCGAGCGGTTCGTTGCGAGCGTTCCATGCTTTGCGGAGACTGGCATCGTCTGTGTACTTGGCGATGAGCCAATCGTTCCACTGTTTGCGAAATTCGGCGAGGAACGGACCGCCGATTTGGTGCAGATTGCCCCACGCTCCCCAAACGCAGATGACCGAGTTTTCGTTGTTGATCTCAATCATCGCCACGGCAGGTTCATCTTTGTAGGCGTTGCCAGTGTAAGGATTGACATGTTCGAGGATGTCCTTGGCGAATTTTTTGTTGGCATCGATGATCGGGCGATAGTAATTGTCGATCCCTTTGTCGAAGGAGGTGCGATTGGCAGGTCCGGGAAAGCCGTCCCGTTCGTCCAGCAAGCGGGAGACGTGCAAATTGAGATTGACGTATATTCCCCGTTTTTTCAGTGCGGCGACGAAGTAGTCGAGTCGATCCAGTTGCGCGGGGTCCATTGTCATTTTGGTTTTCGCGTTCGATCCCCCCCAGATGTCGTACATGTCGAGGTGATGCAGTCGCACGCAGTTCGTTCCGAATCGCGCCAACCGATCTGCCACGCGGTCGGCGGTTGCTTTGTCGTGGAAATTGGCGGCGAAGCAGGTGTTGGTGCCCCAAAATTTGATTCGCCCTTTATCGGTCACAAAATGCCCATCGACGACACGAACGAATCCATCTTTTCCAGCGGGAGCATCCAGATGATGCGAGATGTTCGTGATGTTGTTCGGAGCGTCAAAGGAAATGACAAACGGAAACAATTCGCTGGCAATCGCTGGCGATGCAGACGAAAGGACAACAAAGACGGCAAGGACGATGAGACGTTTCATTATGCGAAAGGGAAAAGGAAAGATTGCGCCGATTGTAATGCCTTTCGATTCGCGAGTCAAGTGCGCAAAAAAAAACAGAGCCGCAGGTCGTCAGATTGCGAGTATGCAACCACAAACTGCGAACGGCAACGATACCGGAATCGCAATCTTACGATTGCGGCTCTGTTATTCGGCTCTGTTATTCGGCTGAACTATTTCCCCATTTCACGAAGGGTGACGATGCACTTTTTGATGCGGTCGAGGCTGTCTGGAGTGTGTTCGTCTTCGACGACGTACCATTCCGTCTTTCCTTGGGCATCCAGCAGATCGAAGGCTCGCTTCCAATCGATGGTACCTTCGCCGATAATCGGTCGATTGGGTCCGCCTTCCTTCAAGTGGACTGTTAGCGAACGTCCCTTGTACTTTTCGATCATTTTGTACGGGTCGCCGCCGCCCCCTTGGTAGTTGCCGAGGTCCATCTGCATCACGACTTCCGGGATGGCTGCGTCGAAGAGCCGCTCCCAAGCCGACGTGCCATCGAGCAATACTGCATCGCCGCCGTGAGCGTGATAGCCAACGAACAAGCCGAGAGGTTTTGCTTTTTCCGCATACTTGTTGAAGTCATCGACCCACACTTTGTGTTTCGCAAGGTCGTTATTCGGGAGACCGCCCGGAACGATCATGAACTTCGTGCCGAGTGTCTGATGGATTTCAGCAGTTTTCTCGAAATTGTTGCGAAACTGATCCATGCCCGTATGCGTTCCGGCACACTTCAAGCCGACATCGTCCAACATCTTGCGGATGTCTTTGACGTCCTGGTTGTAATAACCGGCGAACTCGACTCCGTCATAGCCCATCTTGGCAATGTCGGCGAGCGTACCAGCAAGGTCTTTCGATGCCGCAGCGCGAACGGAATAGAGTTGAACAGCAATCGGAACTTTGGCAGGGCTGCCAGCGCGTGCTGCCCGGCGATTCTGGAGACGTTCTTGTATCGGGCGGCGATTACCGCCCTGTTGGGCGAGCGAAAGGGGGGAAAGCGAAGCCGCAGCCAAGGTGGACAATGCAGCAGTACGTAAAAATTCACGACGTTCCATAGAATACTCCTTAAAGGTGAAAAAGGGAAAAAGTTAACAGCCGCTCATTATGACAAAAAAACGTGGCATTGGGAATAGCCCCCCACAAGGGTCACGGCTCTTGACTGTTGCGAGAGAGGAGTGTAGGATTAGGGCATTGTCATTATCCGAACAAGGTCAAGCCGTTATGTTGCCCAAGAGTTGTGGTAAGTTGTTGTACAATGCTGTTCGTGAAACGCTGGAAACGATGGCGTTCGCTGAAGTTGTTCCCTGTTCGATCAAAGTTGCGGGAGAAGAGTTTGCCCAAGACGATGATTTTGCCGTGATAACCGATCTCCCAGGGAACGGAGCGGGAAGCGGGGGAGGCGGCGGCTGGGGAAACGCTCTTCCCCAAGGTTCAACGGATGTCTGGGGAACAGCAACACCCGCCGTTTCCCAGACGGAAGAAAGTTGGGGAAGCAGTCACACCCCGACATCAGAACCCGTGGCAAATACGACCGGCGACGGTGCCGCTGACGACTGGGGAACACCGACTTCCGTTGCCAATGATGCCGCTTGGGGCATGGAGACACCGCCCAGTGTCTGCATTGATCCTTGGGGAGATGCCAACCTGGCAGACGCTTGTGTGTCAGGGCAGAACCGACCGAAAGAAGCCGACTTTGATAATATGGCATCCGCGCAGACAGAGTGGTGCTGGGCATGCATGAACGTCAATTCGCCGGATATTCACGCCGTTTGGTTCATTGTTCCGCAAAGTTTAGCGCACGCCCTCATGCAGAATATGTACGCTGGAGAAGATGTGCAACTCGACACGCCCATTGTCCGCGATCTGATTGCCGAACTCACGAACGTTCTCGGCGGTCGCTTGATGTTGCTGTTGGAAGAATTGGGGGGCAAGTTCACACTGACGGTTCCCAGCATCGGCGTCGGCTTTCCCGACATTCCCGAAGTTGACTCGGCACAGAGCGTCGTGTGTAAGATCGTAGTCGATAATCAGCACCCGGTGATTACTGTACTTTGTTTCAATCAAGGGGGCAGGCTCGATGCAGATTAGGAGTCAGAAGTCAGAAGTCGCATGCGGTGCGGTAGTATCGTCCGCGCTTGTGCCTCCTATCTCCTATCTCCTTCGGAACGCGATTCCGACAACAATGACCAATTTTTATCCATTTGCAGTGTAGACCCCACCACAGTCCCATGAAATTGTTATCCCTTACCCTCACAATTTGTTGTCTGTTCTCCCTCTCTTTCGCTGCCGACGTTGTGCCGCTGGTGAAGCGGGAGGCTCTTGCTCCAGTGGCACCGGCAAAGGTCGTGCGATACGCGACGGCGATGATGCAACGGTACGACCAAAACGGTGACGGAATACTACAACGGGAAGAATGGGAAACCATGCCCGGTACTCCGCAAGCGATTGATGTTGACGGCGACGGACAAATTATACTGTCGGAACTCATCTGGTATTTTGTCCAGTATGGACGCGACAAAACGATCCATCGTTCTGTGGTGACCGATCTGTCGGAACCGCGTAAGTTTGATCCGTCAAACTTGCAACTGTTGATACCGGTATTGCCACGAACCGCCCAAGTCGCTCCCGGCACCGAAACGCCGACTCAAGAAGATGACACGGAGGCGTTTCTCCAAGCAAATGAGCAACTGATTGACGACGACGCTTATCAGAAATTGCTGGAATCCCGGCAAGTTCCCTCCTCGCGTCCTTATCATGTGTTGCCGGAAAAACTGCGTGGCGTACCGGCGTGGTTCATCATGCTGGACAAGGATGGCGATGGTCAGGTTTCGCTGAAAGAATTTGCTCCGACATCTTCTCCCGCCAGAATAAAGCTCTTCAAACAATACGACAAAAATGGCAACGGTTTTATCGAACCGAACGAAGTTCGCAATCCGCAGTCCCGGTGAAAAAAGGAGGTAGGAGGTAGAATGGTGCTACCGCACCGTTTTGCCGGAGATATTGCAACACCGCTTGCGTATTCTTACTCCTGACTCCTGACTCCTTTATTCTTCTCTAAACAACATTCTGCGGTTTGCCCTCAAGAAACGCTTGGAGATTTTCCACGACGATTTGCAGCAATCGCTGTCTGGCGGCAAGCGTTCCCCAAGCGATATGCGGCGTGATGAAACAGTTCTTCGCCCCGATCAGCGGATTGGTCGCACTGGGTGGTTCCGCCCCCAGCACGTCGAGTCCGGCACCAGCGAGGCGACCGGCATTCAAAGCGTCCGCGACCGCTGTCTCGTCGAGCAACGCCCCGCGCGACAGATTGAGCAGGAACGCCGTCGGCTTCATCTTGGCAAGCTCTGCGGTACCGATCATTCCGTGATTGTCATCCTTCAGCGGACAGTGCAACGACACGACATCGCTCACCCGCAACAGTTCGTCGAAATCGACAAACCGAACCGCTCCCTCCCGATCACCGGGCGATTGCCGGGGACCGTAAGCGATCGGATTCATCCCGAAAGCCTCCGCAAGAATCGCCACTCTTTTACCGATGGCTCCGTAACCGATAATCCCGAATGTCAAACCGACAAGTTCGACCAGGGGACCGTTCCAGTAACAAAAATGGAGGCTGCCGTACCAATCGCCATTCCGTACCGATTCGGTGTGTTCGTTCAACTTGAACGACAGATTCAACAGATGGGCAAACGTCAACTGAGCCACCGAATCGGTGCTGTATTTCGGAATGTTGGTGACGGTGATTCCGCGTCGCCGTGCGGCTTCGACGTCGACGACGTTGTATCCGGTCGCAAAGATACCGATATATTTCAACTTCGGCAATTGGGCAAGCGTCGCTTCGTCGAAGACAACCTTATTCGTGAAGATGATTTCAGAATCGGCGGCACGTTCCAAGACACGTTCCGGGGTACTGTGCGGGTAAACCGTGAGGTTGCCGAATTGTGCCAGGCAACTCCAATCCAAATCGCCGGGGTTCAGTGCGTGACCGTCGAGAATCGTGATGTTCATCGGGATTTTTTGTTAAGGGAAAGTCCACAGAGAAAGCGTTGCGAAGCATACTTGTACTTCTGTACCAATCCGTGTTCGACTAGCCGCTTTCGGCAGCCCAACTAATAATACCGCCTTCGTTCCCAATGTCAATGCTCGAAAAATTCGTCGTCAAACGATGACCTCAAATGGCGGTTACACCCTGCGCAAACCACTCTAACCCGGATCGGGGCTATGTTTTCACGGGAATGTTTGATGCCCGATTTGTTCAACGCAAAAAGCGAGGAAAGGCAGAAAACGCGGAATCCTTCTGGTGGAATTCCGCAACTTCCGCCCCTTGCGCAACGTCCGCATGAGAAAAATCTGTTGGAAATCAAACACGCATGCGGCTATACGCACATTCAAAAAACGCTAAAATGATGTGGACAAGTTCGGCTTGCGTCGTGAGGTTCGTCCATGGCAACAAATCAATCAGCGAAGGAAAATCAGTACATTTATATCGTGCAGGCTTCCGCAGAGACCTCCAAATGCAAAATAGGCTCAACGAACGACCTCGAACGGCGACTCAAAGACTACAACAACATGACGGGTAAGTCCAAAGACATTGTCTATCGTTATTTGTTTACGTGTAAAGTGAAGAATGGAAAACGTGTGGAAATCGCCCTCAGAGATCAGTTCGGCTATCTTCGAGAAGAGAAAAGCAGGGAAATCTATTTTTATAACCCCACGCTGTTTGGAGGATACGTCGATTTTATGAAGGCGCACAAGTTGTTTGTGGAAGAAATTTTTATCCAAACCGCAGAGAAAAAACGAATGGTGCAAATCGTCAAAAAAACAACGCCGACACTTGACGAAAGGGGATTGTCAACGAAAGAAGTGCTTCAACGGGCACAGAAGACCAATGATGACGAATTTTACACGAGATATGCAGACGTGGAGAAAGAGTTAGCGATGTATTCCAAGTCCGTATGGAAAAATAAAGTGGTGTTCTGTAATTGTGATGATGCCGTTGATGATGGTCATGACAAAAGAAGAACATCTGCGTTCGCCTTGTACTTTTTGAAGAATTTCAATGTTTTAGGGTTAAAAAAACTCATCTGTACGCATTACGCGGGAAAAGTTGACTTGTTTAACCAAGGTCCGAAGGGCTATGTTTTTTCAAAGGACGGGTTTAAGGTCATCAAGGAATATCCGCAAAATTATTCTGGAAGTTTTGACGATCCTCTCTCGCTGAAAATACTCAAAGAGGAAGCCGACATTGTATGCACGAATCCGCCTTTTTCAAGAGCGACAGATTACTGGAGAATGATGATTGAAAGCGGCAAACGTTTTATCATTATTTCCAACGTCACGAATCCCATCACTCCCGCTTTTATCCCCTATTTCAAAGAGGGTAAAGTATGGGCGGGATACAATGAAGTGGATTGGTTTCAGACCCCCAAAAGAGAACTGACCCGAGCGGCGGGGCATTGGTACACCAATATTCCCATCAAAAGCAGACCAAAGTATAAACTCTTAAAAATCATCCCGCTCAAAGAGATACCGGCAAAGGAGAAACAGTATGACGATTCAAAAGTATTACTGGTCAATCATGGTTATATTCCCAATGACTATAAGAAACCTTTTGCTGTTTCTGCCCGCCCAATATTGAATGGCTTGTTGGAAAAGGGGTATGAAATTGTCAAGGGTACTCAATACTTTCCCTACGTGAATGGCAAGAAAAAATTTGGCAGGGTATTGGTGAAGAAGATGTAGAATCGGGTCATGGTGGCGGGGGACAGTTCGGGTCTTTCCCCTCGCGCAAACGCCATTCTGTTATAATCGTGTCACGAGAAGATCAGGGCAACATTCCTGCCGCCCGTCCATGAGAGAACTTTTTCGCCGCTTACACAAACGTTATCGGATTTGGTATTACACCCTCCGCCCGACGTACGCGCTGATGGTTGGTTATACCTTCTATGTGTTGGTCACCTTTCTGCTGCTCTGCTTGCCGATTTGCAGGAATGTTTCCGATGTCCCTCTGATCGATACGCTCTTCATTGCCATTGCCGCGATCAGCACTGCCGGATTGCAGTCGGTCTGCATTGCGGAAACGTACAATACAATAGGGCAGATCGTGGTGCTTTTGGGGATTCAAATCGGCGGGTTGGGCTATATGACGCTCGGTTCCTTCGTCATTCTGGCATCCAAAGGACATCTGCCGAAAAATCGACTCAACATCGGCAAAGCGGTGCTTGCAATGCCGGAGTCTTTTGATCCGCACCGATTTTTTCGACATATTGCCGTTTTTACGCTATCCATTGAATTGATTGGGGCGTTCATTCTTTGGCTCTGTTTTTGGCACGCGGGCACTCCGAACCCGCTGTGGGCGGCAATTTTTCATTCCGTTGCCGCATTTTGTACCGCCGGAATTAGCATCTTTCCCAACAACCTCGAGTCGTTTGCCGACAATCCCGCAATTTGTTTGACGATTGCTGCACTCAGTTTGCTCGGCGGAATCGGTTTTATCGTGATGGATGACCTGTACCGCTCCCTCAAGAGCAAGAGTTTACGGACAACGCTGACGACTCGCATTATCCTTGTGGCGACGTTTGGTGCTCTCCTTGTGGGAACGGCGTTTCTCTTTTTTTGTCCGCACATTGCAGAGTTGCCCTTGAAACAACGCCTTTTGATGGCATTTTTTCAAACAGTGTCCGCACTCACCACTTCGGGTTTCAACACGGTGCCGATCAACAACCTTGCAGGAGCAACGATTGTCATTGTGATTGTGTTGATGACCCTCGGAGCCTCGCCGAGCGGTACGGGCGGTGGTCTGAAAACGACGACGTGGTCGGCGGCGATTGCGGCGATTACGAGTTTCTTTCGCGGCAAGGAGGAAATCACCTTTTTCGGGAGCAAAGTGCCGCAAGGGCGCATCACCGCTGCCTTTGCATCGATTACGCTTTATATGATTGCCTTTGTTATCGGGACATATTGCTTGTTGCTTTCCGATTCGCATCCCTTTGAGCGTATCGTGTTTGAAGTTGCCTCGGCATTGGGAACGAGCGGATTGAGTTTCGGCATCACATCGGAACTGTCAACGACCGGAAAAATCATTGTCATGTTGCTGATGTACATCGGTCGGCTCGGTGTTGTGGCACTGGCACTGGGAGCCGTTGCGCTGTACCATGACATCTTGCACGAACCCGCCCACACGTCGCCGCCAGTGAAGGAAGACGATATTGTGTTGTAAAGGAGTCAGTAGTCAGAATACAGTAGTCAGAAGTCGCATGCGGTGCGGCAACATCCCCTGTGACTCCTGACTCCTGACTACTGACTACTGCGGGTCGAAAAAAAACACGATGTTCACTCTTCCCCCCAACGCATTCGATCATGGCATTCTTGCCGCAGTTTCCGGCGGGGCGGATAGCGTTGCGATGCTGTGTATGCTTGTGCAATCGCGTTCGCCCGATGGCAAACTCGCCATTGCCCATGTCAATCACGGGACTCGCGGTGCCGATTCCGATGCCGACGCGGAATTCGTCAAGGCACTCGCGGCGGAGTATCACCTCCGCTATTTTGAACACCGAATGGATGCCGGTGCAACGTTATGCGAAAACACGGCACGCAACTGGCGGTACGATTTTTTGGTGCAGCAAGCCGAGCAGATCGGCTTTCGCTATCTGGCAACCGCACACACGGCGGACGACCAAACGGAGACGGTGCTGCATCGCATTTTGCGAGGCACCGGCTTGGCAGGACTGGCAGGCATTGCTCCATCGCGGACAATGACACCGGCGGTCACACTGCTGCGCCCGTTATTGAAAATTCGTCGGCACACCATTCTCGCGTATCTGGAATCGCTCGGCAAAACCTATCGAGAGGACAAGACCAATCTTGAAAATCACTTTACACGCAACCGAATTCGCAATGAACTATTGCCCCTATTGCGAACAGAGTTCAACCCGCAAATCGACGATGCCGTGTACCGACTGGCTGCGCTTGCGGCAGAGCACGAAGCAGTGTTGACCGAATTACTCGACGGACTCCTCGAAACGGCTCTTGTGGAGCAGTCGGCAGATCGGATTGTGCTGAAGGTGTTGCCGCTGCAACATTGTTCGTTGCCCGTGCTGCGGGAAGTGTTGATCCGAGTGTGGAAGCGGCAACATTTTCCGATGCGTGAAATGGATTTTTCGCAGTGGTCGGTACTGGCGGAACTCTTTCGCACGCCGGACAAACGTCTCGATTTTCCCGGCGGCATCATGGCAGAACGCTCGCACGATTGTTTTGTGATCGAAAGGCACAGCTAGGGAGCAGCACTCCCGAGAAAGTTCCTGAAAAAACGTGAATCGGCTTGACAAAACGCCGTTCATTCACAATAAATGCGGATATATTCGTGAATTGATTGCCGCTCTATGGAACTGTCCGCAAATTAAATCGACATTTGTAGAGACGCGGGTGCATTGTTAACGACGCGAAAATCAATAGAGAGTTGCCAATAAAAACGATCAACGGCATTGTGATGCAAACCGGGAACGCGGGCAACGCGGAGCGACCGGAGGGAAGAGTCCGCGATCCGGTCGTTCCGACGTTGTCTGCGCTTCCGGCTTGAAATGGTAATGGCAAAGCGGCAAATTACGGGACAAAACTCAACGGATAACGCTCGGGGTGTTCCAGCGAATCCAGTTCAATGTCAATATCTAAATCTTCCCAGCGTAAGCGATATTGATTCTTTAGTTCAACATTCATCACTTCCGTGATCCGCGCATTGCGAAACCACGGATAATCGTCAAACGAAAGAAAATACTCCTTTGATTGAACGAAAATCCAAAATCCTTTCGCCGTCACCAGCGAAATTTCAACGTTCGAAATGCTTTGTCCAAGCGTCGATGAATTCATCATAGTGTTCAGTAATAAACTCTCTGAGAACAGTAATGTCCTGCGAACGAATATCCTTATTCATTGCAAGTTCAATCTCCGGTTCGAGCCAAAACTTTGCTTCCCCCTCCGGCGATTCAACGTGAACGTGTTTTCGCTCTTCTTCCCGAGAAAAGAAGAAAAACCGGAATCGCTGGTATCGTTTTACCGTTGAGCTCATGATTTCATTCTACCGATAGAGAATGGAGAGTCAAGATGGTGCGATGGCAACGTCATTCACCATGTTAGATTTGAATGTGTGATCTCTGCGTCACGAGCGGAGTATCTCGATGAGTTCGTCGGCGGAGAGTTTGGTGGCTTGGTCGGTGCCTTCGAGCAGTTTGTCGGCAATGTCGCGCTTTTCGTGATGCAAGCGGACAATCTTTTCCTCAATCGTCCCCTGCGTAATCAAGCGATAAACCGTCACCGGGCGCGTTTGACCAATGCGGTGCGCGCGATCCGTCGCCTGATCCTCCACCGCCGGATTCCACCACGGGTCAGTGTGAATCACATAGTCCGCCGCCGTTAAATTCAAACCGCTCCCACCCGCCTTGATGCTGATGAGAAACGCATCCGACTCGCCAGACTGAAACGCATCCACTCGCTTCTGACGCTCACGCTCGGGAGTCGAACCATCCAGATATTGATACGAAATACCCATCTCGTCAAGTTCCGCTTTCAATATTTCAAGATGTTTCACAAATTGACTGAAGACCAAAACCTTGTGCCGGTTCTCTTTGAGTTCCTCCATAATCTCTCGAAATGTTTCAAGTTTGGAACTCGCCACTTGCGAATCGGGCAAGACCATTTTGGGATTGCAGCAGAGTTGTCGCAATCGCGTGAGTGCCGCCAGGATTTGCAATCGGCTCTGTCCCGATTCTTTGTCCCTGATCTCTTGCAATTCCTTGAGTGCATTGAGACGCGCAGCTTCGTACAACGTCGCTTCCGCCGGGAATAATTCGATCTCTCGAACGATCTCCGTGCGCGCAGGCAACTCTTCCAGCACTTGTGATTTCGTTCGACGCAAAATAAAGGGATGCACCAATCGCCGAAGCGTGTTGCGTGCGATTGCTGATTGGTCGCGCTGAATCGGAACGGCAAAGCGATCCTCAAAAGACTTGAGCGAACCCAAGAGACCCGGATTCAAATAGCGGAAGAGACTCCAAAGTTCGGTGAGGCGATTCTCTATCGGCGTGCCAGTCATGGCGATTCGGAACTCCGCTTGCAGTTTTGCGGCGGCTTTGGCGCGGTTCGACTCAGGATTTTTGATTGCCTGCGACTCGTCGAGAATCACTGTTGCATATTTTTGGGCGGCGAAGAGGTCAATCTCTTGTTGCAATAATGTGTAACTCGTAATGAGCACCTCGCGCTTTTTGACCGAAGCGATCAATTTGTCTCGCTCCTTCTTTGCCGCACCGGCTCCGGTGGTGATCGATTGTATCCGCTTGATTTTGAGTGTCGGGGCGAACTTTGCGGCTTCGCGCTCCCAGTTGAAACAAACGGAAGTCGGCGCAACAACCAGTGCCGGTCCTGCATTGGCGTGAAGCAGCAGCAACATGAGTGCCTGAATCGTTTTGCCGAGTCCCATGTCGTCCGCCAGACAGCAGCCGACACCCCACTTGGCGTTGCGAGACATCCAGTGGTATCCTTCCAATTGATAATCGCGCGGGTCGCCGACAAAGTTTTTCGGAAACGGAGCCTTGTACTCACGAGCGGCTTCGATCCGCTTTTTCACGTCGTTCCAGACCACACTCTTTTGCAACGATGGAATCGCATCGAAGAAATCTTCCATCCCCACCGCCGCGAGGGGATGGAGTTGCACCGACTTCCCCTTGATTTGTGCCAGTTGTTTCAGTTCGCCGAGTCGCTTACGGAACTCTTTTGTCAGCGCGAGAAATTTTTGATCCGACAATTTGATGAAGCGGCTGTCGGAATTGTCGTTCAACAGTTCAAACAGTTTGGGGAGTTCAAATGCTTCGCCATCAACAGTGAGTGTCCCCGATGCACTGAGCCAGTCCTCCAGCGACGAAAAGGCGAGATTGAAATTGCCAAATGATGCGGTCGAGGAGACCGAATACTTTTCGCCGTAGGGCCAATAGAGTTCAAAGTTGAGCGCGGCGTTTTCGTTTTGCTGAGCATCTTTCAACTCGGCAAGAAGTGCCAGCGCATCGTCGGGGGACGCGAAATTGTATTGGTCGTCGGATTGGGCAGCCCCCAATTGAAACGCCGGAACATGAGCAACAATGTCCGTGCGGAGTCTTTTCTCTTCCGCAAGATTGCGTACCGTTTGAACGTTTTGTCCGTCGACGACTCCGAGCAATCGTTCCGAACCGAGACCGGGACGATGGTTTGGGCTGCCTGCTCCCAACGGACGCACGAAAAAGTCGGCTTGAATTCCTTCGCCGTTGGGAGAAAGATAAACGTACATTTTCGGATCAACGGGCACGGTCGGAATATCGGCGAACTCCACCTTCGCATCGGTTTTCACGTCCATCCCACCCCCCACCGCAAATTTTCCGAGGAGCATTGCCAGCTGATCTTGCGCCTTTTTCGGGAACACACGTCCCTTCGCGCCGAGGATTGCCCGGATTTGCATTTCGGTCTTCGTGAGTTTGACCACTTTGTGCCGAGTCGGCAATTCCTCGATCACGAAAAAACTTGTATCCGAATCATCGGAAGCGGTTCTGTAATGCCCGCCGCTGACGTAGGTGTGCGTGTAAGTGGTCAGTGGCGGGACAAAGGAGACATGCAACTTCCCATCGACTTCCTGCATAGCAATTTCCGGCTTCGCCAGGACCAATTCAACGCGAACCAAGTTCTTCGCGTCCGTTTTCGTAAACAGGAGCGGATGCCCCACGAAGTCCAAGGCGATTTCGTCATTGAACTTGTAATCGTGGCGCGTGACACGAATTTTCGAACAGATCGTCCTGTCTTGCTCGGTGAGATAGTTGAGTCGGTTCTGCGACTTGAAAAGGTGTGCTATCGTCTTCTGATCTTCTTTCAACCAGGAATTGGTCTTTGCCGACCATTTTTGTTCGCACGGAATAAAAACCGGCGGACTGAATTTGGTCTGCTTCGACATCAACCAAATCAATCGCGATTTGGGTTGTTCTTTTTTCGTGACCGTTTTGCTTTTGGGAGTTTTCGGTGTTTCGCTTGCCAGTGTTTGGAGCGATTCGAGACAGAGTGCCCAGTCCTCTTTGCCAGCGAACAACGCACTCAATGGCACCGCCTTCGTTTGCTGGCGAAACTTCTCGACCGTTTTCCTGATCGCTTGATAAAAGGGCTTGCCGATGTCGAAAAACTCGCAAACGTCGGCGAATTCTGCCGCAAGCCACGGAAAGCCATTGTCTGCTTTGCGGAGAAGTTTTGCCATCGACCGTTCGACTTCATGCACTGGTGGCAATTGAAACCACGCACTTTCATACGCCGAGAGCAAAAGCGAAAGCCATATCGGACGAGTGGTGGCATGACTTGTCGTGTTGATGTGGAGTTGCACGGAGGGCTTGCCGATCAGTCGTTCGGCGATGGAGTCGATCATGTTCCAGCACCCTGACATGGACACAGGGAATGCGAACGCGAGTGGAAGATTGTGAGTGTCAAGTCTGGCAGCGACTTTGGCGAGTTCCGACAGTGCGTGGCGGTTCCCTTCATTCAGTTCGGCGAGGGCATGGCAAATGCCGGACAACGAGGGGAGCACCCAATTTTTGGCGGCTCGCCCTCTGGCAATCACGTTCAATACAAGCCGGTACTGCCCGACAGCCTCGTCGTAGCGACCACAGGCAAACGCCCGGTGGGCGGCGAGGAGCGTGGAGACCAACTGCCCGGGATGTTGCGACAATGTGGGATCGTCCAGTTTTCCGGCACAAAGGGCGTAATCGAGAGTCAGCACTTGCACGGTGTTCTCACATTTCAGATCGCACACGGTTTCCATGAGAATCGCCCATACCTCATCGAGGTTGAACTCTAACGTGCAAATCGAACGTCGCAACAAATACTCCAGCACCCGACATCGAAACTCAAATTTGATTTCACGCAACCAGTTGACTCCGTGTTGACCCACGAGAAGATTCCATGTGTCATGGAAAAATGCCGCCGCCATTTCTTCTTCGAGAAAATTTTCGTGATACGCAAGAACCTCTGACACGGCGTAGGGGGAGTTGCCCGTCAGCAGCACATGTCGGAATTCCCGAATGTAGTCTTCGGGCATCTTGGGTTGTGTCCACGATTTTCCTTCGCCATACCCCGTTGCAAAATAGCGTCCGCCAATGAGCGGGAAGAGCACGTCGGCAAAGCGTTTGTATTCTCCGGTCGTGTGGAGATGATGGACAATCTGTTCTCGCAGATCGCTTTTGCATTGAGCAATATTGCTGGTGGTCACGGCGATCCACCCCAGTTGTTGGAGTTGTTGGAGGATCGTGACGACTCTGTCCTGTTTCCACATGTTTTTATGGACGATCCCTTTGAAATTGACAGCATTGAAACCTACGGGAAGAGTCGCGTTCAAACAACCGCAGCACTCTTGAAGTCGGATGGTCCGAAGCGGCGCGGTA
>Ga0123353_10001090_pt1 | contig 33033 bp, 25 predicted proteins | sample TergutLab28metaG_3_FD_92763 | JGI IMG/M metagenome (GOLD analysis project Ga0123353, IMG submission 92763) | Labiotermes labralis P3 segment gut microbial communities from Petit-Saut dam, French Guiana - Lab288 P3 | ecosystem: Host-associated > Arthropoda: Insects > Digestive system > Gut ... | reverse complement strand
GTGACCGAACTGCGCAAGGTTGGGAACAACCTTGAAATCTACTTTGCAGGCACCAGCCTGGTGTTGAAGGATCATTTCTACGGCAAATCCTGCCAGGTGGAACGCTTCGAGTTTGCCGACGGGTTCATGTGTAACCAACAGGAACTCATCGAACTGGTTGGAAGTGTTGCCTGAGATATTGACTTCGCCCCGGCCTGAAAGCCGGGGCGAAGTCAATACGCTCGGTTGTCACGATCTGTTGGCCTGTCCGGGAACATCATGGAGCAGTGGCGCACAGCGTACCTGGTAAGTGTTGTAGTGACGCAACAGGCAAATTTGCGCACTGTTCCTCAAAGGGTACAGGTTCCGCTTCAAATCCGTCGTGACAAGCATTTACCCGGCTCTGCTAAAGTTGCTTCGAGTCATCCCTTATAATCGTCAACTTTCTCAATGCGCTTTCTGTTTTTTGTAGATGCGTATAAACTGAGACTATTGTCAGTACATTTTAATGGATCCAAGTTTTGCGAGATGTTTCAATCCACGCCCGTGACCGGGCGACAAAAGCGCTTGAAAGAGGTTACGCCTCTCCCAAGCAAGATTGTTCCCCTAAAGGGGGAGGTTTCAAACCTGAGTTTGTTTTTGATGAGTCCTGAAGCGTCTGTTTCCGAGGTGCAGGCTGCCCTGAGCAAGCAAAAGCCAGTTTTTTTACGCGCTGCGGCATTTAGTGCCGTGATCGGCGCGCTGATGCTTTCGCCTTCCGTCTACATGCTTCAGGTCTATGACCGGGTGGTCACCAGCCGCAGTTTGATGACGCTGGGCATGGTTACGTTGCTGCTGGTGCTGGCTTATGTGGTTCTGGAAGTGTTGCAATGGGCGCGACAAGGTGTGCTGCGTCAGGTGGCGGAGGGGCTCGACCTGGAGCTTGGCAAGCGGATCTACGGCGCGGTATTCCGGGCGAACCTGTATGGCGCGCGCAACCTGGGGATCCGGGGGATGCGCGATTTCATGACCGTGCGAGAGTTCATCAACAGCCAGGTCATGGCAGGGATACTGGATATCCCGATGGCGTTCCTGCTGATTGGGGTGATTTTCTGGATCGACCCGATTTTGGGCTGTTTCGGGTTGGTGAGCGCCGTCATACAGGGAGTTATTACCTATTTCAATAAAAAATCGTCCGCTTCGCCGCTGACGAAGGCCAATATGCTGTCAAGTCAGGCGCAGAACTTCGTCGAAGCATCGCTGAAAAACGGCGAGGTGGTGCAGGCGATGGGGATGGCGGGTGGGCTGCGCCAGCGGTGGCTCAAGCAGCAAAAGGAGCTTTTGCTCTGTCAGGCACAGGCGTCCGACCGTGCCGGGGTATACGGTTCGCTTTCAAAATACGTGCAGATGGTTTCAAGCTCGATGATGCTTGGGATGGGAGCCTGGCTTTTGCTTTCTGGGCATTTCGCAGGTACTGCGGGGCTTGTCCTGATGGCCTCGATCATAGCCGGGCGGGCATTGACTCCGCTGGCGCAGGTCATCCTTGGGTGGCAGAACGTGGTTAACGCGCGCGAATCGTTATTGCGTTTGAAAGAATTGCTGTCAAAGATTCCCGTTCCTGTATCAGGGTTGCCGCTACCTGCGCCGTCGGGCAGGTTGGTGGTGGAGTATGTGACGGCCCGCGTCCCAGGCGTGCCGTCGGGCAGGCCCGTTGTGCGCAATATTTTTTTCGATGTCCCGGCAGGCAAAATGCTGGCAATCATTGGGCCGTCGGCTTCGGGCAAGTCCAGCCTTGCGAACTTGCTGGTGGGGGTCTGGCCCTGCGTGGCCGGCACGGTGCGGCTCGACGGCGTCGATGTGTATACATGGGATAAGCATGAACTGGGTCCATACATAGGGTTTTTGCCGCAGGATGTGGCCCTTTTCGATGGGACGGTTGCAGAGAACATTGCCCGCTTCGGAAAACCGGATATCGACAAGATCAAAGTTGCAGCCATGATGACCGGGCTGCACGAACATATTCTGGCGCTACCAGATGGTTATAACACCCAGATTGGTGGTGACGGCGTGAGGCTCTCTGGCGGCATGCGCCAGCGTATCGGTCTGGCAAGGGCCGTTTACGGTTCCCCTCGCCTGGTGGTGCTCGATGAACCGAACGCAAACCTGGATGAAGCAGGGGAAACGGCCCTGATGAACGCCTTGCAGGCACTGCGCACGGAGGGCACGACGGTCGTGGTCATCACGCATCGCAAGAATTTGCTGACTATGGCAGATTTGGCGCTGCTACTGGTCAATGGCGAAGCCAAGGCGTTTGGCCCGCGTAACGAAGTGCTTGCCGCCTTGCAGGGGGGTGCCCCGCAGCAGGCAAGGCCGCCGGTCAATGCGCCGCGCGCACCGGTGATCGGGATGCACTCCGATACCAACCCATTGGTGACATCGCGATGAAGGCAGGATCATGAAAAGACAATCATGGCTCCAGCGTCTCATCTCCTTCGCCGAGCATAGCGAATTGAGCCGTTTTCTGTGGACGTTCCGCCGTGAGTTTGTTTATGCGCTTGGATTTACCGCGCTTATCAACCTGTTGATGCTTACTCCAACGTTGTACATGTTGCAGATTTTCGATAGGGTGATCGTCGGCATGAACCTGGTCACGCTCTATATGGTCACGCTGATGCTGGTTTTTTTCCTGGGCGTGATGAGTTTTTCCGAGTGGGTTCGTGGCAGGATGCTGGTGCGGCTCGGTGTGCGGCTGGACATGCAGCTCAATCCGCGCGTGTTCGCCGCCGCTTTCGGTATGCGTAATCAGGGCGGGGACAGCGGCCACCTGTTCAAGAGCCTCACCAGACTACGCCAGTTCCTGACCGGGGCGGGACTGTTTGCCATCCTGGACGCACCCTGGACGCCGATATACATCACGGTGCTTTTCCTCCTGCATCCATACCTGGGCGTGCTCTCGATTGTCTTTTGCCTGATTCTCTTTGGGGTTGCCTGGGTTTCCAAGCGGGTCATGGAAGAGCCGATGGAGACGGCAGACATGGCCAGGGAGGAAGAAGCGCAACACCTGAATTCCAAGATGCGGCATGCAGCGGTGGTCGAATCAATGGGCATGCTCAACAATATGCGCGGGTCGTGGACGCGGCGACATCTCATGGCGTTGGCACAGGGACGCCGGGGGTTGGATGCACAAACGCGCATGCAGGCGATCACCAGTTTCGTGCGCACGTTGCAGCAATCCTTAAGCCTTGCCGCAGGCGGGATACTGGTGATTTACGGTGAGATTTCACCCGGTGCGATGATTGCGGCCAGTGTGTTGATGACCCGTGCCACGCATCCGATGGATGCGTTGATGAGAGCCTGGAAGGATGTCGTGACGGCCAGAAAAGCGTACCTGGAACTGGAAATGGCGCTCGAAATGTTCCCCGAGCGCGAATCGGTTCCGATGGAAGAGAAAACGCAGGGCATAGCGATTCAAGTCGCTGACGTTGTCGCGAGCGCCGCTGGGCGCTCAGAACCTATTTTGCATGGAATATCGTTGAAGATACCTGCCGGTACGGCCATTGGGGTAAAAGGGCCATCGGGTTCCGGTAAGTCCACGCTGGCTCGCGTGCTGCTCGGCATCTGGCCGGATGTGGAGGGCGAAGTACTTTTCGATGATGTACCCATCCGCGTGCTGGATCGGACAACACTCGGAATGAATCTGGGTTACCTGCCGCAGGACGTGGAACTGTTTGAGGGGACGATTGCCGAGAATGTGGCTCGTTTCGGCGAGATCGAGCCAGGCCTGGTCATCGATGCCTGCCGTCAGGCGGGCCTGCATGAAACGATCCTGCGTTTCCCGAATGGTTACGATACGCAGATCGGTGAGGGCGGCAGCTTCCTGTCTGGCGGTCAGCGCCAGCGCATCGGGCTGGCACGGGCTATTTACGGCAACCCCCGGCTGGTGGTGCTCGATGAACCGAATTCCAATTTGGACGATGCCGGGGATCGTGCCTTGCTGCAAGCGGTGTTGGCTATGAAAGAGCGTGGCGCAACGCTGGTGCTCATCAGCCACCGCCCGCAGATCATGGCGGCGATGGATCGGATCCTGGTCATGGAGGCGGGCAACGTGGCGCGCCTGGAAACTCCCCCGCAATTGAACCCGTCGCCTCAGGAGAGTGCGTCTGCAACCACGGTTTTGTCCGGCGGGGGTAGGGTGACAGCAGGTTATACCGCCGTGTCCGGGCCGACGGCTTCCCAAGGGGCTGCCGCCGTGTCCGGGCCGACGGCTTCCCAAGGGGCTGCTGCTGCGGCCGGACAAATGGCCGGGACGGGACAGGTGTCTGTGCCAGGCGCGGCGGTCACAGTCAAATCGGCGATCACGTCCAAATTCAAGGCGGTGTAATCAATTATGTCACGTGAGCAGGCGACAAATCCCAAAAGACATACAGGAAAAGATGATGATATGCTTTTACCGCCTGTTGATTCTCCGACCGTGTCATCGGCCAGTACGGGGAACGCCCTGGTCAATGTGCTCAGGCCCAAACCCGTTGCGCTTCCGGGACGAGGCAGTGGCGTAGAGGATGCGCATGACTTGCCCATGGATACCCGTTCGCCGGCCAGGCTGGGTTTTCGCGTACTCGCAATCGGTTTCGGCGGCTTTTTGCTCTGGGCAGCGTTGGCGCCTCTGGATGAAGGCGTGCCAACTTCCGGCACGGTGACGGTCGAGACCAAGAAAAAAGCGGTGCAACACCTCACCGGAGGCATCGTCAAGTCCGTACGTGTGAAAGAAGGGCAAATCGTGCAGGAGGGCGATCCTCTCATGGAGATCGACCCGGCGGCCACACAGGCCAATTTTGAAAGCGTACGCCAGCGTTATTACACCCTGCGGGCGACGGAAGCCCGGTTGGTGGCGGAGCAGGGCGGGAGCGACACCATCAGTTTTCATTCCGATTTACTCAAAGACAAGGACTCCCCGCTGACTGCCGACCTGATTGCCAATCAGGAAGGGCTGTTTGCGGCCCGCCGCATGGCGTTCCGGGCTGAAATCCAAGCTATAGAAGAAGCCATCTCCGGCCTGGAAGGCAGTATTGCGGGCTATCAGGGCTTGCTGGAGTCCCGGCGCTTGCAACTGACTTTGCTTGATGAAGAGATACGGGGGCTGACGGAACTGGTGAGTGACGGCTATGCGCCGAGAAACAACCTGTTGTCTTTGCAGCGCACACAAGCCGAAACCATGGGGGCAATATCTGACTTGCGGGGCAATATCGATCGATCCAAGAGTTCCCTGGCGGAAGCGAGGTTGCGCATCATCCAAAGGAACCAGGAATTCAGAAAAGAAGTCGACCATGAACTGGCGGACGTGCGGGGTCAGGTCGATGCCGAAAGCGAACGCTTCAATGCAATCAAGGGCGACCTGGCGCGCACGGTCATCCGCGCACCAGCCAGCGGACAGGTTATGGGGCTTGCGGTGCAGACTGTAGGCGGGGTCATCGGGCCGGGGCAGAAAGTCATGGATATCGTGCCCCAGGATGAGCCTTTATTGCTGGAGACCCATATCCCGCCGCATCTTATCGACCGCGTGCAGCCGGGGCTGGAAGCGGACGTGCGCTTTTCCTCCTTTGCGCACTCTCCCTTGCTGGTCGTGCCTGGCAAAGTTGTTTCGATTTCCCATGACCTGCTCGTCAACGAGCAGACTGGTATCCCCTATTACCTGGCGCGTGTGTCTGTCACCGAAGAGGGTATGAAAAAACTTGGGAAACGCCAATTGCAGGCAGGCATGCCGGTGGAAGTCGTCGTCATCACTGGAGAGCGATCGATGCTGACTTATCTCCTGCACCCCCTGTTGAAACGAATTGCATCATCCATGAAAGAAGAATGAGGGCTCAAATGAAAACATATGTTTCTCTGTTGTCTACTGTGCTTATGGGAGCCGGAATATTGTCGGTTTCTCTGCCTGCACAAGCCGATAACCTGTTGGGCTTGTACCGCGAGGCAATACGGGCCGACGCCGCCTATCTTGGTGCCCAGGCCGACGCCCAGGCCAGCCGCGAAGCGAAGCCCCAGGCGCTGGCACGGTTGTTGCCCAATATGTCGTTTAGCGGCAACCGTTCCAAGCATTCGATTACCAGGCCGTCATTTACAGACCCATTTAGTGGTATACATTTCACGCCGCCTACTGAAAAATACGACACACACACTTATGCTCTGGGGCTGACTCAGCCCGTGTTCCGTGCCGGTTCCATTGTTGCCTGGAAACAGTCGCAGGCGGTGGTGGAAGGTGCCGAAGCTGATCTGCTATGGGCAGAGCAGCAGGTGGGTACGCGGCTTTCCGAAGCATATTTTAATGTCCTGCTCGCCGAAGCGAACCTGGAAGTCACCAAAGCGCAGCGCGATGCCTATCTGACGCACCTGGACTATGCCCAGAAGGCTTTCCAGACTGGAGCGGGTACGCGTACCGATATCGATGAGGCCCGCTCTCAACTTGATCTGGCTGCCGCCCATACTATCGAACAGCAATATCAACTGAATTATGCGAGCGACGAACTCAAGGTTTTTGTTGACCGGCCATTGGCGTCGTTGGCACGTCTGGCTCCTGAACGTATAGAACTCGTCTCCCCCGACCCTGGTCGTTTTGAATACTGGGTACAGAAAGCAGAAGAGGCCAACCCCCGTCTGGCCGCTTTGCGCGCTTCTGTCGAAGCGGCCAGTTTACAGGTCAGGAAGGCACAATCCGGCCATCTGCCCACGGTCGATTTTGTTGCCCAACAGGTCAGGAGCGAGGAATTGTCTTTCCAGGCAAACTATCAGACGAGTTCCAAATATAAAGACAAAGTGTATAGCCTGCGCTTCGAGATGCCGATTTTCTCTGGAGGGGAAACCGCGTCCCAGGTGCGGCAGGCCAGGGCTGAACTGGACAAGAACCGCCAGCGCCTGGAAGAAGGGCGGCGCCAGATAGGCGTCATGGTCAGGAAAGAGTTCGATGGCGTTGCCCAGGGCGTGCATTGGGTGCACGCCTATGAACAGGCGGTAAAATCCGCCGAACAGGCGCTGGCCTCTACCCGCAAGGGGTTCATGGGCGGGGCGCGCACTACGCTGGACATTCTCACCGCTGAACAGAATCTCGCCACTGCAAAACGCGATCTCAACCGCGGGCGCTTCGATTATGTACTCTCGCGTCTACGGCTCCTTTCCCTGGTAGGGGAACTCAACGAAGCGGAAATCGCCCGGTTCAACGGTTGGTTGGAAGAGCTGTAAGAATAGTTTCCGGCAAGGGGGCACACACGGCCGAAACGAACCCGGTGGTTGAGGCAAACACCGGGTTTATTCATCGTAAAACTGATTTTCGCCCTTCAGGGCGGAAAGACGAACCCCTGCCCGAAGGGGCGGGGTTTCAGGGGTACAAACCCCTTCCAAAAGTTTGTTAAACCGGCCTGAAAGCCGGTTCTGAATAGTTGTGGGGCGGAAAAGACACGGGAGGCGTGGGAAAATCAACATAAAACCGTCTATGATGTCTCCGGTCTGAACACGGGGCATCCTCTCCCGCAAACGGGAGAGAAAAATGAATGCATAGACTTAAATCGAAAACGCTCTAAACCGGAAGCGCTTCAGCACTCAAAATGTCTTTTTTTCGTTTCTGGTTCAAGAACTCACGTCCTCACGCGCTTCCTCAAAGCGTGCTGCCCGCGCTTTTCGCGGTCTGCCTTGCTGCGAACCAAGCGGATTTTTCCCTTCCTCTGGCTTTTCTCGCGGTCATGGGGGTTGTCACCGGGAATATGTCGGCCAATTTGCTCGACGATTATTTCGATTACAAAGCACATCATGCCCATTATCGCAATGTTCTAGACAGTGAGGGCTTCCGTGTCCGTGTCGGCAAATATGCATACATTACTTCCGGTCAGGCTACGGTTGGGCAAGTGCTCGGTGTCTCAATTGCGCTCATGGGGCTTACCTTCCTGATTGGTGGGGTTGTTTTTTATTTCCGGGGCGTGGCGGTTCTCATGATTGCGGCCATTACGGCGGTACTGGCAATTTTCTACTCCGGCCCTCCCTTGCGCCTCAGTTATCGCGGGCTGGGCGAATTGGTCATTGGCGTCATTTTTGGCCCCTTGAACATGATCGGCACGTATTATGCAGCCTGCGGCACGATGGATCAGGCGCTCATTCTCATTTCCATTCCGGTCGGCCTTTTGGTGATGAATATCATCTACGTGCATTCCATGCTCGATATTGTCGTGGACAACAAATTAGGCAAGAAAACGCTGGCTGTCTTCCTGAACCGTCCCCCGGTCATGCTGATCGTCCTTTTTTTCATTCTTTTCCTTCCATTTTTCGTCATCGCTTTCGGCATCTGGCGCGGCAGCCTGCCGGTTTCCCATGTCGCCTTGATGCTTACGTTGCCAATGGCGGTGGGGCTGTTTCACATGATGACGGTTTTCTACAAAAACCCGGAGCAGAAATTCGAGCCAAAACCCTGGATGGGTTTAATGCGCGGATGGCAGCGGTTCGAAGCCATTGGTACCAGCTGGTTCATGATCCGTTGGTTTTTGGCAAGGAATCTGCTCATTTCGGTTTGCCTGATTGGCATGGTTTTGAGTTTCGTCGGATGAATGCACACTTATGATGCCGTTTCTTTATTTGCCGCTGTGGTTTTTCAAGGCCCGTGTGCTGGGTAAAAAAATCCCCTTGCAATCGGTTGTTTTTATTAGCGATAAATGCAATCTGAAATGCCTGCATTGCACGATTTACGCAAAAAAAGACGCCATAGTAAAAACCTTTTCTGAAATCCAGTCCGACCTTGAATACTGCCATCAACAGGGTTCACGCTTTGTCGACCTGGAAGGCGGGGAGCCGACGCTGTGGCGCGACGGCGAGCACGGCCTGAACGACATCATCCGTCTGGCGAAAAGAATCGGCTTTTACTCGGTGACGGTGACGACCAACGCTGCCCGCCCGTTTGCGGGGCTTGAAGCGGATTCCATCTGGGTGAGTATGGACGGTGTCGGTGCCGCCCACGACGCCATCCGGGGCGAGGGCACATTTGACCGGCTCGTCCAGCATATCGCGGGCTGTGGCCGCTCCCGCGTCAGCGTCAACATGGTGGTCAATGCTCTGAATCATCCTTCGGTGGATGAAACCATCCAGTTTGCAAAAGATCATCCGACCATCGAATCTATTGCCATCAACCTGCACACGCCGTTTCCCGGCACAGAAGCGCTCGAACTGGACGAAATTACCCGCAATAAAGTGCTCGGCAAAGTCATCGCTTACAAGAAGAAAGGCTACCCGATCATGAATTCCGTGGCGGGGCTTAAGCTTATGCAGGAGCGGGACTTTAAGAAATATTGCTGGATGGCGAACTTCGTCATGCCCGACGGCAGCCGTCTCCCCGAGTGCCAGGGTAGGGAAGCGGGTTTGTGCGGGCGTTGCGGTTTTTGTATGGCAGGCGAAATGGCAAGCGTAATGGGGATGAAACTGGAAACGCTTCTCGCAGGGCTGAAACTGCGGGTTACGGGGTAGGGGGTTGTGAAGCGCAAAGGGCGGCAGGATGCCGCCCTTTGATTGTGTGGCCACCCCGCGTCGTTGGTGCAGGGCGGGGCAGGTATTACTGGTTTTGCCCCGGTGAAACCGTCATTTAAACAAGAGCTTAGAAACGCACCCTAAGCCCTGATTTTTCCAGCGTGACCAGTTCGTGACACGCTATCCAGTACAGCAACAGCAGCCCGGACGTTCTCAGGTGCAAGATGCGCGTAACGCTCCGTCATCTTTACCGAAGCATGCCCAAGCAAGTCACGCACCGCTGGCAACGGCTGCCCTGCGCTAACCAGCCACGAGGCGCAGGTATGCCGCAGGTCATGGATTCGGAAATCCTCAATCCCGGCAATACAAAGCGCGCCCCGGAAGGCATCCTTCAGAGTCGCTTGGCGGCTCCCGTCCTTTTTGGCGAACACCCAAGGTGAGGCGGGGCAATACGTCGCCCGGAACCTTGCAAGGTTCAGCAAGGCCGCCCGCGCCCCCGCATTGAGCGGCACGGAACGCCGCCGCCCTGCCTTGGTGTCCAACTCGCCCAAAAGAATCAGGTTTGCTTTCAGGTCGACCCGGCTCCATTCCAGCCCAAGCAATTCGCCCCGGCGACAGCCCGTGTTCAGCGCCAAGCGGATGAAGTCCGCCAGATGCGGCGAAGCGGACTTTTCAGCTACTGCAACCAGCCGTTGTGCTTCTTCATGCGCCAAACTCCGTACCCGGCCTTCCGGCATCTTCAGCTTCATACCTTCGGCATGATTCGGAATATCCCATTCCAACTCGCGCCGTGCATAGTTGATCGCCGCCGACAACAGGCAGATTTCCCTGTTGATCGTTGCGTTGGCTACGCCGTCCTGTATGCGCTTGTCCATGTATGCCCGAATGTCGGGACGCCTCAATGTCAGGAGGTCGCGCCCGGTGAAGAAAGGGTACAGGTTCTTGAGCGAATACTTGTCCCTGTCCGCACTGCGCTTGACGCCCTTTGTGGCTTTCACATATGCCATTATCAATACATCAAATATGCGGATTGGTTCCGCACCCCATCGTTTCACCTGATGCGCTTCTAGCTTCCATTTCGCTTCAAGTGCTTGCGCTTCGCGGCGCTCGGCAGTCCCAGTAGTGCGCCTAACTCTTTTGCCGCTTGCGTCGGTGAAACTTCCCCACCAGACCGGGGAATCCTTGCGTCGGTAGACCATGATTGACTCCTCAACGTCCCCGACTCCACGCGGGGCATATTGTACTTGGGCCGTGTGCCATGCGCGACGTACTCGCGCACCGCCTCAGACGGGATCCGCACCAAGCGCCCGACCCGGCAGACGGGCAAAGCGCCGGTTTCGATCAACCTCATGACCGTGCGGGCAGACACGCCGCCCAACTGAATGGCAACTTCTTTCAGTGTCCAAAGCAGCGTGTCGCCCCCTTGTCCGGCAACCCTGCCCACACTGGCGTTTTTTTCGTGACTGTCCCGCAACGGTTCCATACGGTTCCCCCCTTCTCCCGCCTTGGGGCGCTACCCGATATAGATAGTCACGATTGAACGGCGCGAATGGCCCAATTCGGCTGAAATCGTCATCCGCGCCTGCCGGTCAATTTCGCGTTTTGCGCCCCTGAGCGTGTTACGCGCTGACCCACCCGCCTTCGGGCATTTCCAGCCCGTCAGCGCCTCATAGCGGCCTTGCGCGTACTGATGCCGCAAACCGTGCATGTTGGAGAGGCCCGCCGCCTTGCACTGCGCGTCATACTTGCGTTGCTGCTGGACGTAGGATTTGCCCGCAGGGATCAGCGAGCCTTGCCCCGCCAAGGCGTGCGCGGCATCGAGCGCGGCACGCTGCTCTGGCGTCTGAACCGGGATTTCCCGTTCACGCCCGCCTTTGCACCACGAGGCTTGCAGGGCAAGTACCTGCCCGTGGTCGGCAATGCACGGCTTGACCTTGATACTTTCTTCGCGCCGTAGGCCGAAGGCCGCCTGTAGGCGCAGGCTCATCTGCACATGGGCATCGGTGACAAGTTCCAGCCGCCCATCGAGCGCCTGCGCCTTGTTTGCCGCGCCGGCGTACTGGCGCTCTGCGATGCCCAACTGCGCGTTGTCTTTCGGGATCATGCCCGCCTTGCCGAGCTTTTCAGCCATCCAGCGGACATGCGCCATGCGGTTCTTGACCGTGCCAGCCGATAACCCGGCTTTGTGCCACTGGCTGACCAAGCACATGACATGCTTCATCTTGAGGTTGCCCGCCCGCATCTGGTTAAAGCCGCTTGCCCGCAGTTGCTGGGCGCATTGCTGGAGCGTCAGGAACCGTGCGGCCTGTGTCGCGTGGCTCCCGTCCGCGTTCCTGATGCACATCGTTTTGAGGTCTTTGCTTAACTTACTCATGGTGGAAATTCCTTTAAATGGGGGAATAGGGGGTGTAGTGGTTGTAGGGTTTGTATCCGTCCAACATAAGGGCGTTGGCTCCCTTCCAGAGCGGTTCACTCGGTCAGTGTTTCGGCCAGATCGCCATCAAGTGACGAAATCCCCGAAGGGTTAAGGCCGGGCCCTCTGAAATAGCCCTTTGCCCCCGAATAGGGGCTTGCCCGCTTCCTCGCCTTTCCTGTTGGAAGCCGCACGGACAGGTTCCATGCCTATTGCATGGGTTGGCACCGCACTTTTTAGGACTGCGAACGCAGCCCCGGCCACCGATGCCCGTGGCTTCCAAGCGCCCGAAGGCGCGACGTGAATCCAGCGCCAGACGGCGCTACGTGTAGCGAGAAAATGGGATAAGCCCCGCATGGACATGCGGAACCGGCGGCCTGAAAAGGCCGCTTGGATGTAGGAAGCGCACTGGTATGGCTCCCTAGTCATGCGCCCAAGATCGTTGGGCGCACGGGTACAGGCAGGCCGGGTACGGCCTGCTTTTTTGCCCCCCCGGTAAGGTAGCCGGGGGGAAAGCTTGGTTCAGCGGGTCTATGCCCGCAGCGCGGTGGTGTGCATGCTTTCATGCACATTCGCGTAGGTCGAGGCGGGAGTTAACCCGCTATGTTTTGCCCCCGTCCGGCAAGGTAGCCGGGGAGAGGGCTTGGTTCAGCGGGTCTATGCCCGCAGCGCGGTGGAGTGCATGCTTCCATGCACATTCGCGTAGGTCAGGGCGGGAGTTAACCCGCATGCGGGAACAAACCCGCTATGTGTATAAAAAGCTTCCACGGCTTTCGCCGCTTACGTGAGGACATTGGGAAGCGGATCACGTAGCTGTTGGTCGTTGCGAACCGTTGCCACAGCAAAACAACGGAACCCGGCATATTGCCCGCGATGGGCTGCCATGTCGGCGGCTGGATGTGCGATTATTATGCGCCCTATTATTGACGTAATGCAAGGCTCTAATGAAAAAAATTTAGCGTTCATTTTGTAACCTTCTATTACATTCTATTACCTTCTATTAAGTTCAATAGCGTCTCATAACGTCCAATAAAGTCTGATAGCGTCTCATAAAGCCTCATATAGTTTCATACCGTCTCAGAAGCCCATCGTAAAACTACCCTCTCGCCGTCGCATTCGCAGACGTACCCCCTCTGCACCCATCATCACGCGACATAATTTTGTCCTTGGCATATCAGGCGTCGGCAAAAGCATCCTCTATGGCGTTACGGCAGTGCCACCCCCCCGCGTCACTACGGAAGCTTTCGCCCCCGTAGTGACGCGGGCCCGCGTCGCCCATCGCTGCACCTGGCGCATGTGGTCAACGAACCGCCGCTAACAGCGCCGCGCCCCAAGCACTATCGGTAGGCCACGTGCCGTAAGCATTGAACCCGCACTTACCCACTGGGGCTAGTAGTAGACACGCCCCAGTGGATAAGTGCTAGTCGTCGATGCGTAACGGAAGTCCGCTAAAAGCCTGTGCAGCGGAAGCGACTCAGAAGTATCCGACCATGCGAACCCGGCTCTATTTGTCTATCAGGCAGCAAAAATCAGTATCCAAGTTTTTTGAGCAGTTTTCGGACATCTGAAGCATTCTTATATGGCGCGTGAACTTGTTTGCCCTCTGCTATGCCTTCCAGACCTCCCCCCAATTTCTCTTCAACTGACACAAGTCGTTTAAGCCCACCCGAGGACTCATCAAATTCCCTTGAAAAAATGTATACCGTATAATAAGTGCCGCCAGAATCATAATGTTTTGTTTCATGAGACACAAGAATGAGTAACTCATTTTCTGGCGAATCATCAACATTATGAAAAAAAACAGACTCGATTTCTGGTTTCCCTCCATTTGGATAAAGTGTTCCAACATAAAGCTGATTGTACTTGCTCCCTTCTGGCACAAGGATATAGATCTCCAAGTTGTAATCATTGTCGCCGGGAATATTGTCCTTCAAGGCTGAATAAATTGGCAAAAAAATTGAACCTTCTTTTGGGAATGAAATTTTAAGTGAGTCTCCTCCAAAAAGAATTTGAGACTCATCTTTTGCATGTAGGACACAAGAAAAAGAAACAAAAATGAATAGCAAGAACAGCCTTGGAAGCATGTGCATTATTGCCACGTACTTCACTTGCATCATTTCGGGTCTACTCCCGAATCAAGGTAACCATCGTTTTTGCTACAACCTAATGCCGCTTCCTTGTCACATGGAATAATATATATAAGTGGTCGTAGATCAGAAATTACATCGGAGATACAAGAGATGGTTTTTCCGTCTGTTTGATCGGGGTTATTGTAGATTACTATATTTTGAGTAATCTGTTTAGTTTCCTCTTCATTATTCTTTAAGTCCTGTATTAAGTAGGTATAGCCATGATTTTGAAATGTCACTGTAAAATAATCTACCATCCATCTAGTATAGTGATTGTAGAAAAATAGAGATAACGAATCCTCATTCTTGATGTTACCGCTAGGGTACTCAAGTTCGACCTTTCCGGGCTTTCCAAATCTATAATATATACCCCCCTCTTTTTTACCGCAAAGAGATAGTATTTTTCTATTTTTTGTTGTACATGAAAAATATACTTTGTCCTTTGCTGTACATATACTGGATGATTCAAAGCGGGTTTCAGCATGTAGATTAGCAGATAAAATCAAACCAATAATGATAGCAGATATCCTCATGGCATTTTCCTTTATTGTTGCCCTACAATCTCGTTGTAGAATTGTTGCAGATGTGTATCATAATTGTTTTGTGCATACTGCGGGCCATTGTAATGAAGTGCTATAGCACTCCAATTTTTATTAATAAGCGCCTGCCTTAATGCTGGTGTATTCTTAGCGAAATTTGCAGCCGCTTTAAGATGGTTTTTTTCGGACATGCTTAGATCACGAACAAACTCCTCTACCGAGGAGTATCCGGCTGCCTGATGGTTGAATCCCATCACCTGAAATTTACCCCATGACGCTGATTTTAGTGCTGCTGTTTTATTCAGTTTATATGCTTTCAACAATCTTTTGTATTGAGCACTTTCTAAACCGTATCCTCCCGCCACAGCATTGGAAATATTAGAATCTATACTATCAAACTGTCCGTTTGTAAAATTATGAAACTTATGACGCTCAAACAAAATTTTAGGGACAGAATCCCATCCTGCAAATTTATACCAAGCGGCAGACCCTGATTCTTGTCTCCCAATTGCTTTGAATACAGCCGTCTCACAACCTACAAGTACCGCAGCAGCTTCATAATCACTTTCCTCAATATGGTCGCCTATATATTCATCTAAAAACTCCAACTCAACTATCTCACCATCGACGACAATGACAGGATGCTTCTTTATTCCTGCAAAATTCTCAATCAACCCCAACGGATGCACATGCCAGACCTTTATATCTGTAGGGAAACCATGCTTCCCGGCCACCTTGTCCCACCAAACCAGTTTCGCAATGCGCTTCTTCTCCTCCTCCCATACTTTGTCAGGGCGGAACCTGCTGCCGGTGAGCTTTTCCGCACCCTCCAACATGGCCTTGTCCAGCGCATCCCATTCGCTCATCGGCAGGCCCCATTCGCTCTTGTGCTCAAGCACCTGCCTCGACAGCGCCTGCGCCAGCCACGGCTTTGACCAACCCTGCCTGATCTCGCCCTCCGTCAGTACCTTATTGCCGTCCGCATCCAGCAGCTTGTACAACTGCTTGAGCATCGGGCTGCTGGGCGTGTAGTCCCTCGCCAGCCGCCGCTTGAACCAGTCCAGCGGGGTCAAGGGGTCTTCCTCCGTCAGCTCGAACCCCGGCCACGCCCACGGCGAGCAGCGGGTGACTTTCTCAAAATCCTTGTCATTCACCCAGCCCTTTATCGTAAAAACCCCATCTTCCTCAATGATCGGGTATTTCACTTCAAACCAATCTACCCCTTTATCATCCTTCGCACGATACTTGACAAGCGGGTTGCCTTTCTTCTTGACATCGATCACCTGGATCGCCGCTACCGAGCCTTTTACTTCGTTCTGCTTCTCTTTCAGCGGGAATTGGCCCCAGGCTTGCGTGTACCCGTTGTCGATCACTACGACCCCGTTCCTGTTCCCCGCATGGCTGGCCCTGCTTTCGTACCAGCTTCTCAATACCCACACCGCTTTGCCTGCGTCCGGGACGAATACCTTGCGCTTGGGGTGCTGCTGCGACGTACTGAACTGGTTTGCCATAATGGGGCTCTTCCCGTCCGCCGTGAGCGCCGCAAAGAAGTAGTGCTTGGTGTTGGCGTCGCCCGCCTTGAGGTAATACTGCCCCGCTTGTTTGTAACCGGCCTCGCCGGGTGCAAACTCGGTGCGGAGCATCACGTCCGCGCTGCCCGCCAGCTTGTTGCGCGACAGTTTGACGAGCAGGCCCTCTTTCGGGGAATCTTCCGCAAGCATCAACAGTTCGCCCCTGTCCAACGTCAGGTCAAACATCGGCAGGGTGACTGGCTTGGCCCCTTTGGCGATCCTGAGCAGGGTCTTGGCGCTGGCCGGGGCGTCTGGTTCCAGCTTGCGGCATTTTTTGATGAAATCTTCGAGTTCCGGCGAGAACACTTCCAAATGCACCACCGGGCGGGAAGTATAAACGCTACTGGAGATCACTTCCGGGTTGAAACGCATGTAGTAGCCAAGATGCCCGACCAGCTCGCCCGCCTTGATTTCGTGCAGCTTCTTTTCATTCGGCTTGCCCTCTACCGGCTTCATGGGGAAGTGGACAATGTCCGTGACCTTCGGGGCATCGGTGATCTGTTCGAGTTCCTTTACGAATACCTTGCCATATTCAAGCAGGGTTTGTTCGGAGAGGCCGCTGCGCCGGAAATAGTCACCATCAAACCCGGCAATCCGGCGATAGCCCCTGCTGTCCTGTGTGCCTGTAAGCCTGATGTACGTGCCGCGTGGCGCCCAGCCTATTATGACGTCGTTATCCCCCCGCAGCCTTATCCCTTTTCCACCCGCCGGGGCTCCCTGACCCGCCCCGATGTTGTCGGGAACGTCGTCCTTGGCATCCTTGCCTACCAACATCCTGTCCGGCTCTTTTTCCCAAAACTCTGGACGCTTGAGGCTTTCGTCCTCTTCGTAGGCTTCCCAATGCCGCAGGTGCATGTACAGGCTGTAGAAAACGCACGAAGGGGGAGTCTCCGAAGGCTGCTTCATGTACTCCGCAGGGTATTGCAGCCGGTGGCGCACCAACACGAAGCTGGTGGAGAACACCGCGTTGGCCTGCTCAAAGTTGAAATAACAGGATCGGGGCGGCAGGGCGTCGAAACGGTAGGCGACCACCTCGCCGTCCGCTATGCAGCGCACGCCGTCGCTCTGGTTGAAAAGGGCAGCGGTGCTGCTGTCGAAGTGGATGCCCCCGTGCCAATCCCCGTTAATGCTAAACGGGTAAAAACCGCTCGTGGCCGAACTCCCCCAGCTTTTCGTGAATACCTGTGGGTCAACCTCTTTCTGGGTGCCGTCCGCGTTCCTGTAGTCGGGGAAGGGAAGCATGAATTTGAGCGGCGCAGGCTTGGAGGCTTCTTCTTGGGTGCTGGAAAGTGAAGGTGTACTAGCCATTGTTTAACCCTGGTTGTCTGTTCTGATTGCTTCAACGCATCGCGTCATACGGGGTTCGTGTGAAAAAAATCACACGGCCATACATCTTGGATTATCCCGATTTGCTACACAGGGTGCAATCAACGCGAGAGGCCGGAGCGCAAGGGAAGCATGCGCCGGATGTGTCCTATCCCCTCAGAGCCATCAATTTGCATGTTCCCGGTTGCGAGGCTGCGGATACCGTCAATAGCGCCGTGTCCGGTTCTCCGCCCGGTAAGGTCGCGGCGTTGCCGGGTAAGGGGCGGGCATTTCAACCTCGTAAGACCGCAAGCGGAAACGGCGGCGGAGCGTACTATTGATGGCGCTCCGAAATTCACGCTCCCGGCACTGCCGGGGATGGGTTGAAAACACATTCCCCGGCAGATGCCAAGCGGCGAGCGTGAAGCATCATTCGCAGAACTGATGCTTGTAGAGCTGCGTGACAACTTTGTGACAAACTCCCGCGCAACCCGTCCGTTTTCTGGCAATTTCTGTCACTTATGCGTGGAATCGGATAACGTATGTTATTGATTTAACAGAAATTGCAGGTTGCAGACTGCATCGTCGGTGCAGGGTGGGTACAACTCGCACGGATGCGCTACAACACAGGATTGCTATACAACAGCAAAACCGCTACGATAACCAACTGGATTATCTTTACGACGATCCTACGTTGCCAACGACACTTACAGCGGGTTGGCTTCATGCCAATCACCTCCTTTACCGGAGCGTGATTATTAAACCGGCAATCAAATAGGCGATGAATATTTGATGTAATTCGTTGATTTTTAATGGATTAAATGTGAAAACAAAGGTTGCCGGGTTAATAAACGAGAAAGGCTCCCGCTCCGGAGCCTTTCTTCCTTTTAGCCCCGGCAAGAAAATTGTACATCAAATTGGCATGATGACGACAGTATGTTTTTGGTAATCGTTTGACATTACATAAACCTCTTGCGGCAGTGAGGGCGATCAATATCGGCACATTAAGGAAACGCTGATTTATTCCTTCCGGGCAGCGCAGGTGCGGGTTTCAAACACGCCCATGTCCGTTCGTCGGCTTGCAGACCATGTGTCAGGCTATGTTTTGGGCGGGTTTGAAACCCGCACCTGCGATGCCAGAACGCTCAGAAATTGTTCAGCGCGTCCTTAACGCTTCAGCGCCAGCAGGAGATCAAATCACCGTATTGACTGCCCGGACGAAGCGGGGCAAAGTGATTGTGTCCCATTGTGTAATGCCTGAAAAATAATGGATGGTCACTTTCGTCCCATTGCTGGAACCTGGGGGGCCGTACTGTTTGCACTCGTGTGGACGGTGCTGGTGCTGGCTTCCCTTTTCCAGCAACGCGAGCAGTTGAACCGTACTGCCGCAGAACTCGCACGCATTGCGGCTATTGCCAGTCTTCGGAAAGACATGGCGATCCGGGAGTGGGCGTCTTCTGTCGGAGGCATTTTCGTGCGCGACGATCGTCTGCCTGCGATCAGCTCGCTTGAACAAGAACAGCATTTTTCTGCTTCCGACCGTTCCGGGAAACCGCTCGACCTTGTCCTGGTCACGCCCATGCACCTGTTGCTGGCCATTCAAGACATGTCGAACCAGCAATCCGAATTTCAGGAACGGCTTACCTCCATGCAACTCCGCAACCGCGAGAATATGCCTGACGACTGGGAAACCGAGGCGCTCAAAGAACTGGCCAAGGGGGAGTCCATCATCACGGAACCGTTTTCGCACAACGGACGGGGGCACGGGTTGATGCGCGTCATGCTTCCCATGAAGATGGAAAAAGAATGCCTGGATTGTCATCGCGATACCCTCGTCCCGGTAGGCGGCCTGCGTGGCGGCGCGAGCATTTCTGTCGACCTTAATGCTTACCGGGAAGCGCAGGAACCTACGTGGCGCACCATCCAGTTCTGGCATGGAACCATCTGGCTGCTTGGGCTGGCTGTTATCACCCTTTTGCATGTCATCAGCCGCCGCCGCGCGCAGGAGCAGCGCCGCGCCGGTGATGCGCTGCGGGAATCGCAGGCACGCCTGCGCGAACTTGCTCGTTTCCTGCAGGAGGTACGGGAAAGTGAACGCACCTCTATTGCCCGTGAACTTCACGACGAACTCGGTCAGGCGCTTACCGCGCTACGCATTGACCTTGGCTGGCTGCGTAAGAATGTCGCCCGTCCTGGTAATGCCGACAACGACAGGGCCTGCGTGGATCGCATCGACGGTTCACGTACCCTTGTGGAACGCACCATCGGAACCATGCGCCGGATTTCCGAGGGGCTGCGCCCCGGCATGCTCGACGTGCTTGGCCTGCGCGCCGCGCTCGAACACCTCGTCCAGCAATTCGGGGAGCGTTGCGGCATCGACTGCGTTTTCCACGCGGATCGGGACGAATACGAACTCGATTCAGATCGATCCATTGCTGTTTTCCGGCTTGTCCAGGAGGCGCTCACCAACATCTCCCGCCACGCGCGTGCTACCCATGTCGACATCCGGGTGGAAGAGGTCGAAGATGAACTGCACCTGCTCATCCAGGATGACGGCGTCGGTTTCGATCTCCATGCCCACCGGAAAGGTTTCGGACTGCTGGGCATGTCTGAACGCGTAAACATGCTTGGCGGGGAAATGAATGTCGATGGCAGCCACGGTGTCCGCATTTCTGTCATCCTGCCGTTGGACGACGGTTCGCCAGATGGAGGCAAAAACTCATGATCCGCGTACTCATCGCAGACGACCACGACATTCTGCGCGCCGGTCTCAAGCACATCCTCAGCGAAGCCGGAGACATCATCGTTGCCGGGGAAGCCAGCAACGGCACGGAGGCGCTCGAACAACTGCACACCGGGCAATGGGATGCCGCCGTGCTCGACCTCAGCATGCCTGGGCGTAACGGCATCGAACTCATCAAGCGGGTCAAGGATGAGTTCCCACGTCTGCCCATCCTTATTCTCAGCATGTACAAGGAAGATATCTATGCTGTGCGTGCCCTTAAGGCAGGCGCGTCCGGTTATCTCTGCAAGGACAACGCGGAGGCACTGCTGGCCGATGCCATCCGTAAGATCGTTGGCGGCGGCCTTTTCATCAACCAGGAGGTTGCTGAGAGCCTCACCCGCGACATGCTCCAGGGCAACCGGGAGCAGTTGCCCCACAAACGCCTCACCGACCGCAATTACCAGATATTTCTTTTGCTCGTGCAGGGCATCGGCGTCTCCGAAATCGCCCGGCGGCTCAAGTTGAGCGTGAAAACCGTCAGCACCCACAAAGCGACCATCCAGACCAGGATGGGACTGGCTAACACCGCCGAACTCGTCCGGTACGCCATTCAGCATCAACTCATTGAAAACGACGTGCCGCTGTCGGAATAGGGCGCTACGGTATCGGCGCAAGCAAATTGGCGTTCAGGGGAAAACCCTGAAACCATTCCTCCGGATCGGAATATTCCTATCCCCCCCTCCGCGATTCTTAGTGCATTTATCAGGTTTTGCCACCTGTCGCCACCCGGTCTTTCGACACACAATAATAAGGTGTGGAGGAGCCTTATAAACTCCTGTCCGACCGGTAATTTTCCATGCTTGTGGCGTGATGCATGACACAGGATGGCGTGAAATGGCATGGAATGATGTAAAGGTTCGGGTTTTTGACGGGCAATGCTGCCGCAGTGGCAATAAGGCGGCAGCGAAACGGTGATCTGTATAGATGGATTTTCCGAGGAGGAGAATGATGAAAAGCCTGGCAGTCAAAGCAACAGCGGTATTGCTGGCAACGGCATTCGGGATTGGAACAACATGGGCTGCGGAATCCCTGCAAGATATAATGAAGCGGCGCGGCCTCAGCCAACAGGATCTCCTGTCTGCGGCCAAGACGTATACGCCGTCCGGCAAGCGCGATGAATTTGTAGTCTTCAGTTCCGGCGGGCAGTCGGGGCAGGTCATCGTCTATGCCGTCCCTTCGATGCGCATCCTGAAATATCTCGCGGTGTTTACGCCCGAACCCTGGCAGGGCTATGGGTATGACGAAGAATCGAAAGAGGTGCTGAAAGGGGGATGGATCGACGGAAAGGAAATCACCTGGGGCGACACGCACCATCCGGCCATTTCCGAAACCAACGGGCAGTACGACGGGCAATTCCTTTTCATCAACGACAAGGCCAATCCGCGCATCGCGGTAATTGACCTGCGCGATTATGAAACCAAGCAGATCGTAGCGAACCCGATCTTCAAATCGGAACATGGCGGCGCTTTTGTCACGCCTGATACCGAGTACGTGTTCGAGGCTTCGCAGTATGCCGCGCCACTGGAGCCAAAAAAGTTTTACCCGCTTGAGGAGTTCAACGAGAAGTATCGCGGCGGCATGACTTATTGGAAGTTTGATCGTGCCGCAGGCCGTATCGACATGGCGAAGTCTTTCTCGGTTGAATTGCCTCCCTATTCGCAGGATATATCGGATGCGGGCAAAGGGCCTTCGGACGGGTGGTCATTCACCAATTCCTTCTGTTCCGAACGGTACGTTGGTGGTATCGAACTGGGTCGTCCGCCATTCGAGGCCGGTTGTTCGGCCAAGGATACGGACTACCTGCATGTTATCAACTGGAAGAAGGCTGCCGAACTCGTTGCGCAGGGTAAGGCGAAGAAGATCAACGGCCACGACGTTCTGATGATGGATACGGCGGTGAAGGAAGGTATCCTCTTCCTGATCCCCGAACCGAAGTCGCCGCACGGCGTCGATGTCACGCCGGACGGCAAGTTCATTATCGTCTCCGGAAAGCTCGATACGCACGTGTCCGTCTATTCCTTTGAGAAGATCACGGCGGCGATTAAGGTGGGAAAGTTCGAGTCGAAAGACCCATATGGCATCCCGGTGATCGGCATGCAGGATACGCTGCACACGCAAGTGGCGCTAGGCTTGGGGCCGCTGCACACGCAGTTCGACTCGAAAAAGTGCGTCGCCTACACCTCGCTTTACGTGGACTCCCAGGTTGCCAAGTGGGACTTCTGCCAAGGCAAGGTGCTCGACAAGATTTCGGTGCATTACAACATCGGCCACCTGATGACGATGGAAGGTGATTCCGTCGATCCGAAGGGACGTTACCTCGTGGCGCTGAACAAGCTCTCGATCGACCGTTTCAACCCGGTCGGGCCGCTGCATCCGCAGAACCACCAACTCATCGACATCAGCAATGACAAGATGCAGTTGCTCTACGACATGCCGCTGCCGATGGGCGAGCCGCACTACGCCGTGGCCATCGAGGCTTCCAAGCTCAAACCGGCCGTGCGCTACAAGGTGGGGACTAACAGCCGCACCGATAAGCCGCACGCTGGCGCCGTCCGTGCGGGCGAGGAGCGCATCGAACGCAAAGGCAACAAGGTGACGGTGTATGGCACGTTGATCCGTTCGCACATCACGCCTGAAATCATCGATGTGGAAGTGGGCGACGAGGTGACGATCAACCTTACCAACCTTGAGCGCGCCCAGGATGAAACCCACGGCTTTACCGTTTCCACCTACAACGTGCATGCATCGGTCGAACCGGGCAAGACGGCGTCGGTGAAATTCAAGGCGGATAAGGAAGGCGTGTATCCGTACTACTGCACGGAATTCTGTTCCGCGCTGCACCTTGAAATGCAGGGTTACCTGCTGGTGAAACCGAAGGGCTGGAAACAGACGGCGAAGAAGGAAATGGCCAAGGAAACCTATACCGAGAAGGATTACCAGGCGCAGTTGAAGAAGATCGCCGATACGCAGGCGGTGATCGACTCGGTGGTGGGGTTCATCACCAGCACCAACTTCAAGGACTTTCCGGACGTGGTAAACATGGTCGAGGATGCGACCGATCAGTTGAACAAGATGCCTGACGCCAAGGCCAAGCACGAAGCCGCTGCCGCGAAGAAGGATTGGGAGCAGGCCAACCTGTGGGCCGAGCAGGTCTTCCAGTATCAGGTCAAGGCGGCTGACATCGGTTTGCGCGCCAAGACTTATCTTGAGCAAAACGGCGCCAAGAAGATCAAGTGATCCGTGGAGAGAAAGAGCGTTTCCCTTCCTCGTGTGCGGTATTGACCGCACACGGGAGAAGGAGGGGTGTGGTTTCCACAAAACAGGGAAAGTCATGAAACGATTGATGGTTTTATCTGTCCTGGGCGCGTTTGCGCTCCCGGCTGCCGTTGCTGCGCCTGACGGGGCGGCGCTTTACACCGAAAAAACCTGCATTGCTTGCCACGGATCGAAAGGGAATAAGCCGCTGTTGCCCAATTATCCGAAGATTGCAGGGCAGAATGCCGCCTACACGGAACAGCAGATGAATGACATCAAAAGTGGGGCGCGCGCCAATGGGCAAACCGCAGCGATGGCAGGCATCATGCATCTGGTAAACGACGAGGAAATCAAAGTGCTGGCCGCCTGGCTGGAAACGTTGAAATAAAACATCCTTCCCAAATGGGAGGGTTCAAATCGGAGGTTTGTTTCTAATGAAAGCATCTCTTTTGTCTATTGCCTTATTGGGAACGTTGGGTGTTGCAATGATGAACTTGTCATTTGCCGGGCCCCCGGCCCCAAAAGCGGCGGGGATCGAAAGCAAGGGTTACACCTGGAACTCTCAGGAAGGCGAAAAGAGCGAGGCGCTCAAGCTCAAGGGCGACAAGGCCAACGGCGAGGAAGCCTACGAAGTGTGCGGCGCCTGTCACCTGCCTTCCGGGGCGGGGAGGCCGGATGGCACATTCCCGCAACTTGCGGGCCAGCACACGACGGTGCTTATCAAGCAGATGGCCGACATCCGTGCGGGCCTGCGCGACAACCCGACGATGTATCCGTTTGCAGTGGTTTTGACCGACCCGCAGGAACTCGCCGATGTGTCCGCTTATATCGAGAGCCTGTGCATTCCCCCTGATCACGGCAAGTTCGAAGGGGCGGATGCGGCAGCGCAAATCACGAAGGGCAGGGATCTCTACGAAAAACAATGCCTGGAGTGCCATGGCAAGAACGGGGAGGGCGACAAGGCGAAGTTCTATCCGGTGATTGCCGGGCAGCACTACAAATACCTGTTACGCCAGATGACGGAAATCCGCGACGGCCACCGGCGTAACGCCAATCCGGACATGGTGAAAATCATCAAGCCTTATACGGATGACATGCTGGTGGCGATTTCGGCGTATCAGGCGAGTTTGAAGATGCCCGGTGCGATGTGTAAAGAGAAGGCCGCCAAGAAATAATAAAGATGAAGAAACAGGACGGACTCGTAGGGATGCTGGCGCTCGTGGCGCTGGTATTGATTGTGATTGCGTACTTCTCACCGATCTGGTGGGTATCGCTTACTGCGCCCAATTACCCGAAGGATGCCTTCCCGGATGGCATCCGTATCCATTTTCACTTCGACCGTGTCGCCAACGGCTGCAAGGTAGCGGCCGCAGGCACACAGATGGCGGATGAAATCATCCAAGGCGACCTTTCACACGAGACAGAACGATGGAACCCCATCCTTGACCCTCAGAAGAAAGGCATCGACAAGGATGCAAAGGGACTGGATTGCGTGCATGAGATGAACACCATCAACCACTACGTCGGCATGTTTCCGATTGAGACGGGTGCCCCTGTGGAACAGCCTCTGGCAAAGTATTTCTTCGGCTTTTTCGCGGTAATGCTCGCAGCGTTCATCCTGCCCCGCCGCCGACCGCGGGTTGCCTTACTCATCGCGGGGTTCCTTGTGGTGGCGGTGTGGATGCTCATTGATCAGTTCATGCTCGGAAAACTGGATGCCCAGGTACAGAACTATGTCCAGTCAGCCGGGACGTTCTTCAAGGAGCCTGACCGCATCGCGGGTTGGGGCGAGAATGTGCGTCTTATTTCCGAGATCGTGATGTTCGGCCTGATCGCAAGCATGGTCGTCGTGGTGGCAGGGGTGGCGAAATTGCGCCAGTTCCAGTTGGTGCTGCCCCTGGTTCCTGCGCTGTTGCCGGTGTTCTTCCTCATCACTTACGCGGGCTGGTTGTGGCACTTCGGACATAACCTGCATTCCTGGGCGGCGTTTACGGTGAAGCCCTTCATGCCCACGGTATTCGGAGAAGGGAAGGTTGCACAGTTCTCGACGTATTCCTATCCGGCCTGGGGTTACGGGCTGCTGATGTTGGTTTTCATTTGCCTGGGGTTGGCGTTGCTGATTCGCCGCAAGCAGTTGCGCGAAGACCCGGATAGAGAATGAAGGGCCGGGGCGACATACCCAAACCGTCTGCGCATTTGCGCACCGGGGTTGCGTTCGTATGCCTGATATCCCTGTCCTCGCTGGGGGGGAACGGGCAGGTGACATCGTTCGGGGACAATGCCAATAACAGCTATTACGGGAACGGCGATTCGCCGCGCGTGACCATCGACCGCCCGAAACCGACCTGGACGATCCTTGAGCGCGACCCGCGTATTCATGGCCTGAAGCCGTTTCAGGCACTCGTAGATGGCGCTGCGCCCGGTTCCACATTACGCCCGCCGCCGGGTACATACGCCGGGCCGGTTAATGTTGATAAGCCGCTCATCATCGAGGGGGACGGGGCGGTCATCATCGACGCGGGCGACAAGGGTACGGTGATGACGCTCAATGCAAGCGATTCCGTTTTGCGCGGGCTGCGGCTTACCGGCTCCGGGTCATCGCACGATACGGACGACTCTTGTCTCGATGTGCGTGGGAACCGGAACGTGATCGAAGATTTGACCGTTGACAATTGCCTGTTCGGCATCGACCTGAAGCAGTCCTCCAAAAGCGTAGTGCGCCGTAACCGCATCCGCTCCAAGCCGGTCGATCTCGGCGTGCGGGGCGATGGGTTGCGCCTGTGGTACAGCAACGATAACGTGATCGAGGCCAACGAAGTGGTCGATTCGCGCGACATGGTGGCATGGTATTCACACCGTAACGTGTTTCGCGGCAACATCGGCAAGCGTAGCCGTTATTCCATCCATTTCATGTTTGCGGACGACAACATCGTTGAAAACAACCACTTCAGGGATAACGCAGTGGGCGTGTACTTCATGTATACCCACGGCGGCGCGGCGCGCGGCAATCTCATTTCGCATGCCACCGGAGCCACTGGCATGGGCATCGGTTTCAAGGAAGCCTCCGGCACGGTGATCGAAGGAAACGAGATCATCTACTGCGGTGTCGGCGTGGGTTCCGACCTTTCCCCGTTTGAACCGGATTCGACCATCGAACTCATCGGCAACCGCTTTGCCTACAACGGTGTGGCTATCCTGTTTAATTCGGAGACGGGCGGCAATAACATGCGCGGCAACGTTTTCGAGGGCAACCTGACGGATGTGAGTTACGGCGGGCGATCTGATAATCCGGATAAAAACTTCTGGGAAGGCAACTATTGGGACACTTATCAGGGGTTCGATGCTGATGGCGACGGGGTTGGTGACACGCCTCACGAGGCATACGCCTGGGCCGACCAGATCTGGATGGAACTTCCGATGGCGAGTTTTTTCCGCATCTCGCCAGTGCTGGAATTGCTTAATTTCCTGGAACGGCTCGCGCCGTTCTCCTCGCCGGATCTCATCCTGCGCGACAAGAAACCGCATTTCGACAAACCCCGGCTGGAGCGCAAGCCATGAGCGGGCAGGAGCCGGCGCTTCCTCGTCTGAAAAAACCTGTCGTATCAGGGGAGAAGGCGCAACGCGCGCGGCGCAGGTTCATCCGTTCGGTCATGCTGTTGGTCGGGGTGCTCGGAACCTCGTTTCTTGGCCTTTTGCCGGCTTTTCGTTTACACCTGAAACGACTGCGCCCGCCGGGCGCGCTGGATGAAGCTGATTTTCTCGCTTCCTGCATCAAGTGCGGCCAATGCCTGCAAGTTTGCCCGGTCAGCGCGATCCGGTTGGGCGACATCGATGAAGGGCCTGGGATTGGTGTGCCTTATATCGCAGCCCGCGAGCAGGCATGCGATTTTTCCTGCGACGCGGTGCAATGCATTCTTGCGTGCCCAACCGGCGCGCTCACTTACGAGAAACCCGCCTTTTTCCCAGTGCGCGAAGGGGCTGGACTCTCCAGGCCGCCGACACTCAAAGCCAGGGCAAACGAACCGGAACCGGCCATCAATCTCAAGGAACGCATGGGATTGGCGCGGCTGACCCGCCCGGAAGCGTGCCTGGCGGTGCAGGGCAAGGGATTTTCCGGGCCTGCCCGCGAACCATCGTTCAAGGGGCGGATGCGTTATATGGATGTCGACCGCTGGAAGCCTGTCCCGGTGAACGACCATCCCTATGAGCGCGAAATCTGCGACTTGTGCGTCACGGAGTGCCCGGTCGACGATGCCATTGCGCTGGAGGCTTTTACCGGTGCTGACGGCAACCGCCGCTTCCGGCCAATGGTGCGCGAACAGTGCGTGGGCTGCGGCGTGTGCGAGATGGTCTGCCCGGTGGGGCCGGCAGCCATCGAGATCGAATCACGCGTAACCTGGGCGGACGGGAGCATCTGAAATGCGGCGCTTCGTCGAAAATTTTCTCTGCATGCTGGGCGCGGAACCGAAAAAACCGGGGCATCCGGGAGAAATTTCCGAAGAAGTGCGCCGGATCATGGAGATCAAGCGGGAAGACAAATCTCGCATCAAGGAGCACTTGCACGAGCAGGCGCGCCTACAGCCGCGCCACACATGGCGCAACCGCCGTTGGACCGTGCTCGCGGCGGTGAACCTGCTTTTCGTGCTCTCTTTCTGGCTGGACATCCAGATACTCGAAGGCGCGCTGACAGGCTCGCGCTTCGTGGGTTTCCATATGATCGACCTCAACGCCGCACTACAGGTGATGCTGGCGCATAAACACATCATCGTGAACCTCGTCATCGGCACGCTCACGGTGTTCGTGCTCTGGGTGATGCTCGGTGGGCGCAGTTTCTGTTCCTGGGTGTGCCCGTATCATCTGGCATCGGAACTCACGGAAAAAATCCACCTTGCGCTCGTGCGGCGCAAGGTAGTGACCAACCATGAATTTCACCGTGGCACACGCACCGTGTTCTGGGCTCTGTTTGCCGTGCTGGCGTTTGTGACCGGCTATACGGTTTTCGAGACGCTTTCCCCTGTCGGCATCCTGTCGCGCGCATTGATCTACGGGCCGGGGCTTGCGCTGGCATGGGTATCCCTGCTGTTGCTCTTTGAAGTGTTCTGGTCGCGCCGCGCGTGGTGCCGCTACGTCTGTCCGATTGGCCTGACCTACGGCGTGCTGGGGACGCTTTCCCCGTTGCGGGTCAGCTATCATGTTGAGGCATGTTTCCACGAAGGCGATTGCCGCAAGGTGTGCTTGGTTCCGCATGTGCTCGATGTGACGATCAAGAGCCGTGCCACTGTGGCAAAAACGGGACTCGGCCCCGACTGCACGCGCTGCGGCCTGTGTGTGGATACCTGTCCGACCGGGGCGTTGCGCTTTGAGGTCAAGGGATTGTCTAAACTGCTTTAGGGCGATTTTGATTCATGTGTGCTCATTTTGCGCATGTTTCCCTCTCCCGCTTGGTCGCCTTCAGGCGGGCGGCATCCTGCTGCCTGCTTATACCGGAAACGCGCTAGCCATATGATCCTCATCGAAAATCTCGTCAAGACTTTCCGTCGGGCACGGGTGCTGGATGGCATCGGGCTTTCCGTTGCATCAGGCGAACGGGTCGCCCTGATCGGTTCCAATGGCGCGGGCAAGACCACGCTCATCCGCTGCCTGCTTGGCGAATACGCCTGCAATGGCGTGGTGCGGGTGGATGGACTCGACCCGCGCAAACACCGTTCCGAAGTGCTCGGCAAGATCGGCTTCGTGCCGCAATTGCCGCCGCCGCTCAAGATGCCGGTAGGCCAACTCATCGATTTTTCAGCCTCGCTCTGCGGCGTCGACCCTGCGCGCATGGTCGGCATTGCCGGGGAACTCGGGCTGGATGTGCCTTCAGTCCACTCACGGCAGTTCCTGCGCCTCTCTGGCGGCATGAAGCAGAAACTGCTCATTGCCATCGCGCTGGGCCGCGATATCCGTGTACTGCTGATGGACGAGCCGGCAGCGAACCTCGACCCCGAGGCCCGCAAGATATTTTTCGACTTGCTCGCACAGCGCCAGGGAAACATCACCATGCTCATTTCCTGCCACCGCCTTTCCGAAATGTCCGCGATCATCACCCGCGTCATCGAAATGGACGTGGGGCGCGTCACGATCGACCGCCCCAATTCAGAGGATGCCTGAACATGCGCATTTTTCGTTTTTCTGCTTTCGTCGCCGTGCTTCTGTTACTTGTCGCTTGCGGGAAACGCGGCAACTGGGCGGAGGGGATGGAACCGATCCACTGGGATCGGGACACCTGCGACGTTTGCAGAATGGCGATTTCCGACCCCCGTTTTGCCGTTGAAATGAAGCACGGCAAGTTGGTTAAAGGCGTGCTCAAATTCGATGACATCGGTTGCCTTATTGCCTGGGCGAATGGGCCGGGCAAAAAGATCGGGGCGCATGCCTGGTGGGAAGACCCGGAAGCCCGCGTATGGGTGGCCGATTTCAGCAGCCCGATTGACAACCGCGATATGTTGCGCTGGCTCGACGCGCGCCTGGCGCGCTACATCGAACGTGCCTCCCCCATGGGCTACAACTTTGCCGCCGTGGAAAGTTCCGATGAAAAATCCGTCGGCTTCGATGAACTCATGCGCCACGGGCAGGCGCACATGCATGGAAGTGGGCATGGCGGCGGGCCTGGAGTTGAGCGATGAAGCAGTTATTCCTCACCGCCAGGCTCGACATTGCGGAGTCGTTACGTGCGCGCTGGTTCCTGATCTACACCCTGGTCTTCGGGGGGATCGTTGCGCTGCTATTTGCGTTTGGCTTGTCGGAGTCGCGTGTGCTCGGTTTCATTGGCTTGTCGCGCCTGCTGGTGACGTACATTCAACTGGCGATGGCAATCCTGCCGATTTTCGTGCTCATCACCACGGTGCGCTCCGTGGCGGGAGACCGTGAAGCAGGCGTATTTGAATACCTGCTGTCCCTGCCGGTTTCAATCGGCGCCTGGTTCTGGGGCAAGATTCTTGGGCGCTACCTGGTCATCTTTGCGCCGGTGTTTCTTGCCATGCTGGGCGCGGTGGCCTGGGGGATTGTCCAGGAAATCGACATTCCGTGGACGGTGTTCGGCTATTACACGGCGCTGCTGGCGGCGATGGCGCTGTGTTTTCTCGGTTTTGGGATGCTCATTTCTTCCATTGCGCGCAGTACGGATACGGCTCAGGGCGCGGCCTTCATCCTCTGGCTTGCGCTGCTGCTCTTTCTCGACCTGATCCTGCTGGGGGTCATGATCCAGGGACGTATCGCTCCTGAAACCGCTGTGACCATCGCGCTCCTGAACCCGCTCCAAGTGTTCCGTACCGCCGCGCTGGCAATGTTCGATCCCCAACTTGTCGTGCTCGGCCCATCCGCTTACGTCATCATCGACCTTTTCGGCGTGAAGGGTTTTCAGATCTATGCGTTGGCCTATCCGTCCCTGTTGGGGCTTGCAGCCGCATTTGCGGGCTATTTCCTCCTGCGCCGGGGAGATTTGCTGTGAAGGCTGCAAGAATTCTTGTGAGTGGAGTACTGTTTTTCGCCCTTTTCACCGCCGGGGCGAAGGCAGAGGAGGTGGATGCACTTTTTTCAGCGACGATGACCGATATTCACGGAAAATCGATGCTGTTTTCAAATTTTCGTGGAAAACCACTGGTCGTCAACTTCTGGATGCGCGTGTGTGTTCCTTGCCGTGATGAGTTCCCGGTGTTGACTGCGTTGCAGAAGAAATACAAAAAACAGGGATTGACCGTGCTCGGCATTGCGCTGGAGGAAGAACCGGACAAAGTGCGCGAATTCCTGGCTGCCTACGAAGTGCGCTATCCCGTCGTGCTCGCCGGCGAGCAGGGAGGGGTTGCTTTGACGAAGGCGCTAGGCAATGACGAAGCTCTCCTGCCATTTACGCTGCTCATTGACCGCAGGGGCGAGGTTGTGTTCCGAAAAGTCGGCGTGTTCAGAAAAAGCGACTTTCAGGGAATGGCCGAGAAGCTGTTGCAGTGAATCCTATTCAAACGCATTGAAAAGCTCCCGGTTGACAGGAGCGGTGTACTTCAATGAAGAATATCGGGCGTATACGTATTTTCCACAATAAATTGTACAGTTTCTGTAATACGTATACGTGTTTACCGATATGCCTTCCAAGAAATTCTATCAATAGGGAGTCGAGAATTTTTACACTCTTGTTTTGTCAAACAATAGGTACATTCTGAGTAATCAATACAGTGCAATTATGGCATGTTTCTTGCTTAAATGATAGCGGAAGGTGGTTGCTGCCGTCCTGGCTTTGGGAGTCTCATAAATAGAAAATATAACGATGAAACACGCCAAGCTTGCACTGATCGCCAAAGTAGCCGCGCTTACTCTTGCAGGTGGGATGTGTGGGGCGGTACCGGCTGTGATGCTATTTTTATAATACGGTACGTGTTTACTGAAGCATCTGATCGAGTAGCCGAGTCGTTTTTTTTTACAGTTACATCTTGTCGATGTCTGTATGTTTTTGATAATAAATACTTTTAATCTTTGGCATGTTTTTTGCTACGATACAGGTAGAAAGATACCCGTCCTTAGGGTTTTTATCACTAGAGGAGTTCAACATGAAGAAAATCTTATCCATATCGCTTCTGGCATTGGGCGCCGCATACGCGATGCCAGCGGCTGCTAACGCCGAACAGGGCGGACACCTTTACATCCAGAATCCGGGTGCGGATGTGTTGATAACTTATGTGCCAGGCAGCTCCAATTCATGGGAGGGTTCCCGTTCAGCGCATACCAATTATCTGTGGATCGGCGCGCTTGACTCAGAAGGAGCCTTGATCGGTGGTGTATTTACTCCGCTCCTCAAAAGCTCGGGTAAGTCTACGGACGTAGCGGCCCTTGGTTCGTGTTCTACCTGCCTGATGCAGGGTGGCAGTAACGTGTACAGCTATGCCCCTCCCGTGGGTGCTGTCGAACTGGTTTTCAGCCTGAAGAACGAAAACACGAATATGACGTATCTTAGCGGTGCGGCTGGAGGCAAACCCTATGATGGCTCCGGGTTCTTGATGGATCTGGTTACATACGCGCCTGGCTACGTAACTGTTGGCTTCGAAGATGGCGGCGGAACGCCGAAAAAGAGTGGTCATACAACTGACTGGGACTGGAACGATGTCGTCATCAAGATGACGAACGTCGGAAATAATCCTCCGCCCAGGATTCCGCCGCCCAGTATCCCCGAACCGGAAACGTACGCCATGATGTTGGCTGGTCTCGGCCTGGTTGGCGCCGTGGCGCGTCGTCGCCGCAGCGTGGGTCGGTCCTGATTCCTTAGTTTTTCCTGCATAGGCAGTTGATTGAAGGGGGGCGTAAAGCCCCCCTTCTCTGTTTGGGCGCGCCAGGCTGTAGGCTGATGCGTGTCAATGGCAACCGCTCCGGTTGATCGCGGACGGGATTACTTCAAACATGATGCAAATTTATACGTATTTCCCGAGATAAGTTATGCTATTTTTTGTAATAAATATAAGTGTTTTCCGATGTGCCTGATCGAATAAAAGAGTCGGTTTTTTTTACGTATATAGTTCATTAACATCAATATGTTTTTGATAATAAATGGGTTTATTTT
>Ga0123353_10001089_pt1 | contig 33037 bp, 35 predicted proteins | sample TergutLab28metaG_3_FD_92763 | JGI IMG/M metagenome (GOLD analysis project Ga0123353, IMG submission 92763) | Labiotermes labralis P3 segment gut microbial communities from Petit-Saut dam, French Guiana - Lab288 P3 | ecosystem: Host-associated > Arthropoda: Insects > Digestive system > Gut ... | reverse complement strand
CGGTCGCCCCCGACACTATCCAAATCCCGATGGCGGTTCCGGCTTAAAAAATCCCGCTTTGCACCAAGGGGATAGTCTGCCCTTTTTTAGCCCGTTGCTGTCTTGTGATGTTTTCACACTATATCCCTCCGTTGCCGTTATTATAACGGTTGACCGTTATATCGTCAAGAGAGGTTACCCTCCTATACCCATGCCGAACTCCGGCAAAGTCCCGTCCGGCGGCACATCCGCCCCGCCAAATTTTCCAATAAACACCACGTCAAAACCTGTTTCGGTTCCGGGCGTGATGCGCAGACGTTCGCCGCTGCCGTCGGCAGGTTCTGCCCCATAATAAAATATCACATCCATCTCGCCTTCTCTTTCGGGGCGATAGCGCGGTTCGAGTTTTGCGCGGAGCAGTCCGCTCAGCACAAATTCCCGCAAATCCGCCGACAAACCAAACTCAACATCAGTTGTTGCTTGTGTATGATGGCTTTGAATCACCACATGATAGTAAATGCGCACCTCGTCACCCTCGATTTCATAGTGCGAATAGTAGGATTTTTCCTCGATTATTGTTAAGGGAAAGTCATAATTCGGTCTGGGCCACAGCGCTCTCACCCCTCCAAAGCAGAGCAAGCCCGCCAAGGCGAGCGCTACGCCCGCGAAGACGATCTTTGATTTACGTGAGCCCAAGGTTTTTCGGAAAGATGCAATGATAAAGCCAAGTAAGGGGACAAAGGCGAATAAGGAAAGCAAGAAGAGCACCCATGCAACCCGAACATCGTCGCCATAATATGCATGAAAATCTAAAGCGTTGTTCAAAAAACTGAGGAATAGCCATGCATTGAGAAACATCAAACCTGCAAACAGCCAACACTTCCATTTGCCGAGCAAACAAAAAGCGAGAATGAGTGTCGCCATAAGGAACAACCATTCAAATAAGCAGCAAGAAGCGAAAATGCTCGAAAAGCTACGCGGCACTCCGCCATAGCCCACTAAATCTCGCCCTGTGATGCCTGCAACGGAAAACCAGAACACAAGCATCGCACAGAAGCAAAAAAGTACACACAGAGCCTGCGCAATATTCCTCTTGCTCACGAGTGCCTTAATCCTTGCAAATATCACTTTCATAGCACACCTATGCCCGCGGCGGCATCACCGTGGCCATGCCTTTTAGTAATAGGACGCCCTCCTGGTTTGTACAGGTCGTCTCCAGCTTGACGATATTCTTCTCGACAAGGATTTCGGCGACGGTGACCTTGGCTTCCACGGTATCGCCAATATAGGTCGGTGCTGTGAAGCGCAGGCTCTGTTCTAAATAGATCGTGCCCGGGCCGGGCAGCTGCATGCCCAGTACGGCGGAGACGAAACTCGCCGTCAGCATGCCGTGCGCGATGCGCTTCTTGAAGCGGCTCTGCGCCGCCCAGACCTCGTTGATATGCGCAGGGTTCAGGTCGCCCGATACGCCCGCGAACAGGATGATATCCGTTTCCGTGACGGTCTTTTGGAAGACCGCGCTGTCGCCGATTTTGATTTCTTGGATGGTCATATTATGATACTCCTTATTTATTGTACTCCAACAGGGCGCGATATCCTCCGCCCAATCATCGCAATCCCCCGCGTCTCCGCGTGTCCCTTTTACCAGTGCCGCCTATATTTCTCTCCATTCCTTAAAATATTTGGATAATCAATTTCAAAAACATCTCCCGTATCTGCATAAAGATACAGCACCCACCTGCGATATGCAGAGCGCCCCTCGTGACGCTTCACCAACTCTGCGCGTATGAATTTTGCAGGGGTATCTCCGTGCAATCTTGCTTGTAGAAGATACTGATAATAAAACGAATCTGCTGCATATGAAACAGAAGAGGAACCCAGCGTTTTACCCTCTCGCTCCCAAAGCCATGCTTCCACAAAATCGAGATTCTCTTCCAAAATCTTATAAACAACCACATAACAGTCTGCGTCAAAATAATCCGCGAGATCTAATTTCAGCATTTTCAAGAAATTCCAGTTGCCCACAGCGCCAGGTGTCACAGTAGGTTGTGCGGTTTCTGCGAGGAGAGTGGCGATAGGCGCAGGGGTATCCGGTACATGGTGCGATTCTACTACCTTTATTGGCGCAACAGTTGCACTTGGCACAGTGGTTGCAGAATCTGTCTTGCAAGCGCCAAGTGCGCCAAGTGTGAAAATGACTATGGTAGCTAAAAGTAAGAATGTTTTTATGGTCATAAATTCACCTCAAAATGATGGGCCGCAGGAAACGCGACGGTTCTCGCGTCCCGCATTGCTTTCATAATCCCCTTTCTGCCCCTGTGCAATTTGATTTTATCGTAAAGAATAGGCAATGTAAAGCGATTTTAACAACAGGGCAGCAGTTCCTGCAAAACACAAAAGCCCCGCAACACGGCGGGGCTTTCGGTCACGTTGTACAATTACTTATCCGCGGCGCTGTGCAAAGCACTCGGAGCAGTAAATGGGTTTGTCATTTCTCGGCAGGAACGGAACCTTCGTATCCTTGCCACAGCCGGCGCATACGGCGTCATGCATTTCGCGCTCGCCGCGGCTCTGCGTCTTGCGGTTGCCGCGGCAATCCTTGCAGCGGACGGGTTCGTTTTGGAAGCCTTTTTCTGCGTAAAATTCTTGTTCTCCGCTCGTGAAAACGAATTCCTTTCCGCAATCGCGGCACACCAGTGATTTGTCTTGGAACATGTACTTTCCCCTTGATATGGATATTTTTTGGTTATCTCCGATGGCTGACCTGGTTTTTGCCCCCACATTCGCCGGCGGGCGGGTTCGCTACCGCGCTTTCGCGTCCCACTACTACCGCTCTCAAGACCGCTTTCGCGCCCTTGGCCGGGCTTACATCTAAGCCGCACCATGCTCACGGGTACTTTGCCCCGCTTATGTGGATCGTTTCGCCTGCGACTGGCTTCGACTTGCAACCACAGACCCATCTTCGATACCAACAAACAGTATACAGGAAAAGTGACGAGAATGCAAACATTATTTTGCCTGGTATCTTATGGAAAAAACGATGCCTGTCGGTTACACCTCTTCAAAAATAAACGGTATGCCTTCCATATCCAGAATAATCTTCCGCTCCTCTATGGTCCCCGTATACAGGAGTTCACCGTCAGAATGCAGAGACAAGACGCCCTCTTTCACCGTGTACTCCCCCTCGAGATCGGCGCCCGGGATTATGCCGGACAGAGACAACATGAATGTACCGTCGGCTTTGAGTTCAATATAGATTTGTTCGGGACGCATGCCCTCCTGCGCCAGAAGGCTTGCGCTGATCGGCACGCCCTCCACCCGCAGGGATACCAGGGTATACTTGCCGACCAGCGGATTGACGCTGACGCGCACGCATCCAACAAGCAAAGCGACAGCAAGAACCGAAACCAGAACAATTGCCAAAGCCTTTTTCATATTTCTCCTCCAAAATGGCTACATTTTTTTGTGCCATAACGCATTATACAAAATTCGCGCCCGCTTTTCAACGGTGGGTTACGAATTTCACGCTTGACAAAAGCCCCATTCCCATGTGTAATGGACAAAACGGCAAACGGAGGCCCCCCCATATGCGCAAAACCCTCAGCGATCTGGCAGCACATGTAAAGAGCGTCATCATCCCGGAAACGGACGAGACCTACGCCATCGATCCCGTCTTCGCGGAGCTTGCCGACGAGGAAAGTGTCCGCGAGGGCGTCAGCGCATACAGAACCTTCCTGCATCGGTTCTGTGATACCCTGATCACCAACGGCGATTTATACGATATCAAGACAAAAATCCCGCATGCGTATGAAAACCGCAGCGGGACCTCGGTATACTATCCCTTCCTGAAAAACATCAAAGACCTGTTACTGAACATAGGCATACAAAGTGTGTCGAAGGAGGACGCCCTCGTCTTCGGCGGCGAAGTGATCAATCCCAAACTGCCCGTCTCCAAAAGCGTGGCCTGCCTGCGCTTTTTGACGGACTGCGGCATAGCATTCGGCGGCGTGGATTTGGACGGGAAGAAACCTGATCTGTCGAACATCGAAAGAATGACCGCTTCCTATCCCGACCACCCCGCCATGCTCATGGGCCTGAAGACCATGGCGATGGCCGAAAAGAGATTCGGCACCCTCACCAACTGGGATATCTTCCTGCGCTGTGATTACAGAGCTCTGGGGAACGGTCAGACCGACGCATTCTCCACCTTGGAAAACACCATAGCGCCCCTGTCCGCCGGGATGCGGAACCTCATCCTGCGCCTGCATCGGCACGGCATCGCCAAAGGTCTCAACTGCGAAGCGGAAATCAAGGATTTTTGGATACTGATCAAATATTCCCACAAAAGAAAAGAGTTGTGGGGACTGAACAAGTCCCTGAACAACGGCTTTGAGCTCAGCGTAAAGGCGGCCAACACGGCGCAGTATGCGGACGCGATCCAAGCCTTCCCCCCAATTCTGCGGGAAACGATAGCAAAGGGCTATGGCTGTGGGCGAAAAAGGCCCGAAATCGGGCATTGCGACGGCGGCTGCCGCGGTCTGCGCCTGCCCTTGGACGAATCCGTTTTGGAGATTGCCGACGCCATCGAAACCTGGTTTGATCTGGAGTTGGCGTGTATACAAACGAAATAAATAAACCCTACCGCGCCACCGCCCCCAAGGTCCGCACCAGGGTCCCCAAGTCCCGCCAAAACGAAAAACTGCGCAGCTCGGCAAGGTTGATCGCCATCTTCGCGGGCAGAATTTCGTTGTTATAGACGGCCACCGGGTCCACCGCGTCGCGGAGCAGGTCTTCCTCGTTTTTATAGGCGATGCTGGCGGCGGAGGTGACGCCTGCGGGCAGGAGCAGGGTCGCGTTCCATTCCTCCCTGTAGACGCCGAGGGATACGGGCAGCGGCGGGCGCGTACCCACAAAGGTCAGTTGCCCGGCCAGTATATTGAACACCTGTGGCGTCTCGTCCAAGCGGGTTCGGCGCAGAAATTTGCCCACGCGGGTCACACGCGCGTCGTTTTGCACGGTGACGGTCGCGCCTCGCTCCGCGCCCTGCGTCATACTCCGAAATTTGAAGATGCGGAAGATGCGCCCGTGCCGCGTCACGCGCGGCTGCCGAAAGAAGACAGGCCCGGGGGAATCGGCGCGCACCGCAATGGCGACGGCAAGGAAGACCGGGGCGAGCAGAAGCAGCAGTACGGACGCCGCGCAAATGTCGAATGCGCGCTTGCAAAACAGCCCCGCCCTCTTTTTGCGCAGGAGCTCATAATAGGGGCGCACGGCTTCCGTGCGCATAAATTCGGGCAGTTTGTCCCAGGCCACTAACATAACATCAGTACTCTTTCAAATACGAGGCATGCTCGGTCGGAAAATCCCGCCGCATATTCCGCGCATGCTTGGCTAAATAAATCTCCGAAAACTCCTCCGCCGTCACATCGTAGCGCAACAGTACATCGACCGCATACATCCACATATCGACCAGCTCCTCCACAAAGTGGCGCCGCAACGCGGGGTCGCGCATAATCGCATCCTCGCCGCGCTTCTTGATAATGGCAATGGCCTCGCCCAATTCCCCCAGCATAAACAAAACGGAATTGCGCGCAAATTCGGGCGCCAGTGGATCCCAATGCCCCGCGTTCCGCTCCCAAAGCGCGCGCTGCATATCCAGCAGCTCCGAAAGTCTCAAATCCTCCATCGTCCCACCCCCAATGTGCATATAGTAACGGAAAGTGCATGGATTGGCAATAGGCAGTAGGCAGTGGGTATAGTATATAAATATACTGTCCTAACTGTCCTAACTGTCCTTCGATGATACTATATATAAAAGAAACGTATTGTATTGTAGGAACACCCTTGTATGCGTCGGACAGTTAGGACAGTTAGGACAGTTGTATTGGTATACAGAAACTACTGCCCACTGCCCTGAAAATATGCTATACTACCCCCATGACCGAATCCGATTTCTACAAAGCCACCCAATCCGCCGCCCTGTCCGGCCCCTACCTCCTGCACGGGGAGGAGGAGCTGACCAAGGCGGACGCGTTGCGCCGCGTACTCGCGCTGCTCGACGAGGGCATGCGGGAGATGAATTATACCCGCCTGATTGCGCCGGACGCGCGCGCGCTGCTCGAGAGTTGCGCAACTTTGCCCCTCTTTGACCGCTTCCGCATCGTCGTGGCAACCGAACCGGACGAGGACGCGCTATCTGCCGCACTCGCGCCCGGTGCCATTCCCCCGGAGACCATCCTGCTCCTGCTGCGGCGGGGCAAGGCAAAGGACAGCAAGACGGTGAAGGCTTTTGTCACCGAAAACCGCGCGGTGGAGTTCGCGCCGCTGACCGAGGACAGGGCAATGAAGCTGATTGCCCGCGTGGCAGTGGGGGCCGGGGTCGAGTTCTCGCCCGCGCTGGCGCGCGACCTGGTGCAGCGCGTAGGCACAAGCGGCCATACCCTGCAAAACGAAGCGGAAAAGCTCTGCGCCTATGCGGGGCAGGGGGCCGCCGTCACCAAGGCGATGCTCGATAAATGCGTCGTCTCCTCCGAAGAAGCGGATGTATTCAATCTGCTGAAACTCTTTCTGCGCGGCAAACAAAAGGAGGGGCTCGCCCTGTTGCGGCTCTTGCAGCAGCAGGGGAAGAGCGCGATGCAGCTCGCCCATATCATCGTCGGCAACCTGCGGCAAATGGCGCAGGCGCGGGCCTACCTCGACGCGGGCAACTCCGTTTCGCAGGCGGCGTCCCTCCTGGGCGGCAACGCCTACGGCGCGCAAAAGAACGCCGAGGCCGCCAAGGCTACAAGCGCCGCCCGCATCCAAACGGCCCTCGCCCGCATGGCCGAGGTGGATTTCTATCAAAAACAGGGCAAAAAAAAGGACGCCGACGCGCTGCTTTGGGGGTTGCTGACGGGGTTGGGGGAGAGGGAGTAGGGAATAATGCAGAATGCAGAGAATATGACAGGTAATCATCCGCTCCGCTTCCCGCGCTCTTGCCCGTCAAATGTATAATGATCCACAACCCCACAGATCACGCAGTTGCTGACAACATCTTTATCGTTCAGCAACATCTTCGCGCCGCCGCCCTCGTGCGCGACCAGGACAAGGTCGCCCACGCCCGCGTCGACAGAATCCAGTGCGATTTGCGGCGCGCCAATAACCGCGCCGCGCTCGTCGACGTAGTCCACAATCAGTAATTTCTTATTTTCGTGGGTGCGGTCCTTTATGGTAGAGACGACATTGCCCACAACGCGTGCAAGTTTCAAGTAGTAACCTCATGGTTATACGCGTCAATAAACCCCGTAATGCTTGCATCCGTGGGCGTAAAGGGCCGGCGGAAAATCAGCGAGGCCTCCTTGCTGGATACCCAGGTGACGAGGTCGCCCATGCCCGCCTGCCGCGTCGCGTCAGACGCGACAATCAAGGCCTTCTCCTGCCCATGCTCCAGCACGCGCAGCAAAAGCAGCTTGATTCCGGCCAATGTGGGATCTTTGACGGTACAGACAACCGTCCCCTCAACTCTGCCGACTTGCATTGATTGCTCCGTTCCGAGTGTACAAAAAATCAAAACAAGCTTCCATCTGCGTGCAAGGTGTCTACAGAACAACCCTGCGCACAGCGAGGCTTACAATCATAATTTCCGACGACCTGTGCGGCGGAAATTATACCTATCAAGCGGGTGCGCGCGACAGACACGCATGTCCGAATGCGCACCCGCTTGCGAAACCCGCTGCGGCAACACCGCAGCGACCCGATTCGATAAGCGTAGCTTGTCGAATCGATTACTCCTTGACCTGGGGAATCACACCCTCCACATCCGCATGGGGGCGGGGGATGACGTGCGCGCCGTACAGCTCGCCCACGCGGCTTGCCGCGGCACTGCCCGCTTCCACGGCTGCCTTGACCGCGCCGACATCGCCGCGCACCATGACCGTAACGAGACCGCTGCCTATCTGTTCCTTACCGGCCAGGCGCACATTCGCCGCCTTGACCATCGCGTCCGCCGCTTCGATCGCGCCGATCAAACCGCGGGTTTCCACCATTCCGAGTGCTTCTTTCATAACCGTTCTCCTTTATTTTTTACAGTAACGCATTTATAAGATCGGGATGCGGCGACGGTATGATAACCGTTCTCGCCAGCATACCCGCGATCTCCTCCATAGCTTCCGCCGCCGCAATCGCCACGCGCACGGCCGCCACCTCGCCTGTCATCAGCACAAAGGACTTGCCCCCCATGCCGCGCCCCAGGCGCACCTCGATCAAATCCACATCCGCCGCCTTCACGGCAGCGTCCGCACACTGCACGGCGGCCACCAGCGAAAAACTCTCCAGAATGCCTATCGCAGCGGGATTATCCACGAATGTAGCCGCCGACAGCGCCGCAATCACCTTTTCATGCACATTGGGGATCACAAAGCTATCCACCAAGGTCGTTTGCAGCACTTCCGCGCCCGCTTCCACGGCGTGCCGCACGGCGGCCACATCGCCCGAAACAAGCACGATATATTTCCCCGCGCAGACGACTTGCGCCGTGCGCAGCGCGACATCCGCCGCCTTCAGCATGGCGTCCCCGCCCTCAATCCCGGCGGGTATGGAGTTACTTTCGATCATTCCAAGGGCGTACATGTGTTGGGTCTCCTCTAACCTCTAAATAATAGGTGGTCATAAGTAATAGGTAATAATGCAGAGGTGCGGTGAGAAATGCTCCGCATTTCTTGATCTAATTTTCTGCAATCCGGCAGTCGTACAACCTCTCTGCCCTCCGCACAAGTGCGGAGGTTGCATCTATTACTTATTACTTCTCGCGTTTTAGGTCTCAATAGTTATTCCATCCCCGTCAACATGAACAACCCTCCCCGCAATGCTCGCGTGCAGGTTAGCGCCCAGCGCCTTTTCGGGGATGACGGCTACGAGGTCTCCCTCGCGCACGAGGGCGCCTTCGCAGACGATGGGGCGGGCGGGCGCGCCGATGTGCTGGCGCAGGGGCAGCTGCACGCGCCGCACGGCCTTGGCGGGCATCATGGGCGCGGGGACGTCGTAGGCTTTCAGCCCCATGCGCGCCACGAGCCGCGCCACGGGCACCTTCTTTTGCGGTTGGGCGAGGTCGGCCACGGGGTTTTCCTCGGGTTGGGGGCGCAGGCCCTGTTTGCCGAGTTCGGCTTTCAGGTCGGCCATAAAGCCCGCCGGGTCGAGCCCGAAATTGCAGGCGTAGTTCGTGCATAGCCCGCAGGAACAGCAGGCGAGTACCGCGTTCGGGTCACCCAAAAGCTTGCCGTTGCCCGTGCTCACGGCCTGCATCGCGCGGTGCGGCTGCACATTCAGCCCCAGCGCGTTGCGCGGGCAGAGCTGGGTGCATTGGCTGCACTGGCAGCAGACGGCCTTGGCCAGCGCAATCTGCCGCCGCTTCTCCTCCCGCCGTTTGCGCACATAGGGGTGGTCGGCGGGCAGCACAATCAGCCCGCCCGTGGTCTTGGTCACGGGAAACGCCGCATCGTCGGTCAGATAGCCCATGCAAGGCCCGCCGACGAGTATGGTATAGTCCGCCATACTGCGCGGCGCGCCCGACCATTGCAGTAAAACTTTTGCCGAAGTACCCACAGGCACCTCATAGGTGGCGGGCGTATCCACAGCGCCGCCCACGGTCACCCATTTCTTTGTAACGGGCTCCCCGCGGCTCGCCCGCGCGATATTCACCAGTGTATTGACATTGCAAACCACCACGCCCACGTCACAGGGCAGCTTGCCCGTGGGGACTATGCGCCCGCAGACCTCGTAAATCAGCGACTTCTCATCCCCGGCGGGATAATAGCTGTCCATCAGATGCAGTGCCGCACCCTCGGTTTTATGGATTGCGCCCTCCAAAGCCGCCACGGCTTCATGGTAATGGTGCTTGGTCGCAACGATCCCACGTTTCGCGCCGACGGCCTGCATGGCAAGGGACAGGCCCAAGAGCAAATCCGCCGCGTGCGCCGCCATCAATTGCTGATCCACGCGCAGGAGCGGTTCGCACTCCGCACCGTTGGCGATCACCAGATCCGCGGCCGCCGCAAGCTTCACGTGCGTGGGGAAGCCCGCGCCCCCCGCGCCCACGACGCCTGCGTCCTTTATGAAGTTGCGGATCGTGTTCGCGTCCATCATGTTATCCTAAAATCCCCATACAACACACAGCGCCGCGATCGCGTAAACGACCGCGCACTCGTCAACCCCTCCCCCGTAGGCGTGGCAATCGTCAGCGTGGGATAGCCCTCGCCCCCAAAGCCTAACCCCGCATACGAAGGGGCGTTTTTGACGAAAATCGTCGTGTTCATGCGCCGCGCCGCGCGGCTCATATTCTTCACGTTCGTGCTGTGCATCTGCGCCGAGTGCAGGCAGCCGTGCTCGGCCTTGTACGCCGCTTCAAGCGCTTGGTCAAAATCCCGCATACGCGCACAGCCCAGCACGGGCATCAGCATCTCGGTCTCGATAAAGGGATGCCCTATCGGCACCTCGGCGATAATAATGCGCGGATTGCCCGTAAAGGCGACGCCTGCGTCCCGCAATATAACCGCCGCGTCCCGCCCGACATATTTGCGGTTGATGATATGCTTGCCGTCCTTTTCGATCAGGCAGGTCTTCACCACTTTATCGATATCCGCGCCGTGGATGCGGAAGGCGCCCTCGCCCTCCATACGGCGCAGCAGCTCGTCAAACACGGCATCCACGCAGAAGACTTCCTTCTCCGCGACGCAGAGCACATTGTTGTCAAAGCCGCATCCATCGACGATATTCCGCGCCGCGTCGGCCAGAATGGCGGTCTCGTCGACGATAACGGGCGGATTGCCCGGCCCCGCGGCGATGACCTTCTTGGTCGTCTTCAGCGCGGCGGCGACCACGGCTTCGCCGCCCGTGACGCTGAGCAGGGGGATATCGGGGTGCGCCATAATGGCGTTCCCGCTCTCCAAGCTGGGCTCGCGGCAGCAGGTGATCAGCCAGCGCGGGCCATTCGCCTGCACAATCGCCTCGTTCAGCACGCGCATGGCATGCTGGGAACAGCGCTTGGCGGCGGGATGCGGCGCAAACACCACGGCATTCCCCGCCGCAATCATGGAAATGGCGTTATTGATGACGGTGGAAGTCGGGTTGGTGGAGGGGGTAATCGACCCGATCACACCGAAGGGCGCGGGCTCCACCAAAGTCAACCCGGCATCCCCGGTAAACGCGCGCGGCTGCAAATCCTCAATCCCCGGCGTATGGTTCGCGGCTAAAAGATTCTTCTTAATCTTATGTCCCACATGCCCGTAACCCGTCTCCTCATGCGCCATCCGCGCCAGTTCCTCCGCATGTGCACGCGCCGCTTCGCGCATCGCGTCAATAATCTCCCCGCGCTTCTGCAAGGAAAGGTCCATCAAAGCATCCTGCGCGCGCTTTGCTATCTGCACCGCGTCCTCGGGCCGCTCGCAGAGCCAGTCTTCGGCGGAACCGACCGCTCCCCCGCGCAACTGCGCCGTGACTTCGTTCGCGATTCTCTCTATATCGGATTGGGTTAAGGCCATAATCTTACATCTCCTGATTTATATAGATCGGGGAGGGCACAGCGTCTCCTATAGGAGCCGCCCATATTGCGCCCCTACTTTTCGAAAACCCTTGTCCCCTTATAATCCACATGATCCAAAATGGCGACAATCGACCCGTCCACGGGCTTGCCGTCGGTGATCGCGGTCTGCCGCGCGGAGGAACCGGCGACGCAGAGCACGACCTCGCCGTCGCCCGCGCCAACCGTATCCACACAGCAGAGCGGCGCGCCCTTTTCGGTGAAACTCTCAATTTCAATGGGCACGACGAGCAGCAGCTTCAAGCCCGCCAGCTTGGGCGACTTGGTCGTGCTGACCACGGTGCCGTGTACGCGTCCGATTATCATAAGATGACCTCCACTCCTATCCGCTTCGCCCGATCCAAGGCCAGCGGCGTAAGCACATATCCCTTTGCGGAGAGGGACGTCTCCCCGCGCGCGTGCGCGGCCAGGATATCCGCTTCCGTCAACAGCTTTTTCTTTGCGGGTTCGGGCAGCGCGCCCCGCGCAAACTTCTCCCGCACAATACCGGAGGTTGCGTAAATCGGCGCTTCCTTGGCGGGTACTATATTCCCCTGTAAACCCTCCACCCGCTCGGCGAGGAACATACGCCCATCAGCAGCCGTATCCACCTGCTTCTCAATCCGGCAGACCGCGCCGTCCGCCAAACCGGCGGCGTTCCATTCCTCTATATCTATATGCGCTTCCAAGGTATGCGCCGCGCCGCAGCGCACCTGCACATTCTCAAATACCAGTCCGCGCGCGCCCTCGGCAAAGAGCCGCACGCTGTCCCCGTTCCTCAGGCGGTAAAGCTTCGCCTGCGCGTCGCTGAGGTGCAGATGACGCGCCGCGACGATGACGCCGCTCTCTATGCGCACCGCACCCTTCTCCGTCTGCAAAGTCGCCCCGGGACTGCCCGCCAAGTCGCCGCTCATGCGCACAAGCACGGGCAAACCCAACTTAATGGCTTCCGCCGCGGACAATTCCGCCTGCGTCTCGGCCCGCGCAGGCCCAACCACGCGCAGTAAAATACTGCCCTTCTCCGTTTTCAGCGTCACCTGCTCCCGGCAGGCAAACTGCCCCGGCTGTTTCAGCGCCCGCAAGGGCGTCAACGCATGCCGCGCCCCAAACAGGGCCTCCACATGCGCCTGCGACAAATGCACATGCCGATTGCTGCTCGCCACGGGTACAAAAAACTGCCCGCGCCCCGCGAATCGCTCGCAAACGGCGTCGCTTATATGCCTGCGTAGTTGTTCAGTGTCAAACTGCATGTACCCTCAATCTTTCGAAGTAATAGGTAATAAGTAATAATGCAGAGAAGTGGTGAGAAATGCTCCGCATTTCTTGGATTCAATTTTCTGTAAGCCAGCCTGTCGTACAATTTCTCTGCATTCTGCATTATTACCTGTTACTTAGTACAACACCTTCCGCAGTTCCGCATTCCCCGTCGGGCAGCTCGTCCCGCCGTTCTTGCAGTTGCCGCAGTTTGCGCAGCGTTTCAGGTCTGCGCCACCCTCGACGATGCCCTTGCTGGAGCTGGCGCCGATGCGGCTCGCGCCCGCCGCGATCATCGTCTCGGCATCCTCGCGGGTGCGCACGCCGCCGCTGGCCTTCACGCCCATGTTCGGGCCGACGGTCGCGCGCATCAGGCGTATATCCTCCGCCGTCGCGCCGCCCGTCGAAAAACCGGTGCTGGTCTTCACAAAATCCGCGCCCGCAAGCTTGCTGACCTGGCAGGCCTTCACCTTCTCCTCGTCCGTCAGCAGACAGCATTCCAAAATGACTTTCAGCGTCGCCTTGCCGCGGCAGGCGGCGACGACGGCTTCAATATCTTTGAGCACCGTGTCCCACTCGCCGCTCTTGGCCGCGCCCACGTTCATCACCATATCCACCTCGCGCGCGCCCTGGGCAATGCAGGCGGCGGCCTCGGCGGCCTTGACTTGCGGACAGGTCGCGCCGAGCGGGAAGCCCACGACGACGCAGGGCGTCACGGTCGTGCCCTGCAATTGCTGTGCCACCAGTGCGATCCAGGACGGGTTCACGCAGACGCTGGCGGTATTATACTTCTTCGCCTCGTCGCAGACCTTGATGATATCCGCCTTCGTCGCTTCGGGCTTCAAGAGCGTATGATCGATATACTTGGCGAGATTCTGTGCCCCGCCCGCAGGTGCCGAACCGCCCTGCACCCCCACGCGCTGCATCACCTCGCGCACGATATCGGCGATCAAAGTTTCCATCTGCTGGTTGTTCATATATCTTTCTCCTTCGGTTTGACCCGACTGAATTTTTTACACATATATTCTACACAAAACATTTACAAATGTCAAGAAAAATCGAAATTCATCAAAAAAGAACATTCGTTCAAAATTCAGAGCGAATGTTCCCGGCAATTATTCGATGGGATAGGGTATGCAATTTTCCCCGTCCTCCCAGAGCCGCTCCATGTTATAGAAGGCGCGCTCGTCGGGGTGAAAGAGGTGGACGAGTATGCTGGCAAAGTCGAGCACAATCCAGCGCCCGCCGGAATAGCCCTCCGTGCGCAGCAAGCGGAGCCCCAAATCCTTCGCCTTTTCCTCTAAGTCGTCAGCCATTGCGCGCAGCTGCACGGCGGCGCGACCCGAAGCGACGACAAACCAATCGGCAATGATGGTCTTGTCGGCCACATGCAGGGCCAGTATGTTCTCCGCCTTCTTGTCATACAGCATTTCGCAGAGTTTCAGCGCCACGTCTTTGAATGGTTTGTCCATTGGTACTCCTTTATGTTTTAATAATGTATACCGGAGCGGGTTCGATAAATCGAACTCCTACGATTGCGCATTGCCCACCGATTCCATCGCGCGCAGCGTCGCGGGGGCGGGGGAGAGGTCCTTGCTCTGAATATACCAAAAATTATGGGAAAGCGCAAGGGCATACGCGCGGTTTAGATCCGTTTCCGCGCGAATTTTTGCTAAGGTCTCCCGATTCGCCAGCGGCAGGCGGTCGCGCCCCGCTTCGGCGCGGTCGGCGGCAAAGAGCAGCTTCGCCAAATCACAGCAATCCGCGTCTCCGGTCGTATGCAAAGCGATCGCTTCCAAAATATCCGGGTCTTCAATACCAAACTCTTCCCTTGCAATCACCGCGCCAACAGGCGCATGCAACAAGGCCGTTGCCATCGCGGGCGGATAATATCCGCCCCTACGAAGCTCCTCTTCCCGCATCTCCTTAGCAATATCATGCAACAAGGCCGCCACCCTTGCCTTCCCGCCGTCCAGCCCAAATCGCTCCGCCATGCGCGCCGCTTCCCGCCAAACGCCCACGGTATGCGCAAAGCGATAGGCGGACAAGCGTCCGCGCACGGTCTCAAAGAGCGCCCGCTCCGCTTCGGGCAAATACAATCCTTCCTCATATATATGCTTGTCCACACAGGACGGCAGCAAGGCGTCCACGGGCCGCCCGGCAAACAGGCGTTCGCGTATCTCCGTGCTGGAATATGCCCCGACGGGCGGCAGGCAGGTCACCCGCGCACCAAACTCCGCGCGCGCCGCTTCCGCCGCGGCTTCCAAATCGCTGTCCTCTCCGCGCGCAAATGCCACGAGCTCCGCCAGCGCCGCAACCTCGTCCGGCGCATGCCAGTCGGCAAAGGTAGACAGCATATCCTCGCCCATCACAAAATACAGCAGCGCCCCGGGATAGCGCTCCCGCAATGCGCGCAGTGTATCCGCCGTATAGCTCGGCCCCTCGCGGCACAGTTCCATATCCTCCGGGCGCAGGCCCGGCTCCCGCGCGCAAACGCGCCGCAGCATCGCTAATCTCTGCGCGTCCGTCGCCCCGCCGGGCAGGGCTTTGTGGGGCGGCTCTCGCGCAGGCACCAGCAGCACGATATCCAGCTCCAGCGCATCCCGCGCGCCGCGCGCCATCTCCACATGCCCCCTGTGCACGGGCTGGAAGCTCCCCCCCAGCACGCCGATTTTCAAACGAGTATCATTCATGCGCCTATTATAGTATAAGAATCGGTCGGGTGGCAAGAATGAGAAGTAAGAAGTAATAGATGCAACCTCCGCACTTGTGCGGAGGGCAGAGAGCTTGCACGACAGGCAGGATTCAAGAAAATATAAAGAACGAAATGCGGAGCATTTCTCACCACATCTCTGCATTATTACCTATTACTTATTACTTCGCGAAAGGCCGTCTCATGCCCTATAAACCTCACCGCCACCCCCTCCTCCACACCCTCGACCTCAGCTTCACCACCCTCCTCCTCTGGGCAGGCACATATATCCTGTTATATACGCATCCCGCGCGCGTGCCGCTCTCCGTTGTCGCGGCGCTGCTATTCGCCGCCGCCCTGTTCTGCCTGCGCGCATACCGCCGCAGCCGATTGGCCGCGCGTGAACGGGAGGGTCTGCGCGCGCGCCTGCGCCGGGACGCGCTGCTGCTGAGCCCCCGCGCCGGGTTGCTGGCCCGCCTGCGCGCCGCATTCCCGGGCGAGACCATACTCCTCTTCCAGCAGGAAGCCCCGCTCACCCTCGACCAGATTCTCCCGCAACTGCAAAAGGCGGACAATACCCCCCTCCGCATCTGCACGACAAGCGTCCCCGAGCCCGCCTGCGCCCGCTTCCTCGCGCGGCAGGCGCTATGCATCGAAATCACCGATGCGGACGTCCTGATGCAGCTCGCGCGCATCCCCGAACCCACGGACGCGGCCATCGATCGCCTTGCCCGCGCAAACAGGCCGTCCCGCCGCAATCTGCGCAAAGAAATCCGAAAAATCGCCGCCCTCAGGGACGCCCCCTGGACCAAATACGCCCTCCTGGCCCTGCTCTTCGTCGCGCTCAGCTTTCTTGGTCGTCAGGTTCTGTATTACCGCGTCCTCGCAAGCGTTGCAAGTCTTGCCGCATCCTTGGTCCTTTTGCACACAATTCTGCAACGCAAGCCCGCGCATAAATGAGCAATACGTGTCCGATTCGTTACGCAATCGTGCCTGAAATGTGAATTATTTTGTTGACACCCCCCATGGGATGATATACAATACAATATCTGCAATTGTACAAATATCTGTATGTCGCAGTATTTTACATGGGAGGAAAGATCATGAAGAAATTTAGATTCATCCTGTCGATCCTGCTCGTTCTCTGCATGGTGCTGAGTATGGCGATGCCTGCTTTCGCCGAGATGGGGACGAAAGCCAGGGGAGATTACGATGGGAAGAAACTCGAATCGCGCGAGGTGTCCCAACCCCGTGAAAAGGAAAGGCCGGAACCTCAGGGCCCGCAAACCCGCAGCGGCGAACCCGCGGGCAAAGACCGCGGCGAGGTCAAGACACTCAGCTTTTCCGATTTCAACAGATACACCGGCATGGACAAGGCTGCGTATCAGACCTATCTCGCGGAGCGCAGGGCGCAGTTTGAAAGCCGCGGCATGGGCAGCGAAGCAAAGAGCGCGGCTCTGGGCAGCAGACTGCGGCAGCAGGCCATCACCGATAAGATGACCTCGATGCGCTTGGATCCGGAAGAGGAAGTCCGCGCCATCGTTATTTTCGAAGGCAAGGCGGCGGCGGAGTTGTCGACGGATACCGGCAGCAGAGCCTTCCGCGATCGCGCGAGCCGCATCCAAGCGGATCAGGAAAACTTCAAAAAAGATGTGGCCTCCTTCGCGAAGATTGAGCGCAACTTCAGCGTATTGGTCAACGGTCTCTCCCTGACCACGCAGGCCAAGAATCTGAAAGACATTGCCGCCATGCCAGGTGTCAAGGGCGTATATCTCGCGAATAAATACGCGGCGCCCGCGCCCGTGGCCAAGCCCTTCAGCGATGAAAGCGCCAGCAACGCAATGACAGGCGCGGACTGGCTGATTGAAAACGGCTACACGGGCGACGGCATGATCGTCGCGGTTTTGGATACAGGTATGGACGTTGCCCACGCAGTGTTCCAGCCCAATGATCTGATGTTGAACCCCAAGCTGGGACCGGGAGACATAGGCGGTACCACGGAGTACGGCGTCTATGTTAACGCAAAGGTTCCCTTCGCCGCCGACTATTACAACCACGATGGCGATCCCTATGAAGACTTCTCCGGTCACGGCACGCACGTCTCCGGTATCGCCGTAGGCTATGCCGAGACGGACGACGGCGGCATTGCCTTCATCGGCGCGGCCCCGGCGGCACAGTTGCTGGCTATGGCGGTATTTGATTCCGATACCGGCTATACCTGGTCCGACGTCTATTTCGCGGCATATGAAGACGCCTTCCTGCTGGGTGCGGACGTTATCAACTGCTCCTTCGGTTCCACGGCGGGCTTCACCTATGACGACGAAGTGGACGATATCCTGGGCGGCATCTATGAAATCATGGATGCGGCGGGCATTGTCGTCTGCATCTCCGCAGGCAACTCGGGCAATATGGCCGACGACGGTTTGAACTGGATCTCCCAGGGCTACGGCATACGTGCGATCCGCGAATCCGCGACGGATTACGGCATGGTCGGTTCCCCCTCCACCTATACGGGCAACCTGAGCACGGCCAGCGTGGAAGCCACCTCCTATCAGTCCTGGTCCAACCTCTTTGACTTTGAGGGCGGTACCCCCATCGCTTCCGCGAATGGTGACAGCACCGACTTCTTCGGCATCATCACGCCCGGCAGCTGGGATCTGGTTGCGGTTCCCGGTCTGGGATATGCAACGGATTATGCCGGCATCGATGTCAGTGGCAAAATCGCCCTGATTATGCGCGGCGATATCGCCTTTACGGAGAAAGTGGACAATGCCGCCGCAAACGGCGCGATCGCCGCCATCATCTATAACGATGGGCGTGCGGATCAATCGTTGATTGGCATGCTCGATACCGAGTACTGCGCCATCCCCTCCATATTCGTGAACAACGTAAGCGGTCTGTTGCTGCTCGACAGCCTGACCATCTTTATCTCGGAAGAGTGGCTGATGATTGAGTCGGACAACCCTGCCGCGTGGCTGATCTCCGACTTCTCCTCCTGGGGCACCACCTCCGACCTGAAATTCAAGCCCAATATCTCGGCGCCCGGCGGCATGATCTATTCCTCCATACCGGGCGGCGGCTATGCTTCCTGGTCGGGCACCTCGATGGCCTCCCCGAACCTGGCGGGCAACTTCGCGGGTATATTGCAATACCTGTACGAAGATATCGGCATAACGGACAAAGATGAAGCGGGCAAGCTTGCCGAAGCGATCGCGCTGTCCACGGCCATGATCCTCTATGATCAATATGGCATCGAATATAGCCCCCGCGCGCAGGGCGCAGGCTTTATCAACTCCGCTGCGGCGATTTCGACCCCGGTCTATCTCACCAACCCCACCTTCGAGCTGGGCGACGATCCCGCGAAGACGGGCGTATACACCCTCGAAGTGGAATTGCAAAACCTGACAGCCGCGGATCAAATCTATACGATCGAAGATCCGGTCGTCCTGTGCGAATATCTCATAAACGTCGGCGATATCTACAACACCACCGAATCCGACTATCTGGATGCGATACTGACGACCGACGTCGTCTTCCCGGGCAGACCCGAGGTCAACCCGGGCGACGCGAACTGTGACGGCAGAGTGCTGGCGGGCGACGCCGCGCACATCATGCGTGCGCTGGCGAATATCGCGGGTACGGTTCTCTCCCCGCAGGGCGCGCTGAACGCCGAAGTGGACGGCGACACGTCGGCCATCACCGCGGGCGATGCGACAGTGATCCTGCGTTATCTCTGCGGTCTGACGAATCTGCCCCCCTATCAGCCGGCGATCGAGGCCGATGATCGCACCTTCATCGTCCCCGCGAATGGCAGCGTCACCGTCACCCTGACCATCAGCCTGACGGCCGGTTCGAAAGCTTTCTTGAATGCGTATCGTGAGAACGGCGGCTTCGTCGATGGCTTTGTCAGCTTCACATCCATCACGGGCGCGCCCGAGCTCCACGCCAGCTTCATGGGCTTCTACGGCGACTGGACGGACAGCCCCATGCTTGAAAAGTATGACCACGGCGATATTCTCGACGCGCTGTATCTCCTGGATATGCTGGACCTTTTGGATGACTTCGGCCCCGAGGATGTACTCGATGACCTCCAGGTCGGCTTCAACGTCGCGGCAGGCAACGGTCCCCGGGACGGCTTCTATATGGGTGCCAACCTCTTCGAATTGATCCCCTACAACCCCGAGCACAACGCCGTCACAGGCTATGATCAGTACTGGGGCGAATCGCTCAGCGACGCGGATTACTCGAAGATGTGGTGGGCCGGTGGTTACCCGATGCTGATGCGCAACGCGCGCCGTGTGATCATGGTCGTCAGTGACGCCGTGACCGGCGAAGTCTACACCGTGGACAGCGGCGATGAATACATCCGCAAATCCGTCTATGACAATCGATACGGTTGGGAGTCCATGGTCAACTACTGGTGGGATGGCGGCATCTATGACTGGCAGAACGGCGAGACGCATCTCGATTATTATACCGACGCGTTCGTCCCCTCCGGCACCAAGGCCAATATTGCCTACTATGCTTGGCTCGACTATGAAGAGGATGCGGAAATCCTCTACCAGTCCCTGGGCGGCGACTTTACGCAGATGGCAACGGCCATGGCCGACTATGAGGTCTGGTCCTATCCCGTCACCGTCGACTACATCTCCCCGACCGTTGCGTCCTGGAACATCGTTGGCAACACAATGACCGTCAACCTGGCGGATGCGCACTATATCATGGGCGCGTACACGCACGATGGCAATTGGAATGACGACGGACGCGGCGTCTTCTCCACGCCCGATACCCTCGGCGGCGGCGCCACGCTCGTAATCGACATCTCCGGCGGTCTCGACAACCTCTACCTGGATGTAGCCGACTATGCCACCAACTGGCCGACCTATTGGTATGACTCTGTGGAAGACGAGTGGGTGCTGAGCGAAGGCCAGAGCAACGACTGGATGACCATTGACGAGGCTCGCTTCTGGACGGAAGATCTCGGCTGGCTCACCGAGGGCATGGAAATCACCACCCGCGGTTGGGTGTCCTATGTCAACGATACGGAACTCTTCCTGACCGCGCTGTTGGATGATATGACGCCGTACGACTACAGCTACGGCATCGCCGTCGAACTGGCCGCGCCGGAATGGTGGATTTGGCAGGGCGACGGTATCTATATCACGGGTGAGGTCGGCGTGGATGCCCACGGCAACCCCGCGCTCGTAAACGCGTTCGCGCATGACGAGTTCTACTTTGAGACCGGCTATGATTGGGATCTCTGGTGGGAATGGGACTTCGAGTATGATATCGGCGATATTGCCACCGCCCTGGCGATCGACTATGCTGTGCGCTATACCGTAATGGATATGGATTACTGGGAGGATGGTCTCTACTATATCGCGGACATCGCGTCGGCGGGTGACGGCTACTACATCAAGCTCACCGACGGTACTGCCTATTTCGAGATTAAGAACGCACCCGAATATGACGTGTATGGCGACTGGATCGGCGACTGGGAAGTCGGCGATATGATAGGCGGCTATTTCGAGATGTGCTGGGATAACGGGAATCTTTCGCTGCACTGCTATGGCGAAGACGACATTTGGTTCTGCGCCTATGGCGACGGCACCTATCCCGAGCCGCCCGAGCCGGATTGGGTAACCTTGATTCTTGATACTAACGTGGAAGTGTCCATCTTCGAATCCTCGTTCGTCTATTGCCGGTTCACTGCGGGTTTGGCCGGAACCTACACCTTCACCAGTCTCAACAACGGCGCACTGGATCCGGTGGCGATGTATATGGGCTCGACCTGGACAAACCGCAATATCATTAACGATGATATCAACTACCCCAGCAACCCGAACTACCAGTTCCAGCGTGTGATGGCGGCGGGTGAGACATTCAACTATATTTCCACGGCGTATGACGGCGACACAGGCACCTACGATGTCCTCGTCACCTATGAGGGTGACGGCGGCGACGGCGGCGATGAGTGGGAAGATATTATAGAACCCATCTCGCTCACGGGACATAGCTCCGTGCTGGTCGATTTCACTTCGCCCACAAACGGTTACTATGCCATATACAGCAGCGGCGGAAACGGGGGCGACCCCATAGCATTGGCGGAGCCGTGGTCCGGCCCTTACGGTTCTCAGTACATCTTTGGCGATGACGAGGATTACTCGCACTTCTATTTCGAGATCTATCTGGCGGAGGGAGAGTACTTTTACTTCTATGCCGATCAGTACTCGAGCAGCCGTGCAACCACCTACAACGTCATCATCGAAATGATAGAGGAATTCACAACCGATGCAGTCGAACTGACGTTGAACGTACCGGAACCGGTGGACGTTTACGCCCCGGATTATTTCCCGGTCAAGGTCAGTTTCACCGCGGATGAAGCCGGAGATTATACCTTCACCAGCTCCAACAATGCGGGTGACCCGATTGCCACGCACGGTATTGGTATCATACTCAACTACTATTATGGGGCTATTAACCTCTGGGAAGAGGTCATAGATACCTATCTTGGCGATGATGAACTTGCCGGCGGAAATTATCAGTTCACCGTAACGCTGAACGCAGATGAAACCTTCACCTACTTCCACCACGATTGGGAAGGCGGCACCTCCGATATCACCGTCACCAAGGAAGGCGGCTCTACCCCCACCGACCCCCTGCTGGGCGATTGGTATTTCTCCATCAACAACGTTTCCCTGGCAGCGCCCACCGGCACCGTGACCGTATACTTGACCAATACCTCCATGGGTTCGGGCAAATATGGTGTGTCCTTGACGCCGACGACAGTCTTCACGATTGAGGCATCCGATACCCCGGGGAAATATTATGTCAAAGTCGGCAGCAGTTATCTGCTCTATGATCCTACCGGTGGCACAACGAACTTCAGATTCAGCACAACAAAGGGTACGGCAACCAATACGGATTTCACCATCACAGGCAGTGGAACCAATAAGTACTTTTCTGTTGGCGGACGCGACCTGAAATTGTCCACGGCCGGCGGAACGGGCTGGGATACCCCGACAGGTGCCCGCTGGGGCGCCTATGTGGCAACCTCAGCCGGTTACTATGGTGCGATAATCATGACCCCGGCACCCTAACCCCAACACAAACCTACAAAAGGAGGGCTCCGGCCCTCCTTTTTGATACAAGCATTGCACCGCTCCCACTTATATGCTATACTGAGAATCGAGAAGCTGAGTAAATCTGCCACCCTATAGGCGGCTTGGAGAGAACTACCACATGCCATCAAAGAAAACCAAATACAAAGACAAAGACTATCTGTTTGAACGCCGCAATGTGCTGCGCGATAAATTGGCGCGCGCCCACCTCGCGGCGGAGACCTTTGGCGAAAAATCCGTGCGCTATGTCCTGCTGACCATCGCGGGCTGGGCGCTCTCCGTCGTGGCCTTTTCCTGGATTCTGCGCCAGTTCATCAACCAGATGCGGGGCAGCACCTATACCATGCTCGTATTCGGGGGGCCGGGCGGGGCCTTCCTTCTGGGCTGGGCGCTCTTCTTCTTCATCCGCAAGATTCGAATGACCCGCCTGAATTCGGAACTGACCCGCATCCAAATGGCGCTCTGCTCCCTCGATGACAGCGAAGCCGACGCCGAGATGTGGGAGCGGGAACGCGCGCGCACCCGCCGTATGCAACGATTATAGGGAGGCCAACCGTGTATCCCATCATCAGAAAAGCCGTATTGAACCCCACCGTCACGCGGATGGATCTCTATGCCCCCCATATCGCCGCCAAGGCCGAGCCGGGCCAGTTTGTTATCCTGCGTGTAGACGAGCGCGGCGAGCGCATCCCCCTGACCATCGCCGATACGGACCGCGAACGGGGCTTGGTGACGATCATCTTTCAAATCGTCGGCGCGGCCACGGAGCTCCTGAACGCCAAACAGGCGGGCGATTCCATCCCCGACCTGGCAGGCCCCTTGGGCCGCCCCACTGAGACGGACGGCATCAGAAGAGCCGCTGTCATAGGCGGCGGCGTGGGCTGTGCCATCGCCTGGCCCGTCGCGAAAAAGCTGCATGAGCAGGGCGCCTGTGTGCACAGCGTCATAGGTTTCCGCAGCAGCGATTTATTGATTTTGGAAGACGAATTCGCCGCCGTATCGGACCGCCTGATCGTAATGACGGATGACGGCAGTGCGGGCCGAAAGGGTCTCGTCACCCACGCGCTGCAATCCCTGTTGGACGAGGGCAACGAATACGATCTCGTCATCACCATAGGCCCCCTCATCATGATGAAATTCGTCAGTGAGCTGACCCGTAAGAATGGCGTTCCCACGCTGGCTTCCATGAACTCCATCATGATAGACGGCACGGGCATGTGCGGTTGCTGCCGTCTCACGGTCGGCGGCAAAACCCGCTTCGCCTGCGTGGACGGCCCCGACTTCGACGGCCACCAAATCGATTTCGAAGAAGCGATGGCCCGCAACAGCATGTACCAAGCTTTCGAGCGAAACGCCCACGCGCATGTGTGTCGGTTACTAAAATTGTAGGGGCGCAATATATTGCGCCCTCCAACAGGTTCAATGTTATGAGGTTCCCCATGCCAAACCTATCCAAACAACAACATCCCATGCCCACACAGGATGCAAAACGCCGCGCCCGCAATTTCTCCGAAGTCGCGCTGGGTTATACCGCCGAACAGGCCACGAGTGAAGCCCAGCGCTGCCTGAACTGCAAGACCAAGCCCTGCGTGGCGGGCTGTCCCGTGCAAATCGATATCCCCGCCTTCCTGACCGAAGCGGCGGCAGGCGATTTTGAATCCGCCTATCGCGTCATCGCAAGCGCTTCCTCCCTGCCCGCCGTCTGCGGCAGGGTCTGCCCGCAGGAAACGCAGTGCGAACAGCTCTGCGTGCGCGGCATCAAGGGCGAGCCTGTCGCCATAGGCCGCTTAGAGCGATACGTCGCGGACGCCCACCTCGCAAAAAGCGACACAAATCAAGAGCAACCCGCCGCCAACGGCCACAAGGTCGCCGTCATCGGCTCCGGCCCCGCCGGGCTGACCTGCGCGGGCGATCTGGCGCGCTTGGGCTATGCCGTGACCATCTTCGAGGCGCTGCATCTGGCGGGCGGCGTGCTGGTCTATGGCATCCCCGAATTCCGCCTGCCCAAGGCGATCGTCGAGCAGGAGATAGATGGCCTGCGCCGCATGGGCGTCGAAATTCGCACCAACATGGTCATAGGCCGCATATTTTCCATCGATGAACTGATGCAGGAGCAGGGCTTCGAGGCCGTATTCATCGGCAGCGGCGCGGGCCTGCCCCGCTTTATGAATATCCCCGGCGAAAACCTGAACGGCGTCTATTCCGCCAACGAATTCCTGACCCGCGTGAATTTAATGAAAGCCTATCAGGCGGATAGCGCCACGCCCATACTCCGCGCCAAAAAGGTCGCGGTCGTGGGCGGCGGCAATGTGGCCATGGACGCGGCCCGCTGCGCATTGCGCCTGCATGCCGAGGAAGTCCATATCGTATACCGCCGCTCCCATACAGAGCTGCCCGCGCGCCGTGAGGAAGTGGAGCACGCCGAGGAGGAGGGCGTCATCTTCAACCTGCTCTGCAACCCGATTTCGATAGAGGGCGACGCGCAGAGAAACGTGCGCAGCATTACCTGCGTCCGTATGGGCTTGGGCGAACCGGACGCATCCGGCAGACGCCGCCCCATCACCATCCCGGGCTCCGAATTCACATTGGAAGCCGACTGCGTAATCATGGCCATAGGCACCTCGCCCAACCCCCTGATCGCATCCACAACCCAAAGCCTCGCCACCGAATCCTGGGGCGGCATCATAGCCGACGCGGAAACAGGCCAAACCTCCCGCCCCGGCGTATACGCAGGCGGCGACGCGGTCACGGGCGCAGCCACAGTCATCCTCGCCATGGGCGCAGGCAAAAACGCGGCGGCGGCAATACACAAGCAGTTGAACCCGTAGGGGCGCGATTTATCGCGCCCGTCCGACCGGACGAAAGGAAGAGCGAAAGTGGAAAAGCAGACCAAATACAGCAGAAGCGCAAAATTCTATATAGCTGCTTGTATTCTTTGTATGATTATAGGTGTGTGGCTTCAGCTATCTTGGCTATTTTGGTTATTAGGTTATGGAAGCTAGATAAAAACTATCTTAGCTGCGGCAGCTGGTGTGTTTGTGTTGATTAAAACTACCATCGAATTTGTGCGATTCAAAAAAATGTCACGCGAAGCAGCAAATAATTATGCCGAAGAATTTTCCGTCCGGAATTTTGGAAACGCATGCTGATATTGGTTATCATTTTGATTCCGGTTCTTATAATTCTTAAATTCATTAACTGCATATAAAAGGAATGATCCTGGGCACCTATACAGCTTTACCATATAGATCGTAAAACGCGCAAGACAATTGACTTAAATACATGCGTTCCGCCGACCTGCGCGGCGGAACGCATACCAAAGGGTTCCGATTCGGCAAAGCCCTGCTTTGTCGAATCGAGCCTATAGGCTATCCCCAAAATCCTTCCGAAACTGCGCCACAATCTGATTCTGCCAATCCCCTTTAGCCCTAAGCCGCCCGAGGAAAAAGCGCAGCACGGGCGGTTCCTCGATAAACTCCAAACCACCGATCAGGTGCCTGTTGCGGTGCAACCAGGTGATGCGGTCGATGGCGTAGCGCACCTGCGAGTGCGTAAACACGCGGCGGGGGAGGGCCATGCGCAGCAGTTCCATCTCGGCCACATGCTCGCTGCCGTCGGGCTCGCGCTCCTCGGAGAGCGTGCCGCGCTCCATGCCGCGCACGCCGCCCGCGATATAGACCGCCGCCGCCAGCGCGCCCGCAGGGTACTGCTCGGCGGGTACATGGCTCAAAAACTCGCGCGCGTTGATATGGCAGCCCAGCCCGCCCGGCGGGGTGACGACGGGCACGCCGTTTTTCAGCAGTTCCTCGCACATATATTCGGTCATCATCGGCCCGTGGGCAATGATATCCTCGTCCATCGATTCGTCCAAGCCGACGACTATGGCCTCCATCTCGCGCACGGACATACCGCCATAGGTGAGGAAGCCCTCAAACAGCGGCAGCATCACCTTCATGGAATCGAACATCGCCTCATCGCGTATCATCATGCCGCCGCCGCGCGCAAAGCCCAATTTGCGCGCCGAAAAATAGATGATATCAAACAGATCGGAAATCTCGCGCGTAATCTCGCGTATGCTCTTGCCCTTTTCGGCTTCTTCGCGCGTTTTGATAAAGTACAGGTTATCCTGCAAGAGCGACGCGTCCATCACGGTGACGATCCCGTGCTCGCGGGCAATCGCCGTCGCTTCACGCATATTTTGCAGCGAAACGGGCTGGCCGCCGATCAGGTTGGTACCCACCTCAATGCGCAGGAAGGCGACCTGTTTCCCGAGCCGCGTAATACTCTCGCGCAGCGCGTCGAGGTCAATGTTGCCCTTAAACGGGTGCGTGCTCGTGGTCTTGGTCCCCTCCTTGGTGACCAATTCCTCCACCTTGCCGCCCAAGCGCGTTACGTGCGCCTTGGCCGTCGTGAAGTGGAAGTTCATCAGCGCCACCTTGCCGGGCTGGATAAAGGTCGACGCGATCATATTCTCCGCCGCGCGGCCCTGGTGGCAGGGCAGAAAGTGCTGGAACCCGAACAATTCCTCCACCTTCGCGGCCAGCTTAAAAAAGGTCTCGCTCCCGGCATAGCTGTCGTCGGCGATCATCATCGCCGCCTGCTGCTGGTCGCTCATCGCGTTCACGCCCGAATCGGTCAGCATGTCGAGGTATACGTCCCGGTTGCGCAGCAGGAAGGTGTTAAAGCCCGCCTCCTCCATGGCAATCGCCCGCGCCTCGACGGGCGGCAGGCTCAGTTTTTGGATAATGCGCACCTTGTGCATCTCCAAGGGGGTCTTTTCACCGCTGAAAAATTTGATGTTCGCCATTTGAATGTTTCCTCCGAATGTTATTTTTACCGGAAAATAAACAGCCCCCGAACGCGCCCGGCAAATGCAGCGGGGGTTCGAGGACGGAGGAAATCCGTGTTACCACCTCGGTTTATCCATATCTCACGATATGAACCTCTGTAGGTACGCAATGCGAACTGCGTTCGCATCCGGTATACCCTATCCCTGTAACGGGCGAACCCGGCTCGTGCTAATTGGTTGCATAACCGTTCACATAAGCAGCTCGTGCGTGTATTCTCCGCCTGTGTTTTGATGCCTTGCACCGTCCGGCACTTCTCTGGAAAACAGGGAAACGGATACTCTTTCGCCGTCATGGCTGTTGAGTAGGGATTATATCTGCTTTTTCGCGGATGTCAATAGGTAATTTGTGGCAGGGGCGCGCATTGCGTGTCCGCGAATCCCCACATCCCGAACCGTTTTGATAACGATGACGAACCCATAGGGGCGAGGCACGCGCTACACCGCGCAACTCCAATAATGGCGTCCTGCGGCATGCCCACGTACCCGGAATGCCAACCCACCCCGCAAATGCAACCGTTGGGGCGCGATATATCGCGCCCCTACATTATAGCCCATATCACCCCCGCCCAAAAATTTTACAAAAAAACCTCACATCAACCCCTTGCATTCGCCCTCAAAAATCTGTATCATACATAAGGTTACGCGTATCCGCGTCGCCAACGCATGCCCGAGAGATTGCTGGCGAGCCATTCCAGGTAACTTGCGGCGCATGCAGCCCGGGATAAAACCCGGCAAGGCAAAAATAGCGGAACCCCGCGGCAGTCCCACGCAACCGAGCTCCGGTTGCAAAAGTTAGAAAGGGAAACACCCGGCTCCGTGTACTGCCCCGCCAAGCCCCGCTTGGCAGAAAATTTAGGAGGAAATCAAAAACACATGGCAAACCAGAAGATTCGCATCAAGCTTCGCGCCTATGAGAGCAGTCTCATCGACCGGAGCGCGGAAAAGATCGTCGAGGCCGCCCGCCGCACAGGCGCGCACGTCTCCGGCCCCATCCCCCTGCCCACGGAAAAGGAAATCGTCACCATACTGCGCGCCACGCACAAGTATAAGGACAGCCGTGAGCAGTTCGAACAGTGCACCCATAAGCGCCTGATTGACATATTGCAGCCGTCCGCCAAAACCGTGGACGCCCTGATGAAGCTTGATCTGCCTGCCGGTGTGGACATCGAAATCAAGCTGTAAGTTACGGAGGTAGACCATGAAACAAGCCATTTTGGGCAAGAAGATCGGTATGACGCAGCTGTTTCTGGCTGACGGTACCATGATTCCCGTCACGGTTATCGAAGCCGGTCCCTGCCCCGTCGTCCAGAAAAAGACCGTCGGCCACGACGGGTATGAAGCCGTGCAGTTGGGCTTTGCCGAACTGCGCGAGAAGCTTGTCAACAAGCCGCGCGCGGGCCATTTCCGCAAGTCGGGCGTGAAGGCAATGCGCTATTTGCACGAGTTCAAGTTAGAGGACGCCGCTTCCTATAAGGTGGGCGACGTCATCCGCGCTGACATTTTCGCCGAAGGCGACCGTGTGGACGTCACCGGAACCAGCAAGGGCAAGGGCTTTGCGGGCAACATCAAGCGCTGGAACCAGCACCGCGGCCGCAAGACCCACGGCTCCCACTCCTACCGCGTGGCGGGCAGCATGGGCTCCGGCACCTATCCGGGCGAGGTTATGAAGACCAAGCGCCTGCCGGGCCATATGGGCGCCGAGCGCGTCACCGTGCAGAATCTGCGCGTCGTCCGCGTGGATGCAGAGCGCAACCTGCTTCTCATCAAGGGCGCGATCCCCGGTGCCAAGGGCGGCTTTGTCACCGTCCGTGCCACCGTGAAATAAGGAGGAGTAGAGTCATGCCTAACGTAAATCTGTATGATACGACCGGACAGGTCGTCGGCTCCATCGAGCTGGCGGATGCCATCTTCGGTCAGGAAGTCAACAAGCCCGTTCTGCATCAGGTCGTGGTCGCGCATCTCGCGGCCCGCCGTCAAGGCACCCAGAGCGCCAAAACCCGCGCGGAAATCTCCGGCGGCGGCAAGAAGCCCTGGCGCCAAAAGGGTACGGGCCATGCCCGTCAGGGTTCCACCCGCTCCCCGCAGTGGCGGCACGGCGGCGTGGTATTCGCCCCCAAACCCCGCGACTATACAATGAAGGTCAACAAGAAGATGCGCCGCATCGCGCTCCATTCGGCCCTGTCCGCCAAGGCGGAAGCCGCCGAGATCATTGTATTCGACGAGCTTACGATCCCCGAAGCGAAGACCCGCGAGATGGTCAAGGTTCTCAGCGCCGTCTCGGCACAGAACGCCCTGATCGTCCTCACGGAAGCCGGCAGCGATATCGAGCGCGCCGCGCGCAATATCAAGGGCATCAAGACCACCTTGGTCACCACATTGAACACCTACGAAATCCTACATCACGGCAAGCTGATCTTAACCAAGGATTCCGCCGCGAAAATCGAGGAGGTATACGCGTAATGCAGTCCCCGTATGACATCATCATAGCGCCGATTCTCAGTGAGAAGAGCTACGACCAGATAGCAGGCAAGACCTATACCTTCAAGGTCGCCCGCGGCGCGAACAAGGTCGAAATCCGCAAAGCGGTGGAAGAAATCTTCGGCGTCACCGTCGCAAGCGTCCATACCGTGAACAAGCAGGGGAAGATGAAGCGGCAGGGCCGCACCGAAGGCCGCACCCCCGCCACCAAGAAAGCATACGTGAAGCTGACGGCAAACAGCAAGGGCATCGAGCTGTTTGACGGCATCGCACAGTAAAGGAGGAAACGCATGGCAATTCGTACGATTAAGCCGACCACCCCCGGTCAGCGTTTCATGACGGTCTCGTCCTTTGAGGAGATCACGCGCAAGGAGCCGGAGCGTTCCTTGACCGAGGACCTCAAAAAGCAGGCCGGCCGCAACAAGAGCGGCAAGATCACCATACGCCACCGCGGCGGCGGCGCCAAGCGCAAATATCGCATCATCGATTTCAAGCGCGACAAGGACGGCATACCCGCGAAGGTCTTTTCCATCGAATATGACCCCAACCGCAGCGCGAACATCGCCCTCCTGCACTACGCGGACGGCGAGAAGCGTTACATCATCGCCCCGATGGGCCTGCGCATCGGCGACCCGATCCTCTCGGGTCCGGGCGCGGATATCAAGGTCGGCAACGCGATGGCCATCTCCCAAATCCCTGTCGGCACCGTCATCCACTGCATCGAGCTGAAGCCCGGCAAGGGCGCGCAATTGGTGCGCAGCGCGGGCAATGCGGCCCAGCTGATGGCGAAAGAGGGCAAGATGGCGCAGGTGCGCCTGCCCAGCGGCGAGGTGCGCATGGTTCCGGTCAACGCCCGCGCCAGCATCGGCCAGGTCGGCAACGCCGATTATCAGAATATCGTCATCGGCAAGGCGGGGCGCAAGCGCCACATGGGCATACGCCCGACGGTCCGCGGCTCGGTCATGAACCCCTGCGACCACCCACACGGCGGCGGCGAGGGCAAGAGCCCGATAGGCCGCTCCGGCCCGGTCACCCCCTGGGGCAAACCCGCACTGGGATACAAGACCCGCAAGACCAAGAACCAAACAGACAAGTACATTGTGCGCCGTCGCAATGCAGGCAAGTAAGGGAAGGAGTACATTTAATGAGCAGATCGGTTAAAAAAGGCCCGTTCGTCGAAGCCCGTCTCAGCGCGCGCGTCGAGACGATGAACGAGAGCGGCAAGAAGAGCGTCATCAAAACCTGGTCCCGCGCCTCCACCATCTTCCCGCACTTTGTCGGCCATACCATAGCGGTGCACGATGGCAAGAAGCACGTCCCGGTATACGTGACCGAGGAAATGGTCGGCCACAAGCTGGGCGAATTTGCCCCCACGCGCACCTTCCGTGGGCACAAGGGCTCCGAAAAGTCCTCCAAGGCGAGATAGGGGAGGGGAAAGAAGACTATGGCAAGAAATACCCGTGAAAAAGCAAGGGCTCGTCGCGCCAATGCGGATAAGCGTCCGCACGCGCTGGCCCGATTCATCCGCATGTCGCCCCGCAAAGTAAAGCTGGTTTGCGACCTGATCCGCGGCAAGAGCGTAGAGGAAGCGAGAGCGATCCTGATCTACACGCCGAAAGCCGCGACGGAACCCGTGTTGAAACTCCTGAACTCCGCTGTGGCCAATGCCGAGAACAACCTCGATTTGCGCGCCGACTCCCTGTATGTCGCAGAGATCGCCGCCAATCAGGGTCCGACTCTGAAACGCTTCATGCCCCGGGCGCGCGGCAGCGCTTCCCAGATTTTGAAGCGCACCAGCCACATTTCCATCGTTTTGGATCAGAAGTAAGGAGGAAAAGCAATGGGTCAGAAAGTACATCCGAACGGTTTTCGCGTGGGCGTCATCCGCGATTGGAACACCCGCTGGTTCGCCTCCAAGAAGGACTTTGCGGACTTTCTCATCGAGGACCACAAGATTCGTGCGTTCGTGAAGAAAGAATATTTTGCCGCCAGCATCTCGCGCATCGAGATCGACCGCGCGGCGGGCAAACTGGCAGTCGCCATCTACACCGCCCGTCCCGGCATGCTGATCGGCAAGGGCGGCGCAGGTATCGAGACCATACGCGACGCCATCAGCAAGGAGATCGGCAAGCCCATCCAGATCAACATCATGGAGATCCGCGACGCGGAATCCGATGCGCAATTAGTGGCCGAGAACATCGCGGCGCAGCTCGAGAAGCGCACCAGCTTCCGCCGCGCCATGAAGCAGAGCCTGTCCCGTGCCATGAGCAAGCCCGGCGTCAAGGGCATCAAGATCATGTGCAGCGGCCGCTTGGGCGGCGCGGAAATCGCGCGTTCCGAGAGCTACCGCGAGGGCAGCATCCCCCTGCAAACCCTCCGCGCCGACATTCAGTACGGCTTTGCCGAGGCGAAGACCACCTATGGCCGCATCGGCATCAAGGTCTGGATCTACAAGGGCGAAGTCCTGCGCCGCGCGAAAGCATAAGAAGGAGGCACGAAAGACAATGTTAATGCCCAAGAGAGTCAAGCGCCGCAGGGTATTCCGCGGCCGCATGAAGGGAAGTGCCCACCGTGGCAACAAGGTCACCTACGGTGAATTCGGTCTCGTGGCGCTGGAGCCCGCATGGGTCACCAGCCAGCAGATAGAGGCGGCGCGTATCGCGATGACGCGTTACATCAAGCGTGGCGGCCAGGTGTGGATCAAGATTTTCCCCGACAAGCCCGTCACCGAAAAGCCCGCCGAGACCCGCATGGGTTCCGGCAAGGGTTCCCCCGAATACTGGGTGGCCGTGGTCAAGCCCGGCCGCGTCATGTTCGAAATTTCCGTCACGGATGAAGCCGTCGCCAAGGAAGCCATGCGTCTCGCGTCGCACAAGCTGCCCCTGAAGTGCAAGGTCATCCGCAAAGAAACCGAGGAAGGAGCGCAAGCATGAAAGCCGAAAAGCTGAGAGAGCTGAGCAATGAAGAACTGCTCAAACAGGAACACGAATTGAAGGCTGAGCTGTTCAACCTCCGTTTCCAGACCGTTACGGGGCAGATCGCGAATCCGCACCGCATCGGCGAATGCAAAAAAGACATCGCTCGCATCAAGACCATCTTGACGCAGCGCGCCG